>Ga0302155_10000594_pt1 | contig 28174 bp, 26 predicted proteins | sample I_Bog_N3_1_FD_193508 | JGI IMG/M metagenome (GOLD analysis project Ga0302155, IMG submission 193508) | Peat permafrost microbial communities from Stordalen Mire near Abisko, Sweden - I_Bog_N3_1 | ecosystem: Environmental > Terrestrial > Soil > Wetlands > Peat | place: Sweden: Abisko, Stordalen...
TGGCACTGCAGGTGGCGGGCGTCTGTGACGTTACCGAGGTCGTGCCGTCGCCGTTGGTATCGATGGTCGCTGCAAAATTCCCGCCAAAAAGAGCATTCGAGGGCAGATCGGAAATGACTGGCACGTTTGGTGCCTTTTGAGTCACGGCAAAACCCTGGGACGGTCCGGTGCTGGGAAGAAAGTCGGCGCCCTGCGTGACGGTAGCAACCAATATGCAACTACCGGCGCCAACGTAACTGACGTTGAGTCCGCTCGTGGTACACACACTCGGTGTGTTCGAGGTCACGCTCGCTACACCGTCGCTGTTCGTCGAAACGGTTGCCGTGAAGGTGCCGCCGAAGGTCGCCGCGGAAGGAATATTGCTAATCGTCGGCGTCACCGCGGGCGCCTTCGACACGGAAAAACTCTGCGCCGTGCCGTCAGCGGAAAGATAGTTATTTCCACTAGCCACGAGCGCCTCGAGTGTGCAGGTTCCCGCGCCAATAAAGGACACCGAAAGACCCGTGGCGCTACAGACGCCACTCGTAAGTGAGGTCACGGTCTTTGTTCCGTCACCGTTCGTGGTCACAACAGCAGTAAGAGAACCGCCGTAGACCGCGCCATTAGGCACGTTAGAGATCGTCGGTGCGGTCGGCGCGACTTTGCCAACGGTGAAACTCTGGGCCTGTCCGTCAGCGGCGTTGTAATTCGTACCGGTACCAACGTGCGCTGTGAGCGTGCACTGTCCGGAAGCAATAAAACTCACCGTGAGATTGTCGCTGCCGACGGTGCAGACCGACGGTGTGGTTGACGTTACCGATGTTGCACCGTCGCCGTTCGTAGTGACGGTCGATTGAAAACTCCCCTGTACCAAAGCATTCGACGGAATGTTCGATATCGAGGGCGTACTGGCCGTGGCGCTGTGCACCGTGATGGCTTGTTGCGTACCGTCCGCCGCGGCGTAAATGGCGCCCGTCGCAACGTGTGCCGTGAGATCACACGCCCCAACACCAACAAACGTGACTGTCAGTCCATCATTGCCGACCGTACACACGCTGCTCGTCGACGACGTAACTGAAGGCGTGCCGTCACCGTTCGTCGACAACGACGCCGTGAAACTGTCCCCGTAGCTATTGCTCGAAGGGATATTCGAAATAGTGGGCGTCGAAGCAAAACCCATCGGGCACTGGAACGCTTGATCCACCTGGCTCAACGTGGGATTATCAACCAACACATTGAGATCCACGTCGTCGCCGTTTTGATAGGTGTTATTGGTCGTAAAGAGCGTGCCGGCGTAACCGTCGCCGAGATAAAACAGGTAGCCGGTGCCCGACCAGACAAACTGTCCCGTCGTGTCCATGACGCGATCAACCGAACCATTGGCGTAGTACAGATTCAGTTTGAAATTCCCGCCGCCGAGGTTAATGAAGCCAAAGTAATTTCCGTTCGATTCGTCCGATGCCCCGAGCCGGTCGTACGCATACGGGTTCACCGTTGTTGTGTACACCGGATAGTTGAGGGACGAAAGGTGCAGCGTTTCGCTCGGGATTGATCCCGTGTTGTAGAACTGCGTGTCGTACACGTTCGAGGGAGTGAACAGACAGGTGGTGGGATCGTCGCCCACGTTAAACGGCGGCGAAGACGCCTCGTATTCGAACGCTCCCGCGTCGCAGGCCGATCCCGAACCAGGACGCGCGTTACCAAGTTCGTCTGTGTCAAGAACACAATGGAGTGACGGCACTTCTTGATACGCGGCACTGCCGGTTCCGATGGCCAAAGACTTTGGACCAGTAGAACCGTTTAGGGCGAGCGTTGACGCAAGGTTGATGGCGGCATTGTTCACGGCATTTGTTCCGCTCGAGCTGAGTCCGCAGGAGTCGTCGGCTTCGACCGAGTAACCGTTATCGGTAATGGTTCCCGAATTCGCGCAGCTCAACGAACTCGAAAGTATCGAATTGGAAATGGACAACGTGCCCGTATTACTGATTTCGTCACCGCTATTCGTTGACGAAGCACTGTCACTCGCGAAGGTGTCGTTCACGAGCGTCGCGGTGCCGTTGTTTTGTAGTGCGCCGCCGTTTTCTGCGGTGTTGCCAAAGAACGTGTCGTTTTCCAACGTGATTGTTCCCGCGTTGAAGACACCGCCGCCTTGGGCACCGTGACCAAGGTCGTTCGTGGTGTTATTTGAAAAAGTGTCATTTTCAAGATTGGCGGTCGCACCCAGCACGTTGTAGAGGCCGCCGCCGAATTGCGCCGAATTATTAATGAGTGCGTCGTGCCCCATGGTGAGCGTGCTGTCATTAAAGACGCCACCGCCGTCACCGTAAATCGAGGCGGTGCCCGCAAAGTCACCGCCCTCAATCGTCATGCCATCAATCGAGACGTTGCCTCCGAGCATCGTCAGCGCGCTTTCGGACGTGGTCGTCGTTCCCTGCAGAAACGTGGTCGAGGCGCTATCGCCCACAATATTTATTGATCGCGAATTGGAAAGGGTGAACGAGTCATTCTCGACGTACGTGCCGCTCGCAACGTGCACCGTCGTGGTGGTATTTGTGCTCGCGATGGCTGCGTTCAACGCCTCTTGCAACGTGGCGCACGCGTTGGTGCCTTGCTGTGTGCAGCCGCTGGTTTGGGTACCGACGGTGCTCGCGTAGAAATCCGATGCCGGCCCCGCACTGGCGGGCAGGGAAGAAAACTGCAATGAAGCTACGAAAAGAAGCGCCAAACTGGCGAGCAGCGTAACGCTTACTCGCTGCGGGGACATGGTTGGTCTGACTCGTCGCACGATGTTCCTACGAACGCCCCGTTGCCAGTGGCCGAGTCAAAACGAAAGCAAGAAAACGCGCACCATTCTTTGTTGGTGCGAGTAACACCTTCTGATTATGGTTCGCCACGTTTTTATGATGCTCCGACAAACAGGGGTGGCGTAAATTGTCCACGTCGACTCCCCCCGTCTCCACAGACGCCACCGGACCAGTCAATGCAACGTAGCACCGGCTTCTCGTTCTTAACAAGAAGAAAACACACCACGAGACGTCTGGCGCGGCTGGCGTCGCCGCGGCATCAAGGACATCGCCCACTGGGACAGCTTTGAGAAAAGGCGAAATTTTTGACGTTGCGCCAATTTCCAACGTCGCAACCGCGTTACTACAGTTAGCAAAACGCTGAAGGGGCAATTCATGATTCAGAAACAACATCGACACGACTGGAGCATCGGGATTACCAGTGTCGCGGTCGTCGTGGCCGCCCTGGTCGGAAAATCCGAATTCGTAGCGTTCCACGAGTCGCAATTTCGAAAGGATCTCGTTGGATGGATTGGCGCCGTCGTTATTGTGGTCGCCGGAGTTTTGGCCACTCGTCGACTCGCGAACGGCTTAGGTGGCGTATTGGCGCGAAGTTCCATTGGCGCGGCTGGCTCGGGCGCCGGACTTCGACTGTTGCTCTTAATCGTTGGCTACTTGATTGTTATTTTTTCAGTCTTTGCCGTTCTTGGCGTGTCGCTCACGCATTTGCTGCTCGGAGCGGGCCTCGCCGGCATCATTTTGGGTATCGCTGCTCAACAGAGTCTCGGCAATATTTTTGCTTCCTTGGTATTGCTCGTTGCACGACCGTTTGTGGTGGGTGATCGCATTCGCATACGGTCCGGTGTACTCGCCGGACCGCTTGATGCCACGGTGCTCGCCATTGACCTCGCCTACGTGACGGTGCAAACAGACGACGGCGTCTTGAAAATTCCCAACGCGGTCATGCTGGGCAGTGGCATTGGCAAACCAAACGCCGACACTCCTCCTGCAACCTCGTAGCCAACGTTGTCGTATGCGTAACATCGCGCATCACTGGAGGCCGAGGATTGGGTGAGAGGAGCCTCCAGTGATGCGCGAGATTATTGACGCGACTTACTTACAGATAGGGATTATCCGAAAGTGGTCGCGACATCGCCGTTGAAGCAAACGCACTCGGTACCGGGTACTCACCGAGGACGAATCGCAAGATGGCAACGTGCTGCATCTCCACTGGTTGAATCGAAGCGGCCGTTGCTTTGGCGGCACTGCTCGTGACTACCGAGAGTCCCTCCAAGTACGTGGCAGCCGCCACGCCCTCCAAGAGCAACGCGAGCTCGGCGAGGCCGGCAATCGTGGTGACCTTGGCAAAGGCGTTGTTGACCGTCACGAGTTCTTTGGGATCAGGTTTCGTGACTTTGGCGTACCCGGCGCTTTTCAACGTCGAATTCCAGACGTCGGCGTGATCAGCGTGTTGGGCCATGGCCGTCGTGGCAAACGTCGCCACCGCCGGTGGCACCGTGCCGAGTTTGCCCGCCGTTGCTGCCTTCAGTCCCGCCGAGTACGTGTACACCGCGAGGTTTTCAAGACTCGCCGCGAGCGCCGCGACACGAACGTCAATTGGTGCGCTCTTCGACGATGCCGCAGCAGCGATGCCAGGCGTGTGCATTTCCACGCCCGCCACCGCGACACCTACGGCCGCGAGCCCACCAAAAGCCAACAGACGTCGTCGACTGAATTCGCTGGACAGCGCCTGCGTGGCCACACCGCTTACTTCTTGCCAGTTGGCCACGGCTTCTCGTGACACTGACTTCGTGCCTTCGTGAGCGTCGATCATGTCCGAGGTCAGCGAGGAGAGTTCCTTTTCGCTTATTTCGAGTGGTGACCTTCTCACGTCATGAATGTTTTTCTTGAACGGCATATCAGTTCACAGCTCCTTCGGTAGCGGGACGGGCTTGGGCAATGGAAAAGAACGGCTGGGGAAAACCCACGCTGCCGGCGACACTCGGCAACGAAGCAAGCGGCGGTGGAAGCGTGATCATCGACGCGTCACCCGCACCAATGAGGGCCTGCACGGCGAGCAAAATCGCCACGTGTTGTGCTTCGACGCCCATGATGGATGCGGTGAGTGACTTGCTCGCCGGATCCTTCAACGTCGCCACGTACTTTACGTAGGTCGCGGCCGCGCCATTTTCCAATTCGAGCGCGAGCGCCACCACCGCGGACGGCGTCGTGAGCTTGGGCTTCGCTGCGTTCACGACTTTCAACAACACTGGGTCGGGATTGTTCTGCGGCTTTCCCTTCAGTCGGCGAAGCGCGGCGTTGAACGTCTGCGCGTGCTCTAAGTGTTGGGTCTTGGTCTGCGTGACGAACGCCTTCACGACGGGGATGGCACTCGAGCCACCAATGAAGGGAAGGGTGAGGGCCACGCCGTAGGTCGCCACGGCCAGGTTCTCGAGCGACGCCTGCGTCTGGAGAATCTGAATATCCGTTGGCGTTCCCGCCGACGCCGCACTGGCACTCAGCGCCACGAGGCCAGCCGCCATAGCGCCGGCAACGCCCGCGCTGGCGAGCATCGAGGAGCTCGACGTTGCTTCGTCTCGCTCGGTGATGCTGGCACGAAGAGCCGCGGCGTGATCGGCCGCTTCGTCGGGGTCAACCGAATGCTGGTCGTCGTGTCGTTCGACGAGTTCGTCGAGTACGACGTTCGTCTGTCGCATTGCGTCGCGGTGAAGGTCCGTGGACTCTTCTAGCAGCGCACGCTGCGACCGATCGGGTTGATTTCTTGTCACAAATGCCTCCTTGGGTCGGTTGATACGTTGACACCACTACGGAGGAAGCGAGCTGCTTGGATGACAAAACGTCGAATTCGTAAAAGTGCCAGAAAACAGCCATAAAACGAGAGACAAGTCACCATTAGGATTTGGAAAAATCTTCATCCAATCATGACCTTGGTGCCGTAGTACTACTGACGTGGAACCATCCCTCGAGAACCAGAGCGACGCCAGTTTGGTGATTGCGGTCGCGAAGTCCGACCAACGCGCCCTTGAAGAGATCTATCGTCGCCACAGCGGCGTCGTCTACGGACTCGCGAACCGACTGCTTCGCAACCAGGCCCCGGCCGAAGAGGTAACGCAAGAAATCTTCGTTCGGCTTTGGAACGAGCCCTCGCGCTACGACCCCGAACGCGGATCATTGCGTTCATTCCTTTGTGCGCAGGCCCACAGCCGCACCATTGATTACTTGCGGGCGGAGACCGCGCGACGAAGGCGACACGATTTGGACGCTGCCACACCGAGCGGTCCGCGCTACGACGTTGAAGCAGAAGTCGTCAACATGCTGGCGGCCGAGACTGTGCGTGTCGTGGTGGCACAACTTCCCGCGAACGAGCGTCGCGCCATTGAACTCGCTTACTTTCAGGGCATGACGTATCGCGAGGTGGCTGAATTCCTTGACGAACCCGAGGGCACGATTAAGAGTCGCATTCGAAACGGCCTGTCAACACTGCACCTACAGCTCGCTCGTGCGGGCTTCACGAGAAACGAGGTCGGCCAATGACGCACGACGAAGTTCGCTCACTCCTTGGCGCCTACGCACTCGACGCCGTTGATCCGCGCGAGCAAGAGGAGATCGCCCGACACGTCGAACTGTGTCCGTCGTGTCTCGAACAGGTCATCCAACACCGCGAAGTGGCCGCATTGTTGGCATTGGACGCTGACCTTGATGCACCGCTTCGCGAACCAAGTGACGCACTGTGGGCTTCCATTGCGACGTCCATTGCCGCCCCGGATGTTGCTGTCGTACTTCCACTGCAGCGTCACGCACGTCGGCGCCAGTTCGTCAAGCCGACGTACAGCGTGCTCGGTGCGGTGGCCGCGGCTTTACTACTGGTCGTGGTGGGACTTGGCACGTACAATCACCATTTGTCGAGTCAAGTTCACAACCTGCAGACAAATTCACTGTCGTATCAACTGGAGAGCGCCCTGGCGCAACCGACACACCAAACCGTGTTGATGAGGTCACCAAAGGGTGTGCAAAAAGCCTCCGCGGTTATAACCAAAACCGGAACGGCGTACTTCGTCGATCACGGACTCGCGGCGACAGGCCACAATAAGACCTATCAGTTGTGGGCAATCTCAAATGGTCAAGTCATTTCGCTCGGGGTGCTGGGATCGCACCCGACGCTCGTTTCTTTCAAAGTCGAATCGACGATGTCGACATTGATGGTGAACGTCGAACCATTAGGCGGCGTTGCTTCTCCAACCACGCCCGTGCTCGCACAGGGTGCCATTGTCAACGTGGCTTAAGCGGCCTCTGCGATTTAGTTCGTCAGTTCAACAACTACGCCGATATCGCCGTAGGGAATGCGGCGGCGGCGTAACGTCCCGACGACGGTATTAAAGAAACTCGACATCGTCACCATGAAGCCGTACTTCTTTTTGACATTCTTCTTAATGGTCTCGAATTCGGTGCTCGACGCTCGTCGAGCCACGGCGTCGATTGGCGAGGAGCCTTCGTTCACGCGCCCTCGCGCGTCACAGGGTTGCACGCTCACTTTGGAAGTGTGCGCGAGCCGTTTCGCCTTCCCCGATCCCGAACTTGTCCAAAACCCGACGTTCGAACCCTCCACCGGCACCACCCACACCGGCGTTGCTATCGGCGTCTGATCCTTTTTAAACGTCGTCAGAAGTATGTATTTTTCGTCGCTCAAACTCATAAACCGAATGTACACCCACGAGTGACGAGCAAGGAAAAGTCCTGGCGACGGCGAACCCTGCTGCGACGTTGTTAGGCCCAGCCAAGTTCCACGAGTCGAGGGTCGCTGATGCCGAAATGGTGGGCAATTTCGTGAATAACGGTCTTTCGTACTTGCACCTTCACGTCTTCTTCCGAAAAACAGCGACTACATATCGTTGTTTGATACAGCGTTATCCGGTCAGGCAATACACCGTTGTAACTAAGAAATCCCCGCTTCGTGAGAGGAACGCCCTCGTACAGACCAAAAAGTGACCCACCATTCGCTTCGCGCTCAACAATGATCGCCACGTTGTCAATCGCTTCGGCTAACTGTGGCGGCACGCCGTCCAAGGCTTCGCTGACCAATTCTTCGAACCGCTCGTCAGTGACAATAAACATGCTCGCAGCGTACTGACGGATATCGCCATATCCTTCAGCGTCAGCGGTCCCTTTACTTATCGAGCGCAACACCGTGCTGCAAAAGCAACTCTTCGTAGCGGGGCTCAAGTTCGTGAAAACGCTGCCAGAAATCAAAGCCCTCGTTGTGCAAAGCCGCATTGAGGTACTCCAAGTGAGTGTGCCAACCAGGCCCGACGCCCGCCACCGTTGAAAGTGGGAGGTCGCGATGAACGAGTTCTAATGCACTCCCATTTTCCGTTGTGCGAAGATCGATCCGCAAAATGGAGGCACCCGACGCTTCTTCCCACGAATACTCAACGACATGGGGAGGGTCAAAAATATTCACGGTTCCCGTGCACGTTCCTTCTTCTCCCCAGTCGTAAAGAACATTTCCACCGACGTGGGGTTCCAACTCCATCCGATCTGTCAACATCCAACGGGATATAGAAATTGGTTCGGTTACGGCTTGCCAAACGTGATTGATGTCGAGATCTAAATCTCGGACGTAGCGCAAAGTAGCCAAGCCTTCGTCAATCGAGAGCAACGCGAGCACCTCGGTCATGACGTCCCCCTTTTCGACGAACTCCCACAAAATAAACCAACTTCTAAAAAAACGCAACTGGGTTTGCGAGGCAGTAACTCATCAACGCGTCGCGACAGAACATTCGACACGTCGTTGCTACTCATTTCGCGTTTGCTCATCTCGCTACACCGAGGAACACTATTAACGACCGTGCCAACCGGGTTTGGTCTTCGTAGGAAAGTTCACCGACAATTTGACCCAACCTCGAACGGCGAACGATTGGAGGTGCGCTTGTCCGGCAAATTCCTTCGATCGAACGTCGGGTAACCAGACTTGCACGGGACGAAGTCCTTTCACCCGAAGACGATCGCGATACGCCTGGATTCGAGCGTTTGTCGACGACGCATCGTGGGGATTTGACATGACCCGATTGTTAAATGCAACAGTCCAATTGTCAAAGGAGATCCTTCAAATCGACTAGTTGGAATCCCTTGGACAAAAAACGGATCTCAGAAAATCTCGACTAGTCCGCGAGAGCGAACGCCTCGGAATCGCCGACCTTTTCGGTGTAGACATACTTTCCGCCGCGTAACCACGAACATCCTGCGGCCAAGAGACAGAACAACACCGCCGAATCACACGCCGCGTGGAGTCCTGAGCGAAAGGGTGACGTGATAATCGAAGGGAAGAACGATCTGCCGAGCACGACGTGCCGTGCGGCGGGCGTCAGTTGCGCAATGACCTTTGCCCCCAGCAAGTGCTGGACCGGATTGAAACCCAAGAACGACGAAAAAAGCGTCGATACTGGTGGCAAATTGGCGGCCTGACGAGCAGCGCCCGCGGGAACGCCTTCAGCCGTCAATCCATGAAAAAGCGCCGCGGGCAGTCCCGACGAAAGTCCAATAATCATCAACGTAAAGAAGACGCCGATCGAAAGCACCTGGCCCGAATTTTGAAAGGTGGAGTTCATGCCCGAACCAACACCTCGGTGCTGGCGGGGCAAACTATTCATGACGCCAGCTCGGTTAGGCGCCGCGAAGGCTCCCATGGCGAGACCGTTCAACAACAACAGGCCACCAAAGGCCCAGTAGTTGAAATTGACAGGCAACAGCTCCAGCATCCCGAACGAAAATGCGGCGACCAACATGCCGCCGGTCGCGAAGGGTCGCGAGCCGTAGCGGTCAGAAAGATAACCCGACAACGGTCCGGCAATCAAAAATCCGCCGGTTAAAGGAAGTATGGCAATGCCCGCCCACAGGGGCGTCCTCGTGAAGTTGTAACCATGTAGTGGCAGCCAGATGCCCTGGAGCCAAATGACGAGCATGAACATCAGTCCACCTCGCCCCAGGGAAGAAAGAAAACTCGAAACACTGCCGGCCGTAAATGCGCGAATACGAAACAGCGACAATCGAAACATCGGATCGGGTGATTTCATTTCAATGCGGCAGAAAATGGCGAGTACGGCCGTGCCGCCACCAATGCAGCCGAGCACGAGTGGACTCATCCAACCCATGACGTGGCCCCCGTATGGCTGAATGCCGTAGGTCACTCCGATCATGATTGCTACGAGACCAACGGCGAATGTGATATTGCCGGGCCAGTCGATATGCGTATTGATTTTTCGCGGAATTTCCTTCAACTTCGCGTAAGCCCACACCGTGCCAAAAATGCCAATCGGCACCGACACCAAGAAAATGAGTCGCCACTGAATTGGTGCCAGGAGACCGCCTAACACGAGGCCAATGAACGATCCACTAATGCCAGCAATCTGGTTGATCCCGAGAGCCATGCCTCGTTGGTGTTCTGGAAACGCGTCGGTGATGATGGCCGAAGAGTTCGCAATCAGCAACGCCGCACCGACGCCTTGGAAAATTCGCATGATCACGAGCCAGAGCGCGGCCGCGGTCCCACTCATCCAGGTGATCGTCAAGAACAAAGAGAATATCGTGTAGACAACAAAGCCCATGTTGTACATGCGAACACGCCCAAACATGTCGCCCAGTCGTCCAAAACTCACGACCAGCACGGCGGTCACGATCATGAATCCAAGAATCATCCACAACAAATAAAAACTGTTCTGGGGAAGCAGGGGATCAATGTGAATGCCCACGAAAATGTCGGGCAACGCAATGAGCATGATCGACATATCGATGGTCGCCATGAGCATGCCCAGGGTGGTGTTGGAAAGCACCATCCACTTGTAGTGGTCGTTCTTCGCGGGTGGTTCGGCGCTTTTGGCCGTCTCGCGAACGGGCGTGTCAACCATGTATCAGCCAGCCGCCAAAAGACCAGCCGGTACGCTCGCCAGTGCATCCAAAATTCCTTGGGCCAACGCCCTCGCACTCACCACGTCCATTTCGAGAGCGACGCGAGCGCTCGGACCCTTCGATGGATTAAGAAAATCGATCGAAAGGGCGTGTTCGGCACGAAAATGCGTCGGGTGATCGAAATACACCGACGCGTCGGTGACGCCAATCCATCCCGTTGGCCCTTTGGCACTTGCTCGAAGAGCGAGATGTTCAGTTTGATAGGTGCACACGGCATTTCCCCTTAGTTCGTCAAATACGTTCCGAAAAATTTCCAAATTTCCGCCCAACCTTCGTTCGCGGCTTCGGTGCGATAACTCGGTCGATCGGGCGCAAAAAACGCGTGGCCCGCGTTCTCGTAGGTATGAAATTCGAAGGTCTTACCGAGTTCTTTTAGCTTCGCTTCGAGAATATCCGTTTGCTCGGGCGAAGGATATTGGTCTTCCGCGCCAAAGAGTCCGAGCAGTGGACACGACAAGTTAGGCAACTTATCGACCAATGAGCGAAAACGAAAGGGCGATTCTTCGGGCGTGTCCATCACGACAAACGCTCCGTAACAATCCACCGCGGCGTCAAGATTGAGTGAACACGCCGCAAGCACCGACTGACGTCCGCCGGAGCAGTAGCCAATCGATGCGACTTTGCCATTGGAGATATCGCGCGAGCGAAGAAATGCCGCGGCACCACCTACATCACCCACGAGACGCTCGTCGGGCACGCCACCGTTCGCGCGCGCTGTTGCCGCCGCGTCATCGGGACTCGCTCCGGGAGCTTCGCGGCTGTAGAGATTGGGGCATATGGCGAGGTAGCCCTCCGAAGCGAACCTGCGTGTGATTTCTTTCGTTGCTTTGTCGTAGCCGGGCAAGTGGTGAATCACGACGACGCCACCCACAGGGTCCGTTGTCAAGGGCTGGGCAAAATACGCTTCAATGGAGTCCCCATTAAACCCTTCAATGGACAGGGTTTCGGCGCGAAGGTCGAGCAGCACAACATCTCCTTTTCGAACGATTGGGTGCTATCGAGCCTACCGTTCGAGCAAATCCAACTATGCGCCTACGACGCTTTTTGCAACTCCGGCAACTCTCGAATGAGCTCAAACAATTCTTGGTCGCGGTCCCAGGTGAGGTGATCGTGCACCTGATCAATGGGAAGCCAGCGCAGTTCATCGACTTCCTCGTTCGGTGAAAATTCACCCTCAATCGACGTCATGAGATAGTAGGCCACGATTTTTGGTTGTCCCTTGCGGTGCGTGTAATTCGTGACACCTATGTAGCGTTCGATCTCGCAGCGAAGACCCGTTTCTTCGGCTACTTCGCGAAGCGCCGCTTCGACAAATGATTCGCCTTCTTCGAGCTTGCCTTTGGGAAAGGTCCAATCGCCTCGTCGTTCACGATAAATACAGGCAACTTCTACGCCGATTTCACTCGATGTTCGATAGACCACGCCACCCGCTGCTCGAATCAAGTCCTCGGGTGCATCGTCTGGGACAATGAGTTCGCCGCTCAAGAGTTGCACGCCTTTAAAGGTAGTGGGGCAACTTCGGGCCCCTTGGGATTATCAACCATCTTAATTAGCCCCTACGGCGTTTTTCGTAAAGTGGAAAGAATGTTGGCTGTCAACCTCGCGCTCGGGTGGCGGCTCGCCATTTATCTCGTCGCCGGGGTAGCGGCCGGTATTGCCAACGGCGTTGCCGGTGGGGGCACCTTCATCACCTTTCCCACGATGTTGGCTCTCAGTGTGCCCGCGGTGACGGCGAACGTTTCTTCCACCGTTGGCGTCCTTCCCAGTTATCTCGGTGGACTTCGAGGGTTTCGCGCACAACTAAAAACCCAGCACGACCTCATTCGCTCGCTTATCCCCGTATGCCTCGCGGGAACAGGCATCGGCTGTGCGCTGTTGCTACTGGGATCAGCCAGCCAGTTTCGATTAATCGTCCCTTGGCTCATTGGAAGTGCCACCGTTTTGTTTGCTCTTTCGCCATGGATCACGAAGCGACTGGCGAACATTGAACACGACCACCCAGCCAAGAAATGGGCACTGCAATTTGGCATCTTTGCCGTCGCCGTCTATGGCGGCTATTTCGGGGCAGGTCTTGGCATCATGCTGCTCGCGATTATGGCGTTGACGTTGCCCGACGACATTTTTACCCTGCAAGGTCTGCGAAGCGTGCTTTCGACCATCATCAATCTCGTCGCTGCGGTGATATTTCTGGTGCGCGGACACCTTGAAACCAGCGCCGTCATTATGATATTTATTGGAGCATTCCTGGGCGGATGGCTTGGAACGTTACTTATTAAGCGGTTAGACCCCAACGTGGTGCGCGGACTAATTGTCGCCATGGGAGTCGCCACCACCATAAAACTGGCCATTTCCTAGGCAAAATCGTAATTCCTGACCAATCCAATAGGATTTTAGGGTGAAGCGATTTTTTTCCTTTCCTAATCCTGTAAACGACGCGGCGGCTCGCTCCGTCGCCATTGGTGTTGTCGCCATGTCCGTAACGGCGCTTCTCATCAATTGGGCGTGGTTGTTGCTACCTCTTACCTACGGATTTCTTGCTCGCGTGCTCGCCGGACCAAAGATTTCGCCATTGGGACAATTTGCGGTTCGAGTGAGCGGTCCTCGACTGGTGCGCTGGCAGAAATTTCTTCCCGGCCCACCCAAGCGTTTTGCTCAGGCCATGGGTGCATCGTTCAGCGTTGCAGCAACTTCGTTGTGGCTCTTTGATAGTTGGAGCGACGCACGTTGGCTCCTCTTGCCACTTATCTTTGCCGCCTCTCTCGAGGGCTTCTTTGGTTACTGCGTCGGCTGCGTCATTTTTTCGCGACTCATGCGTTGGGGGATAATTCCGGAGTCCGTGTGCGAAGAATGCGCCAATATCACCAATCGGGCCACAGTGAGCACGAACTCAGAACCCTAAGAATTCAACAAATCCTTAGAAATCTAAGGCTCCTCGCACTTTTTCTAGGGAATTTGGTAATTACGCTTAAGTCATGTCTCGGGGAACGCTCTTTCGTACTGCCGCGTGCATCGCAGTTTCGACATCACTGGGCGTCGTGGGTCTTAGTTCAATCAACGCCGGCGCGTCGACACCGCGAGTTGTCGTTGTCACCTCCACAGCGATTCCCGCGGGTGACCAGGTCATCAAAGCTTCGTCCACCGCTTCCTTTGACGTAACACTCAAGAATCAAAACGCCGCTGCTCTTGCTCCTTTTATTGCCAGCCTCTCTAATCCCGAGTCAACGAATTACCACCACTACCTCACACCAACGACGTTCGCAAATCGCTTTGGCGCCTCGACAAACGTCCAGGCCAGGGTTCGTTCGTACCTTGAGACTTTCGGACTACACGTCGGAGCCATCAGCACTGGACACGTGTTATTTCACGTCAGCGGATCAACCACACAAATGGCCAACGCTTTTCACGCGGCGCTCGTGACACTCCGTCGTCCCAACAATTCAGTGGGCGTTCAGCTAAAACAGTCCGCCACGTTGCCGAGCGACGTAGCAAGCGACATTGCCGGCATCTACGGACTTGGATCGAGCGTCCAGGCGCAGCACGCCTCAACGCCGCTCGTGAAAGCCAAGACAACGTTGCCAACGACGTGTTCACAAATTCCTGGCGCCGCGAGCGCGGGTAACACGCCCATCACGTTCTCGTCCGGCGGTTCATCAAGTTCTGGCTACACCGTGGCCCAACAGGCCAAGTTATATGGACTTAACACACAGTGGGCGAACGGCGTGACCGGCACTGGACAAACCATTGGTCTCTACGAGTTGGAAACGTATGCCGCGAGCGATATCTCGGAGTACCAGTCGTGTTACGGACTGTCGAACCCCATCACCGTTAAGAACGTCGACGGCGGTACTAGCGGTTCGTCGGGTGAAGCAACCCTTGACATTGAAGAAGCGGCCGCTCTCGCTCCAGGCGCATCGCTCCAGGTGTACCAAGGTCCAAACAACTACAGCGGACCACTCGATACCTATACCGCGATGGCTGATCAGGACACGACATCAGTCATCTCAACATCGTGGGGTACCTGCGAACTCGACCCCTCGGGTGACATCGCCGCCGAAGCATCCATCTTTCAACAGATGGCCGCACAGGGGCAAACAATCATTGATGCCGCGGGCGACAGTGGTTCTTCGGACTGCGAAGGCGTCTCGGGCATCACTAATCAGGCACAACTCGCTGTCGATGACCCAGCGTCCCAGCCCTACGTCACGTCCGTTGGCGGCCTACAGGTTTCGAGCATTAGCCCCCTGACCGAGAGCGTCTGGAATGAGTCAAACCAGAGTACGAACTTTGGTTTTAACTCTTCACTCGCCGAGGGTGGTGGTGGCGGCGAATCCTCCTACTGGCCACGTCCCACTTGGCAAACAACGACGGGCGCAACAAGTTCAGTGACGAAGCGCATGGTGCCTGATCTTTCCGTGATGGCGCAGCCGTCAACGGGGTTTATTACCTACTACGACGGTACGTGGGAACAAGCCGGTGGCACTTCCATTGGTGCGCCCATTATCGCCGCGCTCGTTGCAACCGCGGCGCAGTACTGCGACGTTTCGCGACTCGGGTTTATAAATCCGCGTCTCTACCAAATGGGAGTTGCCGGTACGGGCTTTGATGACGTGACCGTTGGCAGCAACGATATTGAGAACCAAGGTTCCTACAGCGCTGGCGTCGGCTACGACATGGCGTCGGGCTGGGGTAGCCCCGACCCGAGCACGTTCATTCCTGATCTTTGTGCCGCGCTACCGTCGAGTTCGCACACCACCGCATCACTTAGCGCGAAGATTGAAAAGGCGAGTACTCCGGCCACCGTGAGCATCGTCGCCCACGACGCACTTAATCTTCCGGTCGCTAACCAAGCTGTTTTGGTGCACGTCAGTGGCGCCAAAGCAAAGGTCTTGGGTTCTGTTTCGAGACTTACGACAAGCGCCACTGGATCGGTGCGATTTGCTGTCACCTCAGCTACACCGGGAACCGTCACCATCAACGTCGTTATTGGTTCGACGAGTGTCTTTACGGGGTCCGTTAGCTTTGTCCGGCCTAAGAGCGTCCTGAGCGTTCGCACATAACCGAGCCTTTTTGCGCGGTGGGCTTTCCTAGACTTATGGCGGGTGGAGTCCTCGAACACATGATTGTTCTAAGCGAAGGACGTACGTGAAAAGACGCAATGGCATCTGGTTTGTCGCGGCGGCGCTCGCCAGTTCACTGCTCGTGGGACTCATTTCGCCACTCGCGCACGCTTCGTCGAGTGCCGCCACCGGACTTCCGCTCTACCAGTTCTCCAAAACGAGCTCTGGTCCTCTTCCCTGGAACGCCTCGTCGCTCAACGCCACGGTTGACGGCACCACCATGGTGGATGGACCCCACAGTGCCACGAGTTCCAACGGCACGACCGCCGTGGCGTATCGCACGACGGCGGGAGGCATTGACGTGCTTGAGTACTTGCCTAACGGCACCACGCTGTTTCTCCCTTTGAGCGCAGCATTTCCTAGCGCAGGCGCGGACCCCATTCCCTTCTTTGATCCTCGCAACAATCTCCACGTGGTCTACGTCAGCACGACGGGCGCACTCGAAGTGTTGTCACCGTCGTCGCCACCCGTCGCGAATTACTTTCACTACTCCACTAATCGATGGGCGCCCTGGACACTGTCCGATCTTTCGGCCGCCACCAACGTCACCTTCGCGAGTGGACTCGCCAGTGTGCAAGTCACCTCTTCCGGCGCCGAAATCGACGCTCGTGCCACGAACAACGACGTGGAGATTTTGACGCTCGCGTGGCCGGCGACCGGCGCAGTACCAACGCTCGCGAGTGCCGCGTTTAACGCCACGACTGCGACTTCAACAACCACCGCGACGAGTGATCCTGTGTCGCTGTCGCTTCCCGCTCAGTCGTTCGTCACAACGTCGTCCGCTGGTCACGTGATGTTCTATTACGTCGCCACGCAAACAAACGCGTGGGCAGAACAAGATCTCACTAGCGCCACCGGAGGACCCACGGTGTCGGGTCCCCTCACCGCGGGCGTCTTGAACGGTGTGTTGTACGTCGCCGGGCTCACCGCCGGAGGACACGTGGCGCTGTACACGACGGGCAACACTGGTGTGCAGAATTCCTCAACGAGTTCGTCCGCCGTTGATGGCTTCACGTGGTCGAGTGTGGATATCACCGCCGCGACGACCAACGCTCCGCCTCTTGGTGGTGCGTTGTTTCTCAGCACGGGCTCGTCGCAGGTCTCCATTGCGGGAAAGGCCTCCAACTGGGGTGACCTCTTTATTCTTTCCAACGCGGGCGCGGGAACTTCGTGGTCAGCTACGGACGTCTCGGCGACCGGAGGTTCGGCCGCGCAAACAGTGGGCGACGTCGTGACGGGTGCCGTCATTAATAACGCGCTGACGCTTTTTGCCGGTGGCGTTGATTCACCACCGCCCACGGGCACGGGCCTTTACGCCATACCCTCTGCCAAATGGTCCCAGTCAATTCATGATGGTTGGCGGGTGCTGGGTGACACCGGCGGACTCGGTACGCAAAGTGCACCCTGGGTGGGTTTCACGAGCGCCACAAACGTCGCCCAGTCGCCGGATTATTTGATGGGCCAAGCCATTGCTACTTCGCATACTCGCGTGACGTGGCTCTCTTTTTGGACAATCAGTGGACCTCCCGCTTCGTCCAAGCCAACGACCGCGTCGTTCTATTCCCACGGTTTCGCCGCCGGTGCGTGGGTCGCCACGCAAATTGACGCTTACCGAGGACTCGGACTTGGACTCAAGCCCGACTGGGTCATTCTTGATCCCGAGGGCTACCCCGACTTGCACTCGGGCCTTGATGCGCCGTCGGGTTCGAGCAAAGCTGTCCAAGCGGTCTACGCCACCTACTGGAGCGCCATGTTGCAAGGTTGGGCCGCGGGCTTAGCTTCCGTAGACCCAAGCCTCAACGCAGGTTTTTATGCCTCACAGTCCGAGTACCGCAATTACGGACTTTCTTCCCAGCCACTCGCGGACTTCATGGCGCTGGCCTTTGGTAACGGGGGGCCAATTCCCGTGGCCGGCGCCAGTGGATCAAACGTCCGCGGTTACATAGCTTTTGGCTCAACCTGTACGCCAAATTCGTCACAGCCGCTCACGGTCAGTGCCCAACAATCAACGCTGCTCAATCCCCCGTGGTCGGGATCGTTCAACACGTTGCAATTCAATTCTGGTGTGTACTGCGCCCCCTAGGCGTTCTAATGTTCTGCCATGAGCGAGAACGAAGCAGCTGACGAGTCGAACGACGAAAAACCAAAGGACCTACGCGATTTCATTAAGAACCTCGCGGCTCCCGTCATGGAAACCTTCGACACCAAGATCAAAGAACACATTGATTCTCGGATTGAGGCGCAAAGTGCTCCTGACCTCACTGCTCGCCTCACCCTGCTCGAACGTGCCGTAGCGGACCTGGACCGTGAAGTTCGAGAGTTGCAGCGCCGACTCGAAGAGGACTAGTCCTTCGACCTTGGGACGTTCCCGTCGGGTCCGCCACGGCGAAAACGGTCCTGACGAATTGCCCAACGCACCGTGAAGACAATCAGCACCAACGTCGCCACAATGAAGATTGAAAAGACCGCCCAGAACATAACTCCAGCGTACGTCGTGTCACAGCGGTTGGGCAGAGTAGAGCCATGCAAGCAGTAGATCTACAAACACCCGCGTCTGTTCTGCGCGTTCTTCGTGGCGACCCCGCGACGCGTCCGACGGTGGACCGAGCACTCGCCGGTGGACTTCGTGCTTGGCTCGAAGACGGCATTTATGACGTTTCAAAAGGCGAAACGCGCGAACGACCCCTGATCCTTCGATCCAATCTCGAGACACCTCGTGAGCTCGTTTCCATTGAATCATCATCAACGGCGCAATTACGCGGCGTGCTCGTTTCCTACGTACTTCGTCTCGCCTGCGCACAGTTCAACTTTGACGATCCGTACCGTGACGCACTATCGGCGTGGCGCGCTGAAGAAAGCAGCGGCACGCTCGCGACGGCCTACGAACAACTTGGCGCGGACGAACGAGCTCGACTCGGTGCTGACGTAAACGCACACGCCAGCACTTTGCTCGGTCACCTCGGTGCCGTGCAGCCCCAGTGGAACGTCCGTATCCACCAGCAAACGTCCCAGCGACTGAGTGGCGGCAACGTTCTACTGCGCGACGTGGTGGATCTTCGCCTCGGCTCCAGTGCCACCACCCGAGCATCGGTGGCACTTTTTGACATCACCACGTCACCGCTCAGCGCACGAATGGAGAGCACGCTTCGCTTTCACGCACTCGTCGAGACCCTTCGAACAAATACACCCCCCCTTCGAGTAGCGACGTTGTCGAGCGCGACCGGTGAATTCTGGAATATCGACGTCACGCCGGATCTTCTCGTTCTCGCCCTCGACGACGTCCTCGACGTGGTGGAACAACGTTGGACTCTGTCGTGAGCACACTTCGTCACGAGCGACTCGGAACATCCGTGCTCGCCGCACTCATTCAACGCGCCCCCAAGGATGTATCCACGCTGAGCGACGAACATCGTGGTGCCCTCGACGCACGACTGCGAGCACTGGCAGGAAAGTCGACTCGTCGACTCGACGCCTGGAGCGTGGAACACGCGGGACTCTCGAACGGCTCCTTCGCGTGGCGTCCCACCACTGCTCGAAGAGCCATTGGCAACGCGGCACTACGTCGACACGTGCTGGCGCCGTCACTCACGCTTCGCGACTGCGTCAACCTCGAAATTGACGATCTCCTCATGAAGAGCGTGACGGGCTACGCGCGTGGCGGTTCGCTCGCTGAGTGGCTCGCGAAGAGTTCGCCCGCAGTGGTGGCGCTCGCCACGAGTGAAGCGTGGTCGTGGGCCAACAGCGTTTTTGAGCTCGCTTCGTCGAGTGGTGTTCCGTGGGAAATGGCGCCCACCGACGCGTATTACGACGTGGCACAAGCTCGCACGAGTCTTAGGGGACGAAGAGATTTTCTAGCCACGACGGGCAACCGTCGAGTCGTCGTTCGCGTTCGTGCAGGAAGTCCTGGGAAGTCAGCGGGTCCGGGACTTCGAAGTGACCTAGTTATCGACGCGCTCAGTAACTCGAGCGGCGTCGTCGCGAGTCGCTTCATTGGCGCGTGGCCCGACGCGGGAGTCTTTCTTTACGTCGATGGTTCATTTGGTGACGTGCGCATGGGAGCGCGTGACCTCGTTCGTACTGCGCTCGCACAAGAGCGCCAGCAACGGGAACTGGCGGCATAGGTTTTTTAAACGCCCGCGCCTAGTAGCGTGGTACGGACATGTCTACGCGTACAACACTTCGAAACATTGCAATTATCGCCCACGTCGACCACGGAAAAACGACGTTGGTGGACGCGATGCTGCGCCAGACCGGGTCCTTTACGGCCCATGAAGAGCTAACCGACCGGGTCATGGACTCAGGCGACCTCGAACGCGAAAAAGGCATCACGATTCTGGCCAAAAACACTGCCGTGAAGTGGCACGACACGATTATCAACATCATCGACACCCCGGGTCACGCCGACTTTGGTGGCGAGGTTGAGCGCGGCCTCGCTATGGTCGACGCGGTCATATTGCTGGTGGACGCGGCCGAGGGCCCCCTGCCACAAACCCGTTTCGTTCTTCGAAAGACCCTCGCGCAACGCCTGCCGGTGGTGCTCGTTATTAATAAGGTGGACCGTCCCGACGCCCGTATTAAAGAAGTCGTGGCCGAAGTCGAAAACCTTTTCCTGGATCTTGACGCTGACGAAGACCAGATTTCCTTCCCCATTCTTTACGCCTCGGCGCGACAAGGTTGGGCCTCACTCGACATTAACGACACGAGTGGCGATCTGCAGCCGCTCTTTCAGACCATTCTCGATTCCGTGCCGGCGCCGGAATACGAAGAGGGCCACGGTCTCCAGGCCCTCGTGTGCAACCTTGATGCTTCTCCCTACTTAGGTCGCCTCGCCCTGTGTCGCGTCATCAACGGCAACCTAGAGCGCGGGAGCACCGTTTCGTGGTGTCGTCTTGACGGCACTATTGAACGATGCAAGATCACGGAGTTGTTCATTACCGAAGCGCTTGAACGAGTGCCGGCTGCGTCAGCGGGCCCCGGCGACATCGTGGCCATTGCCGGTATCCCCGAAATCACCATCGGCGAAACCTTGGCGGATGCCGAAAATCCAATCGCCCTAGAACCAATCCACGTTGACGAGCCCAGCTTGTCGATGACTATTGGTATCAACACTTCTCCTCTCGCCGGACGAGAAGGAAAGAAACTGACAGCTCGCATGGTGAAGGGTCGCCTCGATGACGAACTCGTGGGCAACGTGTCACTTCGCGTGCTCAACACCGAGCGTCCCGACGCCTGGGAAGTACAGGGCCGAGGTGAACTGCAGCTCGCAATTCTGATTGAAACGATGCGACGTGAAGGTTTCGAGCTGACCGTTGGAAAGCCTCAAGTCGTAACGCGCATTGTCGACGGCCACGTGCACGAGCCCATCGAGCACTTGACCATAGACATCCCCGAAGAATTTGTGGGAGCCGCGACGTCGCTGCTCGCGGGACGCAAAGGATCAATGCTCGACATGGTGAACCACGGCACGGGTTGGGTTCGTCTCGAATGGCGCATCCCGGCGCGCGGTCTCGTTGGCGTTCGCACCGAATTCATGACCGAAACGCGCGGCACCGGCATCTTGAACCACGTCTTTGATGGTTACGCGCCGTGGATGGGCGACCTTCGACTTCGTCGAAACGGTGTCATGGTGGCTGACCGTACGGGTCTCACGACGAACTTTGCTCTCGTGGCCCTCGAAGAGCGCGGCACCATATTTGTTGGTCCGGCCACCGAAGTGTACGAAGGCATGATCGTTGGCGAGAATTCACGAAGTGACGAAATGGACGTTAATCCGACGAAAGAAAAGAAGCTCACGAACATGCGCTCTTCGGGTAACGATGATTTCGAGCGTATGACGCCTCCGACGATCATGAGTCTCGAACAGGCACTCGAGTTCATTGCCGACGATGAAGCCGTTGAGGTAACTCCCGCCAGCATCCGCATGCGAAAAGTCGTTCTGGATCAAACGGTCCGCGGGCGCCAACGAAAGTCCAAGAGCAACTGAACTAGAATCTCTCCTCGGAGGGGTGACAGAGCGGCCGAATGTACCGGTCTTGAAAACCGGCGTGGGCTTGCCCACCGTGGGTTCAAATCCCACCTCCTCCGCCACCGTCGCGTGTCTCGAGACACCCGGAATTGCGTGAAAACAATTCTGGGTGCTCGAGGCATCGGTTGAACGTTCGCCCTCGCGGCGAAGCTACAGTTCGAAGTCCTTGTTCGGTCGAATGACAATCTCGGCAATGTGCACGCCCGCTGGTTGACTCACGGCAAAGTACACACCTTCGGCAATGTCCTCAGGACGAATCATTATTTCGCCAAGCGCGGCCTGCGCGGCTTGCAAAACTTCGTCGGGCAGGCGCGCTCCTGGTCGCACCTCGGCTTCAAGGCCCGACATCGCAACGAGACCAGCCACAATTGCCGGGTCCACGTTGCGGCCAATGTTGGTAGCGACAAGACCCGGCATAACCGTCACCACTTGAATGGGATCATCGACCAGTTCCGCGCGCAACGTGTTGGTGATGACGTTGACCGCGTGCTTCGTGGCACCGTAGACACCGGACTCGGGACTGAGCGCCGCCACCGAAGATATATTGACAATGTGCCCCGGATTCGCGCTCGCTCGCATTGCTCGAACGGCGGCCTGACATCCCACCAAAAGCGAAAACACGTTGGTTTCGAGCATGTTGGTCCAGCTCTCAGGTTCCGCATCAAGAATGTTGCCGAGATAAGAGACACCGGCGTTATTGACAAATATGTCGAGGCGACCAGTTTCTTTTAGTGCGGTATCCACCAGTCCCTGGACTGCTTTGGCGTCTCGAATGTCGGTCACGACCGAAACACTCTTACCCCCAGCGTCGCTGATGCGCTTCGCGCACTCGTGCAGTGACGTCGCGTCTCGACCGCTGAGCACGACGAAAACGCCTTCACTCGCGAGTCGCTCCGCGACGGCTCGGCCAATTCCACTCGATGATCCGGTCACCACGGCTGTTCGGCCCCGAAGGTCTTGGGCTGTAGAAATGAGAATCCCCTTGCTCGTTGGTTCGGTCATTCTGCTACACCATGTTGCTTTCGTCCACCCAAAGGTGCTGCAAGCAACGCGGAGCACGGTCTTGGCTTAGAGCAAACCTCTACGATGGAGGCATGGCGAAACACGATTTGACGCCCGAACAATTGGTTCACTACGAGGTGAACGGCTGGTTACTCCTTGATGGACTGCTCGAAAAGAGTCAACAAGAACTCCAAAACATCGTGAGCACCGTTGCCTCGTGGGGCGATGACGGCGCGTGGTTGAACCACTACGAGATGACTGACTTTGGTAAGAAGTTGGCCCGAACAGAGAACTTCACTCCGTATTCTTCGGACATGCGCAGCCTTTTGCGCGAAGGGGCAATTAGCGACGTCGCGAGCCAACTCCTCGGCGAAGAGGCTCTTTTGTACAAAGAGAAGATCAACTACAAATTGGTCGGCGGCGCCGGATTCGCACCACATCAAGACAAGCCGGCCTATCCCTTTGTCGACCAAGTACTAAGTGTCATGGTGGCCATTGACGACGCGACCATCGAAAATGGTTGTCTCTACGTTGTCTCGGGACGACACCAGGTGTTACTTGATCAAGATGAGCGAGGATGTCTCGCGGCACACGTCGTCAAAGAGTTGGACTGGCAGCCCATGGAACTTCGAGCAGGCGCAACGCTATTCTTTCATGCGCTCACACCGCATCGCAGCGGACCCAATAACTCAAAGCGCGATCGTCGAGCGCTCTATCCCACCTACAACGGTGTCAGCGAAGGTGACCTTCGCGAGGCTTACTACGCCGCCAAGGGTGAGGCATTTTCCGCAGTATCGTCCGACGACCGAGTCCGCCTGTCACTCATTGGTGACTTTGAAGGTCGTGCCGTATGAAAGCGCCGGGCAACGTTGATGAGTTACTCGCCCTCTACGAGGAAAAGGGCTCTGAGTCGTATGGCGAACAAGTGACCACCATGATGCACGCTGTGCAGTGCGCTCAATTGGCAAAAGATGACGGCGCGAGCGACGAATTAGTGGCCGCGGCTTTGCTCCATGACGTGGGCCACTTGGTCGCTGACCAGCAGGGTCATCCAGGATTTTCGTTGGAAGAAAACAACGACGACCACGAAGCCATCGGGGCTCGAATTCTGTCACCGCTCTTTGGTCCCAAGGTCGCCCAACCCGTGGCGCTCCACGTCACCGCAAAGCGTTGGCGCTGTACGCGTGAGCCGAGTTACTACGAAGACTTGTCACCGACGTCCAAGGCCACCTTGAAGGCACAAGGTGGCTTGCTTAGCGAAGAAGAATGCCAACGGTTCGAAGCGCATCCTGGTTTTAAGGATGCTCTACGACTGCGCACGTGGGACGACCTTGGCAAGGACGCGGAACAAACGCAGCCCCAACTCGGTGAATTTAGAGAGTTACTACGACGCCTGGCGAAGGATTCTCGCTAGGAGATTCGAGATTTAATTTCAGCGATCCAATCACTGGCCGCACTCTGAGCCGCCGTCACTTCTTCACGCTTATCAGCAGCGACCTCTCCCGTCACTGGATACGAACCAAGGAATTTCACTTGCACCAAATGAGCTTGTAGATCAGCGAGACAATCCGCCACAATTTCGTCCGCGACGTGACCGTCAAATTCGATAATAAAGCAATATTCGCCAAGCCCACGCTTCGTTGGGCGACTCTCCAACTTGGTGAGGTTCAGGTTGCGCGCGGCAAATTGTCCCAACATGCCATAGAGCGAACCCGGTCGGTCGGCACTTTGAAAGCACACAATGCTCGTACGATCGTGGCCCGTTGGAGCTGGCACGCGGGTGCGACCAACCACGATGAACCGGGTCTCGTTGTCACCGTGATCTTCGATGTCCGAAGCGACAATTTCGAGATTAAAAATCTCTGCCGCGAGCGCTGAGGCAATGGCGCCGTGGGGAGCTGGTCCCGTGGACACGAGGCGAGCAGCGTCCGACGTCGACGCACAAATTTTCGTAGTCACGTTATCGAGTGAACGAAGAAAGTGTCGACACTGTTCAAGCGCGTGGGTGTAACTGAGCACTTCGCGAACGTCTTCGAGGGACGTCCCTTTACGAGCCAGCAAGTGAAGATGAATCGGCAGCACGACCTCTTGTTCAATCACCAGTTCGTGATCAAAAATGAGTCCGTCGAGCGTCGCGGAAACCGTTCCCTCGATCGCGTTTTCGAGGGGGACTATCCCTCGATCTATTGATTCGTCAGCCACGCCCGCGAGGACGTCGGCGATCGTGGCGAAGGGAACGGTCTCGACGTTTCCAAGTAGTCCGGCGGCTTGATGCGAAAATGAACCCTCGGGGCCCAAATATCCGATTCGTTGACCCGTCCCCATAGCGCAATGTTACTTGGTCAGATTTTCGGATTTCCCGAGACGATCGGCGAGAAACTCACCACTCCGATGGAAATTTTCATTCGTCACTTCACCATGACGACCAGGCGTCGCAATCAATTGCTTATCGCTCGCTCCGAGCCGGTCAAAAAGACTGAAGGCATCGTCACGGGCAAAGAGTTCGTCGTCCCATTGAACCAAAAACATCGTCGGAATCATGATGGTCGAGGCGTCGGCGGCAATTCGCTCACGAGTAGGGCCCGTCAGTCCCATCAGCCCCAGCACACACGCTGCAATCCGTCGTTCGCTCGCTACGAATGGCAGACCAAGAATGGTTCCCATCGAAAGGCCCCAGTAGCCAACATTCACAATGTCGGCAAATTCGTCACGAGCGAGCACCTCGTCAAGAACAAGGTGCCAATCGTCCACCATGTTGTTGGTCAACGTTTCATCGTTTGACCACACCTGCACAAACTCCAAAAACGGCAGTGTCGATTCATTGGAATTCGTCGAAAAGTCAACTCGGCGCTCGCCGTGGACAGGACCATCCATTGAAACGACCGCCATGTCGTAACGGCGAACCAATCCTCGTGCCAGAGCCGTGACGTACTCCTGTCGCTTGTGGCCACCCGCTCCGTGTCCTACGAGCACGAGGTGTCGGGACGTTTGACCATCTCCAGGGGTCCAGATCGCGATGGGCACCAATCCTCGACTGCCTACGATGGAGGCAGTTCTTTCGCGCACTGGTCCATGGTTTTCGTCACTCTCAAACTCCATGATCGAAGCGTAGCGAGTGGTCAGGTCTAGTAATCACCAGAGGAGGTGCACAACGTGGGACATCCAATGTTCGAATTTGACCCTGAATTCAGTGACGCAATATTTGAATACTGCCGACAGCGCCTCCACGTTGATCCAGTACCCCTGGACTTTGGCAGTTTGCACGCCAACGACATTGGCTCGCTCGACGGCCTTATTACTGATGAGGGACGAAGCCCCACCAGCATTTTGGAATTCTTTGAACGTGAACTCGCACCGGCCGTGGTGTCCATTGACTCACCGCGATTCTTGGCATTTATTCCGAACGCACCGACCAAGAATTCACTCCTGTTCGATATGGTGGTCGCTTGTTCGGGACTCAATGGAACGAGTTGGCTCGAATCAGCGGGCGTTGTCGTTGCCGAGAATCAAGCTCTCGAATTCCTCGCTGAGCGAATGGGGCTTCCTAAAGGTGCCGGCGGCGTCTTTGTTTCGGGTGGTTCTATCGGGAATCTCTCCGCTCTCGCGGTGGGACGTGACGTGGGGAGAGCACGTCGACGAGACATCGCGGCCCACGAATTGCGCTTTGCGATTTCTGAGGACGCGCACTCGAGTATTGGCAATGCTCTCCACATCTTGGGCATTGAGCCATTACTCGTTCCGACAAACGACCACCGCTTCACAATCGAAAATCTTCGAGCTGCCTTAGCGAATGACCCCCACCCAGAAACTGTGGTGGGCATCGTGGCCACCGCCGGCACGACGAACGCCGGCATCATTGATGATTTAGAAGGCCTAGGTTCTTACGCGCGTGAACACGAACTCTGGTTTCACGTCGACGGTGCGTACGGTGGCGCCGCCATATTCTCGACGACCGTGCGCGACGAGTTTCGAGGACTTCGCCACGCCGACAGCTTTATTGTTGATCCCCACAAGTGGCTCTTTGGACCCCTGGACTGCGCCGCACTGGTCTATCGCGATCCCATCCAGGCGCGACGAGTCCACACGCAACAAGCCGGCTACTTGGACGTTCTCCACGAAGGGACTGTTGAATCGTTTGACTGGAATCCTTCAGACTTCGCTATTCATCTTTCGCGACGAGCACGAGGACTTCCGTTTTGGTTCTCGTTGGTTACGAACGGCGTTAACGCTTACGAGACCGCGGTGCAATCATCCATTGATCTCGCGCAACGCAGCGCTGAGCGAATAAACGAATTGGACTTTGTTGAAGTAGTACGTCCAGCTAGTTTGTCCATCGTTCTTTTTCGTCGACTTGGTTGGACACCCGAGCACTACAACGAATGGAGCAAACAACTTCTACGCGATCAATTGGCCTTTGTTACGCCCACTAAGTGGGAGGGCGAGACCGTTGCTCGCTTTGCGTTCTTGCACCCGAACACTACGGACGTGATGGTCGACGAAATTCTCGACACCATGCGGCTGTAGCAACGTCAATGACGTTCTCACCCACCACGACTCCCGCGGCCGAAGGTTTCGCGATGCCGGCCGAATGGGAACCTCACGTGGCGTGCATCATGTCCTGGCCCACGCGTCACGAGCTTTGGGGCGAAAACTTTGCGAAAGCCAAGAACGATTACGCCGCCGTGGCAAAGGCCATTGCGGAGTTTGAACCCGTGTTCATGGTCTGCCAACCCTCTGACGAATCTGAAGTGCACCACAAGTGTGGCAAGGAAATCCGCACCATTGTCATGCCCATTGATGACTCCTGGGTTCGTGACAATGGGCCAATATTCGTGCGCGACGCCCGTGGCGATCTCGCCATGGTCAAATTCGGATTTAATGCGTGGGGCGAGCGCTGGCATCCATATTCAAATGACGCAGTAGTCCCAGAGCAACTTTCAAAATATTTTGACGTTCCGCTCTTTGTCGCTCCCATGATTCTCGAAGGTGGTTCGATTTTTGTTGACGGCGAGGGAACTCTCCTCACCACTGAGCAGTGTCTCTTGAGTACCAATCGAAACCCGTCATTGTCGCAGTCGGACATCGAAGAGAACTTGCGTCTGTATCTCGGGGTAAGTGATGTTGTCTGGTTACCGTACGGCAAATCCACCGACGACGGACCCGCAGGAACCGATGGTCACGTCGATCTGGTGGCGCAGTACGTAACTGCGGGTCACGTTCTCCTCGAAGTAGTTAATGATGCTTCGTCCCCGGAGTTTTTTCGAGAGCATGAAAATCTGTCGCGA
>Ga0302155_10000598_pt1 | contig 28103 bp, 16 predicted proteins | sample I_Bog_N3_1_FD_193508 | JGI IMG/M metagenome (GOLD analysis project Ga0302155, IMG submission 193508) | Peat permafrost microbial communities from Stordalen Mire near Abisko, Sweden - I_Bog_N3_1 | ecosystem: Environmental > Terrestrial > Soil > Wetlands > Peat | place: Sweden: Abisko, Stordalen...
CACACCAGGAAAGCGCGTAACTGAAATCTCGACGTCAATGAACGTTGAACCGTTCGACTTGCGCGACATTCGCCGTACCGTCGAAACCATGTTGGCAGGAATGGGCATCAGCCGCGATACCCGCGCACAACTGCTGAGCCATGGCATCAGCGGCGTGCAGGCGACGCACTATGACCGCCACAGCTACACCAGCGAAAAACGAGCCGCCCTGGAATCCTGGGAACACCGGCTGGATGAAATCTTGACCAATGCAAAAGTGCCGAGCAATGTGGTGGCGCTGCACACGGCGTAACAAAGGTACTTAATGCGCTGATTTCACACCCAGGCCACCGCCGCAGAAATAGCAGAATGAAATGCTTGAAAGCTCTTTGACTGATTTCTTGCCGGGTCCATATGTTCAGCAATCGCGCGGGCACTTTCAAGCTTACGTAGACCGGTGCTGCAATAACCCGCTTTCTTCAACACGCGCTCAAAAGCCTCCCACGTGCCGCCAAGAATTGCATCGGGATCTCGATATGCGGCCTTTTGCGGGATCGTAGCAGGGACGCGCGGGTATGCAGTCTGCACGGCCTGCCAATCACCGAAAAACCAAGCCTCTAGCTCCTCAATGGCAATACGGTTTGCCACTTGAAAACGGTTACCCTGACCGGCGCTAGTCTTCGACACTAGACCAGCTTGAGCAGCCGTATTTTCCAGAGACTGCTTCAACAACACGCAGGCATCATCATCCCGGTCAACCAAAACCAGGATGGCCCAAGACTCAGGCAACCAGCCACGGTAACCCCTGAGACGATCCGGCAATTGTTTCAGCAAGTCATCCTTGCATTGAAAACGGATCACCTGAAACTCAACATCCCCCAGCATCTTGGGCAACAAATGCTCAAGAGCGGCTTCCATTGATGGCTCCTCGACCATCACTATTAATTTTTCCAGCATCAGCCACGCCTCCGAGAAACTGAGCGCGGGGGAGCGCCATGATTAACCAGTGGATCGCCCAGCCCGAAATGCCCCTCCATCCACAAATGACCTAGGGAAGCGCCCGCAGCGACAAACTCGCGGATGCCCTGAATATCATAAGCGCGCACTACCTGAGTGAAGCCCTGTTCATCACGGTAGAGTACCCGCACCTCTTCTGGTCGCATGGCGTTGAGCAAGAACGGCGAATGGCTAGTAATGAGTAGCTGCGAAGACTCCGCCGCTGCACGGCACTCCTCCGCCAATTCAGGCAGCAAGCGTGGATGCAAAAAATTCTCTGGCTCTTCAATGCCGATAAACCGTGGCGGTTCTGGATCATTGAGAACCGTCAGATAGGCCAGCATTTTCATCGTGCCATCCGATGCGTACTTGGATAGCACCGGTAGATCGAAGGGTGCATCCTTAATCTGCAACAACAAGCGCCCGTCGGGCATAGGCTCGGCCTCAACCCGCTCCAGTCGTGGGATACGTTGTCGCAGTACTGAAAAAATATGTTCTAGCTGTTCCGGATGCTGTTCCTTGAGGTACTGAATCACATTGGGTAGATTCTCACCGCTTTTACTCAACCGCTCTTGTGGCCCAGCTTCTGGCTGGTTACGAGTCTGATCAATTGACAGGTAGGACACATACCAGTCGGTAATGAAGTCTCGCAATGCAGCAACACGCGGGTGCTCGGTGAACTGCCCCAAGGTATTCACCGCAATCAGATCGGGAGAACGAAGGTTGGTTTCCACTCGCACATCGTCAGAATCGGGGGCCTCACCACTGGCAGCGCGGCCAATGCCTTTGCGGAACTCCAAAAACCGGAATGGTTGGCCAGTCTTTCCGCGACGCCATTGCAACCACTCCTCAACCACCTCAGGGCCTTTTGCCCCTTCATCAATCGCCAGATGGTAGGTAATGAGTGGCATACCAGGCTGTTCGCGGTACTTCAACTCAAACACAATCGGACCGGTCGATCCGCGTGTTTTTAGCTCCTTGCCACGCCCACGTCGATCCCAAGCATGACGCAAGCCAAACTGGAAACACTCCGCCAAGAAATTGAACACATCAAAAATAGTCGATTTGCCACTGCCGTTGGGTCCAAGCAATACCGTCATCGGGGTTAAGTTAGCCAATTCCACCTGATGAAGGGCTCGATAGTTTTCGACGCGAAGCGATTCAATACGCGGGATTCCCGCTTGCGCTTTATTTCGCGGCTTACTCATTACTGTCTCCTGTTTGCTTGCAGCCTTGGCGCTTCTGCGGCTTTACTTCTGGCTCAATGTACAAATCATTTCTCCCATGCACAAGGCATCCTTCGGCATCATTCACCATCGGCAATACCCCCTGACCCCGCCATGCGATCGGCAACGACTTTCAGCTCTTCTTCATTGAGGCGAGAGGCAATCCAGCCCTCGGCAAATCGTGCACTTTGTGATTTTGGCAACTGTGCCACGGCAAGATCTCGTACCCGAATTCGAGCAGGAATAGCCGCCCCCTCACCAACAAAAATGGCCTCCTGTTGCCCTAGGTTTGGCAACGATCTCGTCATTCCAGACAGTCCATCCGGCAAAAAACGGGCTACATGTTGCTGGTCTGCCTGATTGGTCAAGCGCAGCACCAACCATGTGCCACATTGTGCGATCACAGTACTTTCTACATCGGCAGGGCGCTGACTAACCAGCATCAAGCCAATCCCGTACTTACGGCCTTCACGGGCAATACGACGAATAGCGACTTGAGCTGATGCGTATTCGGCCTCTCCACGATCAGGCACATAACGATGCGCCTCCTCACAAACCAACAGGATGGGATCCCGGGCACGTTCAACTTGGGTCTGGTAAACCTTGTACTGAAAAAGAACACGTGCAACTGCAGCGGTCAGTGGCCCTGCTACTTCATTTGGCAGCCCTGAAATATCAAGGATCCGTAAATCCTTGTGCTCGCCAGCAGGGTTCAGCCCAACAAACTGGCCAAGAATTTCAGGTAGCAGAGGACTAGCTGCACTCCAATTAGCCATCATAAATTTGATACGAGGATCGCGTCTAAGTACCGCAATTTTATCGAGAACAGACTTGAATGTTTTAGCAAACTCTCCGGCGGGAATCGCTTCCGTTGAGTTCCCTGACCTTCTCGCTCCTTGCAAAAAAGTAATGTGATTTACAAACTCGTCCAGAGAGAATGGCCGAGGCTTATCTGGGTCAAACCCTTCCAATACAGCAGCCTCTACATCTTGCTTTGGACGAGGCATATCAGGTGCACCGCCATCAGCAGGCAATGGTGAATTGTACGCAACAGGGGACGGTTCCACCAAACCGGCTACAACCATCCGGGCATGCGTTAAAGCTTTGTAAATTATGTTGTGCTGGCTAGTCGCTTCCTGTTCGGTCTTACCAATAACGAGCTGTCGAAATTCGTCAGCAGACATCAGCCAATATGGCAGGTGTATCGGTCCAGCTATCGTTTGCTCATGTCCAATAGGATCATAGGCTCGGTATACAACAGCACGGTCGCCAAATGCTTCTCCATATTCGGCGTGGGGGTCAATGATCACTACCCTGGGATGGCAAATAACGTCGGCTTTGGCATGGTGTTCTAGGACACTATGCAGAATTGCCGCAACCGCCCCCGACTTCCCCGACCCTGTAGATCCAAGGACCGCACAATGCATACTGAACATCTTGTCGATATTGACACGGCAGATCGCTGAGTCTGCACCGGCATAGGTTCCAAATGGAACCAACGCATCGACTTCATCAACAGAGCGCTGTCCTTCTGCCGAGGAGTACAAAGTAACGGCTTCATCGCGCGTAAGGAGATAAACCCCTTGGTGAGGAAGAGGATAAGTTGCAATTCCCCGGGTGAATTTGAGAGTTTCTCTAGCCGACTGCCACATACCTTCGGCAAAGAGTTCAACCTCCATGATTCGTTGATCAGCGTCGGGGGGAATAACTTGCCCTTGTTCAATCAGCTCCTCGGATCTCATACGCAGAAGCGTTACAAAGCCAAATACGATGTGCCGTCCGAAATGGATCTTAACGACACTCCCCATCTGGCCAATGGGATAAACGCGCCCCTCGTGCGTTCGGGAGAGTTCAGTCACCTCGCCATCAAGCTCAACGCGGATGGCAGTTCCGGCCACCTCGACAATATGCCCAATTCTCAGTTCTTTAAGCAGCTCAAACTGGGCCATTAGATACTTCCTCCATTGCCGTTTTCAAGAAACTGCGTCATGCCACCGAATGTCCACCAATTATGAGGTTCCTGCCCCGGTTCAGGTGGGTAAAGAGGCCCATCGGTACCCGCATATAGCCCTTTTTCAGATAACACGTAGATTCGCTTGCCCCAGGTTTCATTTCGCCAGGTATTGAGCGTCGCGGGGAGCGAGCCAAACTCACCACAGAAGGCAATCAATGTTGTTTTATTTTCAGGAGCGGACATTGCCAGTTCGATCTCCTGATTGATATGTTCATCGCCAAAGCTATAGCCACAGACAACCAAAACATTTTCTTTTGCATTGGTCAGGGCATCACGGAACAAGGCAAATTGCGAAGCAAATGGATCTCGCTGAGTTGCGATGTACTTGGTTGCTTGAGGATAAATCAGGACGCGACCATCTTTGGCCGGATACAAATCAAACTCTCGGACGCGATAGACATGCCCCTCATCGCTCATATACCAATCGATAGATCCATGTAATTTGATCACATTCGCACGAAAACCAGAATCAGGAATTGGCTGGCCAAAACGGTGCGTTCGAAAGGCAACCGCCCCCCCCGAGAATCCATCCCAGTAGGCGTAGCGCTCAAGGGCCAGAGCATCCTCTAAAAGGGTGTCGTAGTTGGTTGTAAAGAGTTGAACCGCACCCCGTCTGTCTGCGACTCCGGCCTGGCGGGTATCACAAAGAGCCCGCACAAATCGTCGGTGATGATCGACCGAGACGATTGGTGCATCCGGGGTACCTACAATCGGATCTACGCCTTTCTCAACTTTGTAACCCCATCGAATAACGCTGGCAATATCCGCAGCTATTGCTCGATGCGCCGCATCCAGGTCACCAACCGTAAACTCATCAGCATTGATACTCACTTTTTTTTCATTGCTACGCTGAGCAAGCGCAGTGTAATCACCCAAATGGCTTAAAATATGCTCTATATGGGCATCAGCGGGCAATTCTCCTTGCAGGGATGTCAACGCTTTGTAGTGGGGCTTCCCGTTAGCCAGGGCCACCACTCTAGCAGTGAGATCCCACATCAATGGCAAACCGGCATCCTTGCTGATACCTGCCCCCAACAACCAGACTTGACCAGGACGACTCAGGAACTGGTCAACCTGCTCAAGTAAATCCAAGTTAACACTCCCCATGCCGCGACTCCATTTGGTTTGAAGGAATAACACATCCAGCCATAATCATTAGACAGCCATCATTTTCGACAAGCAAACCTGACCCCATTCAGGAGTAAATCCGCTGTCATTCGGCAATATAAATGCCGACACATCACCGACTAGTCAAACAAAACAGTACCGTTAGCGCTGCAAGACAAAAAGGTTGCGCTTGGCCCTGGTCGCGGCAACCAGCAACAGACAACGCTCAGAAACTGACGTTTCTTCGGTCACTCCAGCATCTTCATCTTTGCTGAACTGCTCGGCATAGCAATCAGTTCCCTTGTAGGCGGCAATGATGACCACGCTGAACTCCAAGCCCTTGATGCGGTGCATGGTGGCTAGCCGCACGCCCGGCAGTGAAGAGTCATCGGAGGTTGAATTGTCCAGTCTCAGGTAGACGATACCTGCTTGCTGCAAAGCGTTGGCCATGGCGTCAACATCGTCATTGGTTCGCGAGGTAATACACACCTGGCGCAGCTCAATGCCATCACCCTGCAATTGCGTCAGAATCGCTTTAACGTGTGCAAGATCATCCGGCAAAGAGGTTGATTGGATAACATCCGGCATATCGCCGTGAGTCAAAGAACGGTAGCCACGAAGCGAATCTGCATCGCCATCCAGATCATCAACGGTGCAGCCTTCAAGCTGAGCACACGCCCATTGGCGGATTTCGTCTGTCGTGCGGTAATTGACCTTCAAGCGGCGGCTACGCCCACGCACCTCAACCCCCACCCGACTAAGCACCACCTTATGCCGGTAGATCCGTTGGTGAGCATCGCCAACAATAAACAAATCGTTAGCGTCCGGTTCTACCGCCATACGAATCAGCTCAAAACCGGCGTTGCTGATATCCTGCGCTTCGTCCACCACCATGGAGCGGATTCCCAGTGCCGGCCGCTCATTTTTCAGCAACTGACACGCTTCACGAAAAGCTTCTTCCGGCTCGCGCAGGTTGGCTGCTTGCAATTGGGCACGATATTCAGCGAATACTGGCCAGATAGACTTACGAACCAGACGCCCCAGCTGCCCTCCTCGTCCCACACGGCTGGCATGCATATAGTCTTCTACGGTTTCACACGCCTGCGGCAGCACCACCCGCTCATATTCGGCACGCATAAACTGAGGGCTAAAATCTACCGATGTCGGCATCGCTGATAGAGCGGCATGCCAGAAACGGCGGCGTTCCGCTTCGTTATAAAGCAGGTTGTGTGGGTAGCCAAAACGACGCAGTAAGCTAGAGGCCCACTGATCTAGATTCACTACCTGTATTTTTTCCAGCTCTTGTGGCGTACACAGCAACGCCAAATGCTGACGGATGTCCTCAGCCAAAGTCTTAGTGAAGGTGGTGAACAGTATCGGGCGACCAGGCAAGGCGGCGTACTGGCGCGCTAACCGCGCCGCACGATGCATGGCGACCACGGTTTTACCCGTGCCAGCACCGCCGGTCACTTTCACTGGGCCACTCCAGTCCCTCTCAACCAGCTTGCGCTGACTGGGATGCAGGAACACACGCCAGCGTTCCAGAGGGGCTGCGAGCAGTGCCTCCAGATCACTATCATCCGTGAGCACCACAAAATGGCGGCGTGAACTGTCTCGCTCTAGCGCGGCCTCGAAGTCTGCCGGATCAACCGACTCTGGCGCGGCCTGATCATTGATGATTTGGTCAAAAGACTCGCCGGCAGCAAACAGATACAGCGCTTCGAATGCCTCTTCGGGCAATTGCGTTTGCAACGCCTCCAACTGGTCAACGTTGGTTACCGAACGCACGGGCGCCAGTCGGTCGTCGGGGACTCCCAAACGGCGGATTTCACGGTCTTTCAGTCCGTCGAACAGGCTAGGCACGCAGACAGCGACCGGAGCCTTAGATGGCATGACTGAGGTTTCTTCCTGCACCGCATAGACCTGAATGCTACCAACATCTGGGTGGATAGCGACTTGATGTCTACGTGCCCACTGGTAGGCATCATCATGCTGATCGACCCACAGCAGGCAATACACGTTGCCAACATCGGGTTTGAGAACAATGCCGCGCATATTGTCATTGATCCGAACTGAACGCATGTTCGGATCTGCGGCATCACGAATACGTTCGTAATTGATGCCACTGGCCATCGGGTTCTGACGGAACTTGGCGACAAAACTCAGCACGGCCTGCTGATGTGAACGAGGTACAACCGCAAAAGACTTCAGAAAGTCATCGGACATTGCGATCTTGAGTGCCAGCGTCATGTCAGGGTCTCCATCAAAAGGTTTCTCAGCTCAACAGGGAGCTCTCCGTCGCCAGCGGCAAACAGATGCCAGCCGTGAGCGACAAACAGTGTTGCCGCAGGCGTGGCATCCGCCAGCAGCACAGCGGTACGCGTATCTGGCCAGGCCAACTCGGCTTCGGCAAGTACGCGTCCTTTATCATCCAACAGTTCATAACCCACTTCTGGAGCTGTCATGCCCAGGTTCGCCAACACAAGACACCAGCCCTGAACCTCTTGCGCCGCCAGTTCCAGCGCCTCCTGCCAGGCTTCCGGCAGCAAGCTGGACTTCAAGTTGAGCACCGGACAATCTTGCAGTGCAGTTAGCCCTGGCATTTCCGCGCAACCAACCCAAAGCAGACGCAACGGCAACAGCAAGTTCAGCGCTTGCCACAGCTGCTGCCAGCGCACCAGAAGTTCGCTTTCAGGCAGCCCGACCGCGCTCCACTCACCCACCAGTACAGGCTCTGAGTCCATGGCGGCAATACCGGTCATTACCTGTTTAAGCTGCTCCGGATGCAAGGCGGTGGCCAAAGTCAGAGCCGTCCCCAGTTGACGGACGCTCTGGCTAGCGCCTTTTAGATCTGGCAGCAGCGCTAGTTCATCCAGGCGCAGCCAAAATGCGCCACTCTGCATCGCATGCAATGTAGATACATTGCCGGACGGTCTCAAAAGGCCCGCTGCCAGCACCACAGAATACTTACGCAGTTGCTGATGAGTGTAACAAGAGAGGCGTTGGTGCAGTTGCATAAACGCCGGCAGGGTACGGAAACCCAGCAAATCGACAATGCCCTGTACCTCACATAGCTTGAACAATACCGGTGGGGCACTTTCATCCAGCAATAATGGCCACACTGACGCAGTGGTGCCAGCGTTGCTATGCAGAGCCCCTTCTACATCATCCCAAGACAGCGTCCATACAGAAAATTTGCCACTTTTAGCCACCGCCATCCGCTTAGCCAAATCGCTAGCAATGATGTCTTTGTGGTATTGCCAGCCATCGACAAAAACAGCTACCGGCAAGTCGTCAACAGCATCGTCTGGCCAGAACACAAAATCTGGTTTACAGGGTACGAGTACACCATCACTAGGCCCTAGATTGACCTGCAGTTCCATACGCCAACGGCGCGGACCCGCTTGTAGTTGATAACCCGCCTTCCCCTTGAAGAGCAATTCACTCAACTTGAACTTTTCGCCCTGATGTTCACGCCGCAGTGCTTCAACGAAACGCTTTTCTAGCACGCTGTCCAGCAAGGGGTTGGTAGTCTTGGCGTCGGCCAAGTGCGTAACAGGTTTTAACTCACCCTTGTACTGCACCACTTCGCTTAGCAGCTTTTGTGCAGTACGCCGCGAAATAGACTTACGGTCGTGGCTATTGTGATAGCGATACACGCAGCGGTAACAACCATCTGTTTCCGCATCCTGGTTACAGGAACACGTATTGAGTGCCTGCAAGGCAATATCGAACACTTCCAGCAACGGCTCGGGAGCGCGCATCAAATCTTTCAGATAACCGGTACCACCCGGCACGCTGTCATAGATCACCAGATAGCAACGTGGCGAGTCAGAGCCCGCTGCCATACGCATGTCCAATGCAATACGCAGGTGATCCACCGCGCCCTTGAAACGTCGGGCCAGCCCCAACTCCAGCGCGGCCACAAAACTCAACAACGCATCATTGGTTTCTGCAAAGCCGACTTCTGGCAAAAACAGACGAATACCCTCGCTGCTAAATTCACGGTAAAGAAATACACATTGCTGCGTGCTAGCTTCTGGGTTCTTGCGTTTCGAGCACCAGGACGAATGGTTACGATACAGCTCCTCGGCCTTGCGCTTACGCTGCAAGGTGCCGCATTCAGGACAAATACTGAAACCTGGGCGGTTTAGTTCCTGGCCGCCGATTTCCATCGGCATGCCTTCGTCTGACTGCTCGCCAAAGTTAACCTCACGGAAGGTGACTCGGTCGAGAAACTCAAAACCAAACGGGAATGTTTGCTGGTCGATCACAAAAGCCTGCCGTACGGCATCTGGCGGACTGTCCACCAGCGCTTGGCGCACATAAAAACCGCGCTGACGTTCGTCTGAATCGTCGGCAATCCGGCTATCACGATCCAAGGTGCGAGCAAACACCGTGGTCAGGCGCAGCATTTCATGGATACGACCACTATCGCGCCACAACGTATCGCTACAACGCGGGCAATGCGGATGCTGATTTCCTGACGACAGGGGCTCAGAGTAGGAGCACTGCCGGCAGAAGCGCCAATATTCCGGCTTTATTTTCGAAACATCGACCTGATTGATCACGACCCGCCGACCTTCAGCATAAAAGGTGTTGTTTGGCGCTAACTCCGTGATTGCCGTTGCGCTTGGTCGCTCGTATTCGAAGGTCTGCGGATCGGGAACCGTGGTGCCGGGCTTGGCATCGCGCACAATAATCGAGCGCAATAGCACGCCTTGTTCCGGAAAAGCATAATTAGGCAACAGGCCTTCATCTGTCAGCACGTTGAGTGTGGCCTTGCCTTCAATACTACCAATCAGGCGCGACAGCGCCGTGCGATCCTGCTGTAATCTAACGAGTTCAGCTTCTTGCTCTTCTCCTCGCACGCTTAATGCTTGCAGCTTGTCGATCTCTTTTACCGCCGCTTCACGCTTACGTTTGATGCTTTCAACATCACTGGCAATGCCCTGTAAACGGTTGACGATTTTGTACGCCAGCGGACTACTTTCGCCGCCATTACCTTGAATAAATCGTGTCAACCAATCAATCGTCTCTGGGCTCAACGGGGTTTGTGTCCCCCGATTGAACAAGCGTAAGAACCGCTCCAGCAATAGCGCCTGGTTCAGCTCGACATAGCTCAGCCATGGATAGGGAAACTTGCTGGTGCTCTGATTACTGATGGCTCTGAATACCCCACGAATTTCCGGTGGGATCTGTGCGCTGCGTCCGTTTTCATGCACCCAACAATCGAGCGTAAAAGCGGTCAGTTGACGCTCCAGTACGGCGGAGGCATTTAGGAACACTCCCGGCACCTGAACCGAGCCGGCAATCATGGTCTTTGGATCGTCCCAGAAATACAGATCATGCGGCTTGCTGGTGGCCATAGTCATCAACAGAGCATTGCCGGTACTGCGACCGGCCCGACCAGCGCGCTGAATGTAGTTGGCTTGCTGTGGCGGCACCGAGCATTGCAATACGCTAGACAGATCGCCAATGTCGATGCCCATTTCCAGCGTCGGCGTTGCCGACAACACATTAATGCCACCGGGACGATCACTATCGGATTTGAAGTCTTGTTCTACCGCTTCACGCGTCTCGCGAGGCAGCAGGCCGGTGTGCTCATGGGCCACGACACGCTTGATATCAGCATGCAGGTAAAGCTTGCGATAAAAATCGCTGCTTATCTCCTCGGCCTTTAGATGCCCTTGGCAATCCATCCGACGACAGGGCTGGCCCGAGAAATCTTCATCCGGGCCGGATAGTGCTACGCTGTGACAAGATTCACAGCGCCAAGCCTGACCGCCCAGGGTGACCTGAAATGCCGCAGGTTCCAGTCCCCAGACCCGCATATCGGCTTCATCATCCGCGTCCTCAAACCCTGTTATCCCCTCGCTGGCCAGGGCATCAAGCGCCAACCGATACAGGGGGAGCATCAACGCATCCGCGCCCAACACCATCTCATGTAAAGCCGGCAAAGACTTGAATGCCCAGGCACGGAACAAACGGCCATGGCTGGCGGTAATACTGGCGCAACGCTTGAACTCAGGCAGCGTAACAAACCGTGGCGGTCGCGCACCGGAGAGCCACTTGAATTGGCTTGGGCTTTTCTTGTAGACCCAGGGACTGCTGCCAACTCGGGCATAAAACGCCAAACCCGGATCTCGCCAAGCGCCCAGGCGCTGCATGTTTTCCAGCAAGCCACGCAGAAACAAAAGGGCCTGCTCTGGCTGTATGCAGGCCAGCGGTTCTAGTGTTTCTCGAACCCGAAGCAATAACCACTGTGCCGCAGTCTCCAGCGCGTCCCTATCTGGCAGTACACAGGCAGTACCGGTCGCAACTAAAGTGCGGCCAATATGGGCATCTTGCCCAAACTCGGCATTGATCACCCATGGCAGCAACCGTGTTAGTTCTTGCAGCAAATTACTGCCTTCTGGCAGTATGCCTTGCTCCATCAGCGCTTCATAGTCGCGCAGCCATTGCATCTGCGGCGGTAAAAAATTGGCAATATAATGGCCGTCGCCCAGCAAGCTGCGCCAGTGCTGCTCGAAGCGCGCGGGCAGGCTGGCCAGCGTCAAGGCTTCACCTTGTGCATTGGCCTCGACAATCACCTGCGCCAGTGCCGGACGCAAGTTCAAACGCCAGGTGCGCGCGGCCAGAAAGCCCGCGCGATGGGCTGCGTCTTGAACCGAGTCGGAAAAGGCAATCAGCTTTTTATCTGCATTGAAGCGTGTGGCAAAAAGCTGGCCGACCATCACAGCCGCCAGGCTGGCTGCCTGCGAACCGACAATAGTGAGTGTTTTGTAACCGGCACAATACGGGCAATCATGATTTGACTTAGTGAACTTGGCTCCGTTTTTTGTACCGCTGAGCAGGTTGCTGGCAATGTCTACCGCCAGCAAAGACGGATGACCGCAGTGAGAGCAATCGCTTTGTACTGCCGGATGTAAAGTGCCACAGATCGGACACACCGTCTTGCGCTCGAAAGCTTTTGGATCTGCGTTAGCGCTGGCGGGAAAGATAAAGCGTGTAGACACGTCCTCGGCAAAGAACATGCGGTAAAACAACTGCAAATCGTGGGTCAGCTGTTTAGGACTGGTTTTTTGCAGCGTAGCGCCCCAGCCTGTGGCATTGCATTCACGGCAATGAATCACAGGCAAATGCATCCTTTCCAGGTCAGCCTTACGTAAGTCATCGTGATGCCTGAGCTGAGGCTCCGTATCTAGCACCGCAACCATACGACGTAGCTCTCGCAGCCAAATCTCCACCTTTACCTGCAACAAGAAGTCCTGATGCCCCGGCTGGCGCGCATGCGCCACCAGAGCGAGCAGGCTGGACAACCATAGCAAGGTAAAGCGCTCATCCTCACCTGCCGGCAAACGGCGCTTGAGTAAGGCCAACAAATCATCCACCAACACCGATTTAGGACCGAGGCGCTCCAGATCACGCAGCAGGTTCTGGAAGGCAAAGTGGCATTTCAACTGCTCACCCAGCGCGCAACGCCAGGCAAAATCCTGCACCTGCTCCAGCGAACAGGGTCGGCCAAACCACAATACAGCCTGCACCGCCAGATAAGCCGTTAGACTGTCATATTGCTCGGGCAGTAAAGCGGGCAAGTCTGCCACTTGCGGGGTTTGGGTAAACTCAATCACCGCCTCGGCCAGATAATCGCCAACCGATTCGCGGTCTTCCGTGATCACTGCATCGCTATCCAGCACTTCACCGAAGACATCACCGGCAAAAGCCAGCAAATCATTGGCCCCGTCATCCCCCAGGGTGGCGGAGGTACCGACACACACCAGTTGCCCAGGTGGAGTATTCAGGCGGCCTTTCAGCCGGCGAATCAAGCACGCCAGATCGGTCCCTTGTGCACCATCAAAGGTGTGCAGCTCATCCACCACCAGATAGCGCAGCGTATCCGGTTGCTGATAGGCCCACAGTTGCGTATCAGCAGCACGAATCAACAGAAAATCCAGCATCTTGTAGTTGGTCAGCAGAATATCCGGCGGATTATCGCGCAACGCATGACGGTCAGTGATTACCGTAAAGGTTTTGTCATCCAACTGCTGAACCACCTTGGATTCAATGGCTGAAGCGTCCCCCACATACAGTCCGGCGCGAATGCCAGACAGACCCGCTGCCTTGACGATTTCTTTCGCCACACGCCCGGCCTGATCACTTGCCAGCGCATTCATCGGGTACAGGATGATAGCCTTGATACCGCGCTGCCCTTGCATTTGCGCTTGACGGCAATGCTCAAGGATAGGAAACAGAAAACACTCGGTCTTGCCCGACCCGGTGCCGGTTGCCACCAGCGTTGAACCAGCGTCCTCACCCACCAACCGGGCAAACGCACGGGCCTGATGCGCATGCGGCACAAAGCTGGCCGGTAGCCATGGAAAAGCAGGCCCGCTGCCGTTAGCTTGTTTGCGAAACGGTAACGGCAGAGTCAGGTACGGACCTTTGAAAATATTACTGCGCTTGGCCAGAAAGCGCTCCAGCAGTCCCTCAAAACCTGGCATGGTAGAAGGAAACGCTGTACGAAGAAAATCCGCCACGCCCTGAGTGACTTGCTGGGCGACAATCAGTGGTTGCATATCAGTCAGCCCTATCGATAGTCGAAACAACCTCTAGTCCATAATGGTTTCTCAGCTTATCCAGCATTTTCTGCCTTCTGGCCGCCACGAATGCTATCGGATCATCCCACAAGGGATCATTTGAGGGAGGAAGGAAGTCATAAGAATTCCAATATTTACTGCCATCCTGGCTCTGGAAAAATTCTTGCGGGTGTCGTGCTCGTTTGTAGTTATTGACTTCAGCTGGCATGGGCTGAAAGTTCCACAACACATCAATCGCTCCTTGATAAGCCTCATCACTCCCGGCTAAATTGAGGGGAAAAATGTGATCTACCTGCGGTTTGTTTTCATGAAACACGTAACTACGGTTTGGCATGAGCACCTTGGTAGCCAACCAGGTTTGACTCAATAACTGATTCTCATGTAGCACGCCGGTTCGGTTTTTTTCGATCGCAAACTGGCGAATCGGCGCGAAAGGATAGCTTCTACCTTCACTGCCGGCTTCCATGGATTCCCGGGCAAAAGCATTGATCATGGTCTGGGTATTCCAATCACAAAGCTGGGACATCAAAAAATACTGGTGTATCTGTTGCACTTCCAACTCGCTCAATGCCCGAATACGCCACTCGTGGCCGTGGCGCTTGCGTTCCGTCAAGTAGGCGACAATAGGCAAAACGGCCAACCAGCGCGGGACGATAGACGCGTGATTGATGTTCATCAGCCCCTTGAAATAGCCCGAGAACACCTCGATAAGGGGCTCGCTGTCATCATTCAGTGCATTCTGAAAGGCTTGGATATCGTCATTATCCAGTCGTGACTCATCAATCCGAATCGTGTTTTTAATCAGCAAATGAAAGAGCTGTAGGATTGAGGTAGACGAGAATTCGATACCCCCACTGCCCTGTTTGATCTTATCGGATAACGCCCAAAGCCTTTCCTCGTAATCCGAGTAAACCGCCTTGATCTTACCGAATACCAATTCGAGCTGAGTTAGCGCCACACCGCCGGTATTTAACCGACGAAAGACTTCGTTGACTTCTGCTGGCGTCTCGGCTTTAACCGAAAAGTAAGCAATCGATTTATGGTTGGTATCGACGAAAATCTCCCATAAGGCACTCAGGTGTCTGCGGATACGCAGTTTGGCTGCTTTATCATCGTCTGCCGCCACGAGTGCGCGATCCTCAAGGTCTACTTTTTCTTCGTCTTTACAACGCAAGCTTGATAGTTCGGTCATCCGCAGGTAACGAGCCGAAGGAGCGGCATCAGCATCACGAAATAAAAATCCAGTTTCGTCGGACTCTGCGGAAGCCGTGTCAAACAACAGATCAAAGTGCAGCACTCGACCATTAAAACGATGGCGTAATACAGAGTAAAGCGTCTGCAAACGCTGTTGACCATCATAGACCAGTGCTTTGCTCGCCCCCCACAGCCCCTCATCCACCTGGAGAGCATATTGTCCCGGCGCATAGTCACCCACAAAACAACGATATGGCACTTTCTGTTCAGTTTCCCACAGTACTACGCCGCCAATGGGATAGCGCTTTAGCAGTGAATCCAACAGCAAACACACATAGTCTTCCGACTCATGCCGAGCGCCCCACACGTATTGCCGCTGAACCTGCGGCAAAAACCATCCATTGTTAGGTCCGTTGAGTTTATCTAGCGCTTCGCGAACCGAAATTCCGGCATATGACATTGTTTATTCTTTCTGGGTGGCCTTGTCAGCCAGCTAAGTAAAATGTACCCGTGCTGTGAGGCCATCTGTATTGCGATGGGAGCCTAAATAGTTCGTCGCATCTGCCTGCAGGAAAACACCATCAAGCTCACTCCTGCTGAGTAAGAATGACGGTTTCTTCAATCTGACACTTTTCCTTCTCGCCACTAATCCCCCAGTAATCCGATGTCAATCGCCCGCTATTGACCGATGAACCATCCGGGTTGAACACCTCGATCACCGCATTCCACAAACTGGTTTTAGGCGCCTCATGTCCGGGGTCAAGGCACAGTAAGTGTGTCAGTTGTAACTCACCATCCTGCTCAACCCCCTGGAACCCGATGACCAGCAGCCAGTGGCTACCACCACCAGACCAACGAACACCAATCACCGGCAAACGATTTTCTGCTATCGCCTCTGCCGCTACTTGAAATACATGTTTCTTACTACCCTGCACATGCTTGGCACTCAGCCTCTTTACCTTGAAAAAATCAGTCAGCAAAACCAGATCACTGCCGTAAGTGCCATTGCTGATTAAAGAACCAAAGTCCTTAAGGGCTTCACGCAACTTACCTTCTCTGGATCGGCCATCCCACTCGGACATATGCGTGGCCTCATGGCGGTTGAGCAAACCCAGTGCGATCAAGGCCATAAACAGACAATAAGGACCACAGGCCCCATCCAGATCCCCCTGGCGCAAATGCACCATCTCTTTCGTAGAGGAAGCCTTCGGTCCCTGCGGAGAAACTATCAGCAAAGGGCTAACTGTCATCTTGTTCATGTCAATTCCATCATCCATGTGTTTACTTCGGCTAAGTGATCAAACAATAGGTAAAGCCCTACTCTCCGCAATCCGCCCGGTCCCTGCTGAGTCCTTTTGCCTCTGCTGGTCAAAATGCGCCCACGCCACGCGGTAATCGGCTTCGCGATCAGCTAACGTGAAGGGAGCGATGTACTGAATGGTGCGTTCCACCGGACCACCTGGTTGGGTGTCGTCCAAAACGCGGCGTTCGATCACCGTGCCATCAGGTAGTTGTGGTTTACCGTCTTTGGGCTGTACATCTTCCCAACCCAACCGGCGGGTTTCACGGCGGGTATCTGGATAGATCAACGTGCATTCGCCATCGCGCTTGCCGGCCTTGCGTGGCAGGCCAACGCCGACCAATCCTTTACTGGCGGTGAACACAATCCTGCCCTTGGCGTCGTACCAGGTGTCTCGTTCGTACTGGCGCATCACAGGGAACTGCACGCGGTAGATAGCCAGCAACTCATCCAAAGTTAGGTCCAAGGCCTGAGCCGCCAACACGTCGATTTCCACCAATGCCTGGCGGCGGGCGTAGTCGCTGCGCAGCGCACAATTACGTTGCCATTCCGGAGTGAGGACTGAGAAGAAATTGGAGCGCAGGCGAGTATCATTGCTAGCCCAGAGGTCTTGGGAAAAGGCAGGTTGCCAACACTCGGCCCACAGTTCCGCGTAGGGGGATGTGAGACAATTTAAGACGAGAGAGCGGGCAATGAATCGATCCTGGCATGAGGTAAATTCTGGCATCACCATAGTTTCAGCTAGAGAATTACGAAAATCTCCCTTACCCGAGCTCTTGATAAAAAAATCGAAGGGAACTGAAGCCCACAGGCCTGCAAGCATAGGTACATGCTCGATAGCTTTAACTGAGACAGAAAACACTCCGTCAATGTGGCAAACATGACGTGGGGCAATCGCTGAAAGCAAAGTACGCTCACCCGAAATACTTAAACCACGGCGGCTGATAGCTCGGTAATAAGCCGTTACCGGCCTGGCCTCGTTTTGTCCCTCCTCAACCCAGCTCACGCGCGGCACGCGAGCGGCATAGGTCTGCGCATCACAGGCTGGCAAGTAGTTACTGCGTGGGAGGTAGTCGTCAGGCAAGGTTTCGAGGTCGAGCTGGTCGTAGGCTTTATTGGAGTCACAGACCGCACGTGGGGTTTTGTTGAGCGGGTTGCCAACATAAAAGTGCGGACCTGAAAGTATGAACTGTGCAGGCGATTCGACAAAGCCTTGCTCTTTGGTGCTGCGGCGACGAATAGTACTGTCAGTCTGTGAGGTGGATTCATTCCAATGCTGGGTGCAGTACACGTCATCACCCAACTCGCCAAGCCGGCGAGGTATGCAGGCAAACTTATTTAGTACCGACACCAACTCCCGACTGTGTACTGCGGGTAGCCGTGCCTGTGCCGCAGGCGTATCGGGCGAGTCATAGAGCAAGGCAAAAGTGGCGAGTAGATCTGCATCGACTTCGATGATACGGCTCGCATGACCAGCCAACTCCCACTTGCCCTCATCCGTTTTCATCCCTGGCGTTGCCCCTCCTCCGGAATGCATCCAACTCCGGCTCAAGGAAATAGGGTCAAGCAAATTCGCTACAGTAAAGAATGCTATTTTGTGGTGCGGAATTCCGTAGATGTTGATACTGTAACGTGTATGGTTATCCACTTCTGAAAACAACAAACGCTCATTGGCAAACTGATAGTGCGCCCTTAGGCGAGGATACAAAACGGCACGTAACTCCCCCCCCTTGGGGTCGTCATACACGCCTTCCGGATGCAACAATGCCTGCACTCCCCCACCCACCTGCCATACCAACGGCAAGAAGCATTTGTACAGGTTGGCCTTCTGACCTTCAAGCAAAGGGTAATTTTGCCGAGCGTTCAGAAATTGCCCCATGCCCTCGGTGGCCACGCATTCAGTCAGATAATCCACACGCGCAGCAGGGGTAAGAGAGAACACCTCTTCACGCTGATCTGCCGTCTGTTTGGCGCTGAGTTTGCGAATGGCAAAGCGCGGGTCGAAGTCAGATAACAGAGCCTGCTCATTCCACTCGACCTTGATCCACGGCGGGTTGCCCAACACCACATCGAAACCACCTCGCGCTTTGAACACATCGGCAAACTCCAACGCCCAGTGCATGAAGTGCTGCTCGGCTGCCACCTGTTGCGCTACTTGCAATTGCGGTAGTGCGGAGACCAGCGCGGCAATATCGACATAGCCGTGGCGGTCGCGTTCCGGGGCGAAATCAAGGCCGGGTTCTGTAAGGGTCTCAGCGAACAGATCCTCTGCTGAGCTGGCCGTCAGGGTGGCGTTGCCGATGAGTACGGTTTCCAGTACAAACCACCAGTGTTCGCGGCTAGGCAGGTCTTCCGCCTTGTCCAGCGGCCAGAACCACAGCGCGCACCAGCAGTCCATTACCAATTTCAGGCGGCGGTAGGGGCTGGCGTTTTTCTGTGCTTCGCTGAGCATTTCACGCTGGTAGATGGCATCCTTCTGAGCGGTGGAGGTCGGCGCCAGATTGGCTGCCGCATCCGGCCAGACGTGCAGTTGGTCGCTGGTGGCGGCGCGCACCCGGGCTAGTTCCTGCGCGTGCTGTTGCCAGAGTTGCTCGGTAGCCAAGCTCAGCGCCTGTACACGCTGGATCTCCTCCCGGCTCAGTGGCGCGGTAAAGGCCTTGCGCCATTGCTTGAATTGCTCAAAAGCGGCGGGTTCCAGCGCTTTGATCACCTTGTCGCTAACCATGCCCATGCCCTCGGCCGGTAGCAAAAAGTGGAAGATATCCGTATTGGCAGGGGGTTGCGTCAGCGCCAACGCTTTGGGGGCGGCGGCGCGCCAGTCGCGTTCGGGCAGACCATTTTCGCCCTTACCCGGATTGAGTTGGGCGGTACTAAACACTTCGCGGCGCGCGCCCACCAGCGAATTGCCGTTATACAACTGCATGCCAAACCAGGGCACATGGCTGCCCTTGAAAATGGCGTTGAGCCACAGCGAGACTTCAGCCAGTTCCACCGCCACCGGGTTCAAGTCGACACCGAACACATTGTTGTCGGCGAGGTACATTTTGACCCGCTGTTTTTCATCGGCGTAGCTCTCGTGCGCAATGGCCTGACCCAACTCCTTTTGCTTGACCTGCAGATAGGCTTCGGCTAACTGGCTTACTGCTTCATTCAAGAATGCGGCACTACCCATGGCGGGCTCGCACACGGTGAGCTGCAAAATTTCGTCGGCTGATTTACCAGGCAAGATTTCTTTTAGTGCGTGCTCGACCAGGCAACGAGTGAGCACTTCGGGGGTGTAGTAACTGGCAGATTTTTCGCGCGCACGCCCGGCCAGGCGGTAAATAAAGGTGCCTTTGGCGTACTTTCGCGGTTCACCACCAAATAGACGCTCTGCATCGGTGTATTGGCCAATGCTGCTGACGGGGACAAAATAGGCGGCCTCTAGCGGGTTGAGTTCGGCATCCTTTTGCTTGTCTTGGGTGCTGCTGGTCCCGCGCTCGTCGTCATTCTCGGCTTCATCGCCGTCTTCATCATCACTGGTAACCGTTTTTTTACCTTTGGGATCGGGGCGGACCTCATACAGATCCTCTTCGGCAAAGAAGCCACGGAAGGACAGCAAAGATTCATACACCGCGCCCAGTTGGTTGATCCCCAGCGTGCTGTAGCTGATGCGACCGCGACGGGTTTTGCCACCGCCACGAGACAGTGACATCAGTTCGATTACTCGTTGCAGCACGCTGTTGCGCAGCTTGACGCTGCCCAGCAGCTTGGTGCGTGCCGGGTCGAATAAGTGCCCTTGTAGTGGGGCGATGGTAAAACCGTTATCCAGCACCTGGTCGTGTCGAGTAGTGAGATCGAGCTGACTGGCGTCGGCATCGCGACGCGGGAACCCCAGCCAGATCAGGCCAAACAGCTGCTTGAGGCTGTCATGAAAATAGAAGCCCTCTTGCGCCTCGCTAGTGGTCAGCGGGGTTTGCTCCAGCTCGCGCAGGTGCTCGATGCTGTAGCCCTTGAGGTAGGCTTCGGCATCAATCGGCGCATAACCCAGTTCCGGTCGGGCTTCGATATAAAACAGAAACAGCAGCCGGTACATAAAGCGCAAGCTTTCGCGGCTGAGCTGTTCGGCCAGATCGGTGTCGTTGCGCTCAAATACCTTTTCTTTAGCGACTTCGCGCTTATAGCGGATAGCCTCGTTGGCAATCAGTTCGATACATTCGCGCAGCGCGTATTTGAGATCGGTAGAGACTTCAAACGCATGTTTGTGCGAGCTGTCGTCCAGACTATCCAGCAAGGCCACACCACCATCGGCAGGCAACACTGACTGGCTGCCAACTAAAGCGGCCATGGTGAGAAATTGCTGCTCGTCACGTGGGCCAAACAGTTCTGGCAGATTAAAGCGTAGTAAGGCCTTGCGGCCCCATTTGCTACGTTCAATCAGCAGCCATTCTTCATGGTGCACCAACAACACCCAGCGCGGGGGATGATCATCGGCAAACAGGCGCTTGCTCAGCGTCTCTTCCCAGTCGCTGTCAGTGTGTTTGCTTCTGCCGCGCTCGCTGCCGGAGGGTGGGAACAACTGCAACGGACTGGTTTCTGCATCGTCAACCCCTGCGATGGCCGCCGCGATGACTAATAAAGGTTGTTGTTTGGCATCACGGTAAACGGCCAGCACCGGTAGCTCGCCTTCGGCCAGTGGCAGGTTTTGCGCAGCCAAGTCATAGCCCAGCGCGGCGAGCAGCGGCTGTACCAGATCGATAAACAGTACGGCGCGCTCGCTGTTTTTGCGCTCTTGGGAAAAGCGCTCGCGGGCACGGAAGTAGCCGTTAGCGCCGGCGGAGGCGCGTAAGCGGGCGGCAGGACTTTGTGCTCCCTGTTCTTTCCATTTATCAAGTAGCGGCTTGAGGTCTTTTTCAAGGATCTCATCCAGATAGTGCTGACTGTAAAACTCGTTGGCATTGGTAAGGCCGTTGATGGCAAAGCTCATGGTGTTTTCTTTCTTTACGCCATCAGGGCGGCAACCACGGTGAACTGGGCGCGGTCGTCCAGTTGCAAGGTGTCGCTTATCCATTGCTGGTAGTTGTTAAACAGGTCTGCGGTATCGCTTTCCTTCTGCTTACGCCGAGCGGCCAGAACCTGCTCAAGGCCTTGGCCAAAGTCCAGCTGCAATTGCTGCCGGTGTTTTTCTTGCAGGGTTTTGAGCTTGGTCAACTCATGGTCTAGCCGCTGGCGGCAGTCGGCATCAAAAGCTTGCTTGATGGGTTTGATATATTTTTCAGCCGCTTGAATCACAGCGGGCAGCGCGGCTTGCAAACCACGGGCATCTGGCGCTTGCCCATCATTCGCCTGCGCTTGTGTCTCGCAACTCAGACCGGTGCGCCGCAGGGTCTCCTCCAGACTGAGTACGCCCTGCACCTGTCCGGCGACATTGAGCTGCACGCCTAGCCACTCGGCCAATACCGCCTGGCCACGGCGGTTTGGTACTTGGGCCAACACCAGGACAAAGGCTTCGCCCGGAGGTATGCCGCGAGCAATCCGCAGCAGCGGTGCGCTTTGGCGGCCAAACAAGGCCATCAGCTTGTAGTCCAACCACTGGGCAATCGGGTGTAAAGGCCAGAGGTAGTGCAATTGTGGCCAGGCATTGGTATCGCGAGCGTGTTTGATCGCATCCTCAACAACGGTCTTGTCGGCGCTCAGTGCAAAGGTGTTATCTTTCGGCCACATCTCATCCGCCAGATCGCGCTTCAGTATTCGTTCCAGATCTTGGCCAGGTTGGAAACTGAGCGTACGGCGGGCGTCGTCTGCTGTTATTGGGGAATACTCGCGTGGAGACTGCTGCGCCAGCTGGCGTAGCGCGTCACGCAGATAGTGATAGCTATCGCTAAACAGGGTAGGCAGCTCGGTGGTCGGCGCGCTTAGCGGAGACGTCACCTGATGGGTACTGTTGGCGCTACCCTCTCCACTCCCTCCCCATAGAACGTCGAAGGGATCGATATCATCGCCCGCCAACAGCGCAGCAAAATCATCCGCCGTGCTACTGCTTTCAATGGCTTTGGCAACTTCGATGGTTTCTAGCTCTTCGTCGTATAGACCCATAAAGGCAGAAGGGTCTCCGATGTTTTTTGCCGCCTGTTCGTCCTTGTCGATCAAGATTTCCAGGTAGCGCAAGTCACCGCGAATCCGTTGGTTATGTGGCAAGGTGAGCAGGTAGCCGATTTGTGGCGCATAGGGTTGCCCATAGCGGTCCACCCGGCCATTGCGCTGCTGAAATACCATCAGCGACCAGGAGATGTCGAAATGAATCAGCCGGTGTGCCTGGTAGTGCAGGTTAAGACCTTCAGATGCCACGTCGGATGCAATCAACAGACGCAGTGGTGAATGGGTTTTGCCAAAATCTTCCACCGTCAGCTGGATGTCCTGATCCGGCAGTTGGCCGTGCAGGATCGCGACGGCCTCTTCTTTCAGACCAAGCGCCTTGGGGAGTGCCTGCTGCAAAAATTTCAGGGTTTCCACCCGCTCGGTGAAGATCACCAGTCGATCACTGGGGTCTTTCCCATTCCAACACCAATGTTGGTCCTGCTTGAGCTGGTGAATCAGGTGCTGGAATTTGCTGAATCGCTCTGGGCTAATGGCTTCTACCAGGCTTTGCAGATCATGCAGTCCTGCCAGATCCGGATGACTGCCGTCTTTGGCTTCCAGCTTGCGAATACGCTCTTTCAAGGTCTGCAAGCAAGCGGCGGGAGACGAGAATAGCGCCTTTTCCAATACGGTTCGGAACAGCATGGCCCCATTACGTGCGCCCGTGCCATCGCTGGACAGCTTGAGTTCGGACAAAGCATCAAAAGCCAGGTTTTCCGCAGGACTGGCCTCGCAGGCCAGGCGGTAGACGTCGCGCTCAGGAAAGTCCTGCTTCATTTGCTCGCGCACATCTTTTTTAAAGCGGCGGACAAACAGGTGATCGACATCTTCACGCGTGTAGTCCGCGCCCTCGGGCAGTACGGTTGGGTCGAGCATGCGCATCAGGCTGGCGAAGCTGTCTTTTTTGCCGTTGTGCGGTGTTGCTGTGAGTAGAATCAGCGCATCCGAACGTTGAGAGAGCAACTCGGCCAACCGGTTACTCTGGGTGCGATTGCCCTTGAAGGAAACGTTGTGCGCCTCATCAATAATGATCAGATCCCACCAGGCGCTTTCCAGATAGTGGCGGTACTCGCTATCGCGCTTCAGGGTATCGACCGAAATGATGGTGCGGTCGTAGTAATTAAAAGGGTTATGGTTGGCCGGTATATCTCGGCGAATGCGCTGAATACCTGCTGAATCCAGTCGGGTTAGCGGGATGGTGAAGCGATTCCAAAACTCTTGCTGGAACTGACGCATCATGCTTTTGGTCGTCACCACCAGAATGCGCCGCGCCTTTCCTCGACGCATGAGCTCAGCAGTCAGAATGCCAGCTTCCAGAGTTTTACCCAGCCCTACGGTATCGGCAATCAGCAAGCGCGGACGCAGCTGCTGCAACACCTGATGCGCTGGCTGTAACTGAAACGGTAGCGCATCCATCACCCCATGCTGACCTATCGCCACAGCCTCACTTTGCAACGCGGACTGGCGTAGCCGCGCTTCAATAAACAACCGTGATGCCACGAAGGTGGGAGATTCGTCATACACCAGCCGGGTTTGGCCCGGGTCGATCAGAGTGACATCCTCCAGCGGCGACAAGAAAAGTGCATGGCGATTACGCACGGTTTCCGAGATGCCGATACAGGAGAGCTGCCAGCCACCGAGGGCACATTGGTCAGCATTTTGAATAATCCATTCTTCATCACGGATCAGTGCGCGGGCACCGGGTGCAGGAGCTTGGGTCAGTTGCATTTATTAAACCTGAGAAACAGTTGGATTCTGTGCGGTCACTTGGGAACCTGGCGCTAGCACAGCATTTGGGGTGTTTTGGAGTACATGATGGTTTCTTAGCCAGAGCCGATATTCCGGTCCGCACAGGCCATGCTCAGATGAACAATCCACGCTCCACTTGCGCAAGGAGTAGCCCACCGTAGCCGCACGCAGCGTCAAACGCAGCACGCCACTATTCATTCCGTAATCCAGCTCAGTAATTTCTGGTCTCGGCTGATCGGGATGCGGCACCAGTTCAAGCCCAACCGACCGGTTCCACTCGCCATCCCGGTCACAGTGCTCATGGGCTGCGATGGTCTGCCCCACTAACACCTGAGGTTGCTCAATCCGCGTCAACACAAAATCCCGAAACTCCTGCGACTTGCGATCAAAGGCACGGGTATGCCAGCGCAAGCCGGTATCGATCAGCGCGAAGGGAACAATTTGTCGTTGAGTCAGGCCGCTGGAGAGCGAGTGGTAGTGAATAGCAAGGGGGCAGCCGAGAAACATTGCCCGTGTGACGCTGGCAAGCGTGTCCAGGTCCGGTTGGTTCAGTCGCACTGGGCCATCGGAAATAATCCAGGTTTTCGACTGGGATTCAGCCCCATCGCCGTAGCCGTGGGTCAGCCAGGACATTACGCGCTCGGTATCGAGCGCAAAGAGCGGCAGAAAGCACTCGCCCATCAGATAGGTTTTTGCCTTGGCGTCGTACTGGATGTTGTCTGCCGCCAGTGATTTATACAGGCTGATATCGCGTGTCGCTGCGGCTTCCTGCAGACCAAAGCGCTCCACCAGATCATGGCGGCGCAGCCCACCCATAAACCGTAGGCGCAGTTCTATGAAAGCCAGCCTATCGCGCTGAACTTTGGTAAGCGACTCTATCGGTTTATCTAATTTATCGACCGGGGCCATTAATTACTTTGCGTATCTAATTAGTGTATTTTTTGCAAAAACTCCACTATCGCATGCTACGCAAAATGATGACCATTGAACAGATATACAATTAAAATAAATAGTGATGAATTGATATACCTCAGTGATCCCTGGTCGATCACTGAAGTAAGAGCGGGCTTGCGAAGAGAATTGGCACGGCTGAGGCAAGAATTCAGCTAATCGAAAAAAACAGGCTTTGCTGTACAGCGCGCGCTCCCCTCGCGCATAAGGGCTAGGGCACAGGAAGTTTTTTCGCCACAAGGCAACACCGCGCAACGAACGTGTCGCAGTGTAATGCTGCCTACCCCTGCAGCCTGACGGCCAGATTGTCTACGATATCCAGCACCAGCAACCGGTCCGCTTCGCTCAACCCATCCAGCTTTTCATTCAACACCCCGATACGGTCGCGCGAAGTCGTCGAGACTTCCGACAGTAGGTCTGCCGTCGGGCAACCAAAGATCTCAGCCAGTTGTGCCAGCCGGGCCACCGTCGGCATCACTACGCCACGCTCCATGCGCGAGACCGCCTCATTGCCAATCCCCAGCTTTTCCGCCACTTGATCCTGCGTCAGCAAGCACGCTTCGCGATGTGTGGCGATTGCTTTGCCGATCATCAGGGCCAGTTGTTTGATGTCACTTTTGGTCATTGCGCCTCCGTCAACTTAGATGGTCGGCTGTCCACCTATTGACATGAAGTGCTTAAAAGGTTGAAATTCATCTTTAATAGTTGTCTAACATCTTTTAATGGTGCGAGACGTTCATTAACGAGGAAGGATCAAACATGGCTAACAAACATAAATGCCCGGAATGCCGGGGACGCGGCACGATTCCCTGTCCGATGGAGTACGGGGACGACGACCATCCTGATAACTGCCCGGGTTGTGGCGGGGACCCGCGCGCCAAAGTGACCTGCCCAGAGTGTGGTGGCAGCGGCGAAGTCGACAATTAATCCACGGCTCCCCCATACAGAGAAAGGAGAGTTGGCGATGGATTACCTCAAATTCAGTGATGCGGTCGATGAACTTAGCTTCACCTACGGCTTCGGCAGCAAGGTCAAGGGCCTAGCCAAGGTCGTGGGCATTGGCGTGGTGAACACAGCGATCTTCACGGCAAAGACACTACCTGTCGCTACCGAGAAACTTAAGGAGCAGATCGAAGAACAAAAAAAGAACCATGGCAAATAGCCATCTGTCCTAGGCGCGCGACCGGCGCCCAGGACATCGAACCATCCCACCTTGATTTCGGTCACCCAACCAGAAAGGTAACAATGCGTAAGACGTTAACCGTAGTCGGCTTGCTGCTGTTGTCGACCAGCACGCTGGCCGCGAACTTTGGCGAACGAAACAAATGGGAACAGGGTTGGGGACAAGGCCAATCCGAATATGCGGGTGGTAATCGCAAGGCCACGCTGTATTTCTCCTGTGACAGCAACGACAAGAAACTCACCTACCTGGACGCCAAGGTCGGTGGACAATCGCTCGCCGCTTACAGCCTGGTGATCGACGGCCAGCCGATTACCGGCTTTGGCACCAATGTCGCCGATCGCATCAACCATCAGACCTGGGGCAAAATCTACGCTGCATTGCGTAATGCCAAGACCCTGGCCTTGCTAAGCAATGGTCAATCGGTGGCACTGCCGGTGGCCGGGCTGAAGAAAGCACTCCCCGCAGTCGGCTCGGCCAGCTTCGATTGCAACTGAGTTCACCTCAACCAATCTCACCCCCAACCCAAAGGCGTGCCAGCAGTTGTGGCACGCCTTTTTATGCCCGACCGTTAGCGACGAAATAGCAGTCGCCCCAGGCAGGCCAGTCCTGCCGACACCGCCTCCCAGGCATCAGCAGCGGTCTCGATCACCATACGCTTGATGCTGTCCCAGATCCCCGACTCGGCGATCTCCCAGGTGGTGGCTGACAGGTACGCCGGTTTGGTCTCGCGGGTGATACCCCACTTTTTTTCAGCAGGCAGGGTAATCACGATTTTCTCGACCAGTTCGATCAAGCCATAGCCATACTCAGCCGAGACAGCACAGATGCGCGACAACGGCAGATTAAACAAGCGGCTAAGCAGTGCCCGTTTGCCCTGCAGATGTTGCTGCTGCACGGCTCCCGGTTGTTTGCTGACCTCATCCCACTCACGGCAGGGTTCGATTTTTTCGCTCTGGCTAACCACGATCAGCAGGGGCACATCATGCTGTTTAAGGTAGGGCAGCACGATCTGGCGGTAGAAGCGTTCATCGATACTCAGCGCACGGTCATCGGCTTTGATCAGCCACAGCACCAGGTCGAGCTCGGGCAGCATCGAGCGATACAGGTCGGCATAGTCTTGGTCACGGGCTTCGCTCTCCCCGACCCCCGGCATGTCGATCAGCGCCAGGCCCTTGCCCTGTTTGTAGCTCAGGGTGATTTCCTGCGGGTAGCGGGTGCAGGCAGCGATATCGTCGACCTCCGAGACTTCCTGACCGAACAGCGCATTGCACAGACTGGATTTACCGGCACCAGTTTTACCCATGACGCCGACCACAGCCTGATAGTTGATCACGCCTTCAATCCGTTCCCGCAACTGTTGCCGCTGGGCTTCAGTTAACAGATGGGGCTGACGATTGAACACGTCGAGTACACGGTCGGCGACTGCCGCACCGTCCAAAGTGAGGTGTTTCATGATGGGACTCCGTGGTCCGTTTGAGACCAGAAAGGGGTTCTAAGCGTGAAATTCAGGCCGCAGCTTGGCTGTCTGGACTGCCGAGTTGCCGTGTCAGACGGGTATGGCGGATCGGGGTAGATGACGATTCGTCGGTTTGAGCATCGGGATAGAACTCTTCCAGCATCAGCGGCACTTCCTCGGTGACGTCTTCAAACTGGCCGTTCATCAACAACTGCTTGGCTGTGGTTTCGA
>Ga0302155_10000604_pt1 | contig 27934 bp, 25 predicted proteins | sample I_Bog_N3_1_FD_193508 | JGI IMG/M metagenome (GOLD analysis project Ga0302155, IMG submission 193508) | Peat permafrost microbial communities from Stordalen Mire near Abisko, Sweden - I_Bog_N3_1 | ecosystem: Environmental > Terrestrial > Soil > Wetlands > Peat | place: Sweden: Abisko, Stordalen...
TCGATGCCCATGCGGACGTCAACGACACCATGAACGGCGAGAAAATTGCTCACGGCACGCCATTCCGGCGCGCTTTCGAAGAGGGTCTGCTGGATCCGCAACGGGTGGTGCAGATCGGTCTGCGCGGCACCGGTTATCACGCCGACGATTTCGACTGGTGCCGCGCCCAGGGTTTCCGCGTGGTACCGGCCGAGGAGTGCTGGTACAAGTCACTGGCGCCGTTGATGGCTGAAGTGCGTGCGCAGATGGGCGCCGGGCCGGTGTATCTTACTTTCGACATCGACGGTTTGGATCCGGCCTTTGCCCCCGGCACCGGCACGCCCGAGATCGGCGGCCTGAGTGTGCAGCAAGGACTGGAGATCATTCGCGGCGCCAAGGGCCTCAATATTGTTTCGGCCGATATCGTCGAGGTATCGCCGCCGTATGACCAGGCCGGTACTACGGCACTGGTGGCAGCGAACCTGGCCTATGAAATGCTTTGTGTATTTCCAGGTGTGAAGTATCGCGATTAAACCAGCTAAGAAGAACGTGTAAAAAGCAGCGGGCCCACGCGGCGACCAGCCCGACCGTGTCTTTTTCGCATTACCCAACCGATAGCCCAGGATGACTGCCATGACTCAAACCCGACTGTGGGGCGCACGTTTTCGTAGCACCCCTGACGAAGCCCTGATGCATCTGTCGCGTGGCGACCGCTCGCATTTCCGGCTAGCGCATTTCGACATCATGTCGTCGCAGGCGCACGCACGCGAGCTGCAACGCGCCGGCTTGCTCAACGAAGCAGAGTGCAGCGCCATTGTGGCCCAGCTGGACCAATTCGACGACGCCATTGCGCGCGGTGAAATCATGCCTTCGGACGCCGACGAAGATGTGCACACCTTCATGGAGCGCATCCTGGTTGCAGCGCTCGGCGACACCGGCGCCAAGCTGCGCGCCGGCCGCTCGCGCAATGATCAAGCCGCCAATAATCTCAAGCTCTATCTGCGCGCCGAGAGCCGCGCCATCGGCACACTGCTGCTGGATCTGCAGGATGCCTTGATGAGCCAGGCCGGCATCCATCTGCATACCTTGGCGCCGGGCTTTACCCATTTGCAGGCGGCCCAACCCATCGTGTTCGCGCATCAATTACTGGCGCATGCGCAGACCTTGAGTCGAGACATGTCGCGCCTGATCGACTGGGATCGACGCAATGCCCGCTCGCCCTTGGGGGCGGCAGCGATGGCCGGTTCGGCAATTGCCTTACACCCCGAATTATCGGCAGCCGATCTGGGCTATGACGCGCCTTGTGAAAACTCCATCGATGCCGTCGGCAGTCGTGATCACGTGGCCGAATTCCTGTTCGTGGCCAGCATGCTGGGCGTGCATCTATCGCGCCTGTCGGAAGAAATCACCTTGTGGACTTCGCGCCAGTTTCAATGGGTCACGCTGGATGATAGTTTTTCGACCGGCAGTTCCATCATGCCGCAGAAGAAAAATCCCGACATCGCCGAACTCACGCGCGGCCGCGCGGCACGTCTGATTGGTTTGCTGACCACCATGCTGGTGGCCTTGAAAGGTTTGCCCTTTTCCTACAATCGCGATCTGGCCGAAGACAAGTTCGCGGCCTTCGAAGCGGTTGACGTTCTGCATAAGGTCTTGCCGGCCATGGCCGGTATGCTGCGCACCATGCGTGTCAATGTCGCCAAGCTGCGCCACGATGCCACGCAGGGATTTACCCTGGCCACCGAAGTGGCCGATTGGCTAGCGCGCCGTGGGGTGCCGTTTGCGGCCGCGCACGAGATCACCGGCACCATGGTTAAACTGTGTGAAGACAGGGGTGTCGAACTGCACGAACTGAGCGATGCCGAGATGAGCAGCATCAGCCCGCATCTGCTGCCCGAAGTGCGCAACGCCTTGACGCCGGAAGCCGCCGTCAACGCTCGCAGCGGCTACGGCGGCACAGCACCGGTACAGGTCGAAGCGCAATTGCAGCGCCTGCAACTGACGGTGGCAGCTCAGCGCAACTGGTCGGCCGCCCTTGTTGCTACAGGTGCCGCATGAACACGCCCTCTTCCCCATCCCCTTCTTCCTCGCCGATGTTCGCCATCGATCATCTGAAAATCGTGCCGCGCCGCTTCTACGGCCGTTGGCTGTCGGCCGCGCTGATCCTGCTGATCGCCGCCTTCCTCGTCAATGCGTTTGCGCATGGTCAAATTGAATGGAAGGTGGTAGCGCAGTTCATGACCGCCAAGGTCATCATGCACGGCTTGCTCAACACCATTCTGATGACGATTTACGCCATGGCCATCGGCATCGTACTGGGGGTGATCTTTGCCGTGATGGTGATGTCGCCCAATCCCATGCTCAGAGCCATCGCTGGTTTTTACATCTGGTTCTTTCGCGGCATGCCGCTGCTGTTGCAATTATTGTTGTGGTTCAATCTGGCGCTGGTGTTTCCGATGATCGGTATTCCCGGCGTCTTCGAAGCGCGCACGGTGGATCTGATCACGCCCTTCATCGCCAGCTTGCTGGGGCTAGGCATCGGTCAAGGAGCCTATACCGCCGAGGTAGTGCGCGGCGGTATCCTGTCGGTCGACAACGGCCAGATCGAAGCCGCCAAGGCGATCGGCATGACGCGTCTGACGGCACTGCGCCGCATCATCCTGCCGCAAGCGATGCGCGTCATCATTCCACCGATCGGCAACGAAATGATCAGCATGGTGAAATTGACGTCGGTGGCCAGCGTGATCCAGTTTTCGGAAATCCTCCATAACGCGCAGACCATTTATTTCGCCAACGCGCGCGTGATCGAGTTGCTGATCGTGGCGACGGTCTGGTATCTGGTGGTAGTGACGGTTTTTTCGATCGGTCAGCATTTTCTCGAAAAAGCTTTTTCACGCAATCAACGCCGCGCAGTCAAACCGCGTGCCGCACGTATTGCACGTATTGCCGCCACAGTCCAAGGAGCTCAGCCATGAGTGCAACGCCGATGGTGGTCGCACACGAGGTGCACAAATATTACGGCGCTTATCACGCGCTCAAGGGTATCAACCTGGAAATCGCCAGCGGCGAGGTGCTGTGTATTGTCGGTCCTTCCGGCTCCGGCAAGAGCACCTTCCTGCGCTGTATCAATCAGCTTGAGCGCATCGACAGCGGCGCCATCTGGCTCGGTGGCGAGCTGTGCGGTTACCGCCGCAAGGGCAATGAATTACGTGAGCTTGGTGATACCGACATCGCTCGTCAGCGACTGGCCAGCGGCATGGTGTTTCAACGCTTCAATCTGTTCGGCCATATGACCGCCTTGCAAAACATCATGGAAGGTCCGCTGGTAGTGCAGCGGCGCCAACGCGCCGAGGTGCGCGCCGAAGCCGAGGCTTTGCTGGAGCGTGTCGGCCTGGCCGGCAAGGCCACAGCCTATCCGGCGGAGCTGTCCGGCGGCCAGCAGCAACGCGTGGCAATTGCGCGCGCGCTGGCGATGCGGCCCAAGCTGATGCTGTTTGATGAGCCGACCTCAGCGCTCGATCCGGAACTGGTCGGTGAAGTGCTGGCCGTGATGAAAGACCTGGCATTGTCCGGCATGACCATGATCGTGGTCACCCATGAACTGGGATTTGCGCGTGAAGTCTCGGACCGCGTGGTTTTCATGGATCAGGGAGAGATTCTGGAAAGCGGCACGCCCGCCGAAGTCCTGGCCCATCCGCAACATGCTCGCACCAAAGAGTTCATCGCCGCAATTCTGGCGTAGCCGATTTTTACTTAAGGGGAATCAAGTGGAACAAACTCAACGTACTGTGACAAAGCGCCGTTTCTCTTATCTGCGTGGCGCTCTGCTGGCAGCAACTGCCGGTTTCGCCATGAGCGCAGCGCATGCCATCGACCTGCCCGATCGCATCAAGAAAGCCGGTAAGCTGGTCATCGCCACGCAAGCCAATTATCCGCCGATCGCCTACAAGGATCCCGAGAGCGGTGAATTGATGGGACTCGATATCGAGCTCGGCGCTGCCATTGCCAAGGAGCTGGGCCTGAAGGTGGAGTATCAGGAAACCTCGTTTGCTCAAGTCTTCAGTTCATTGGCCACCGGCCGCGTCGACATCGCCATGGTCGCCATCTCTGATACGCCGGAGCGGCAAAAGGTGGCCGACTTCATCGACTATATGAAAACCGGACCGCAGTTCTTCACGCTGCAAGCCAATAGCGCCAAACTCAAGAGCATTGCCGACATCTGCGGCGCCAAGGTTGGTGCCAGCCGCAATACCAACTGGCCGGTGCAAATCGCGGCCTGGAGCAATGACAATTGCGTGGCCAAGGGCAAGCCCGCCATTGTCGTGGTCGGCACCGAAGGTTCCGTCGATGCACGCACCCAACTCAAGACCGGCCGCATTGATGCCGCCGCCCAAGGCAGCGAGACCCTGCCCTATTTCCAGACCATGGAAGCCAACACCTATGTGCTGCTCGGCAAGCCCTTGTTCGAACAGGAAACCGGCATTCCTGTGTCCAAGACCGAACCGGTCTTGCGCAATGCGGTCATGACGGCGCTGCAAAATCTGCAACGTAACGGCATCTACGATCAGCTGCTGGCGAAATACAAGTTGCAGGCCAGCCACATGCCGGTAGCGCTGAACCAGGGGAAATGAATCATGAGCACGAGCGAATGGGAAACCCGTTGTGCGTTGGCGGCACTGTATCGGCTGGCGGCGCATTTCCGCATGACCGACATGATCGACACGCATATCTCGGCGCGCCTACCCGGTCATGACGATCAGTTCCTGATCAATCGCTATGGCGTACTGTTCCACGAAATGCGCGCTTCCGATCTGGTCAAGGTCGATTATGCGGGACGCGCATTGCACACCGGCAGTAGCGCGCCCGCTGCAGAGCGCGTCAATGCCGCCGGCTTCACGATCCATTCAGCGGTGCATCAGGCGCGTCCCGATCTGCATTTCGTGATCCATACTCACACCACTGCCGGTATCGCCGTGGCAGCGCAGGAACAGGGCCTGCTGCCCATCAGCCAGCACGCCATGAAGTTTTACGGCAAGCTTGGCTATCACGACTATGAAGGCATTGCGCTGGATCTGGATGAGCGCGCGCGGCTGGTCGCCAATCTCGGCAGCCACAAGGCCATGATCTTGCGCAATCACGGTTTGCTGGCGGCAGGCGCAAGCGCCGCCGAGGCCTTCCATGAAATCTATTTCCTGGAACGCGCTTGCCAGGCACAAGTGGCGGCGCAGAGCGGCGGCCACACACTGCGCCTGCCAGCCGAAGCAGTCAGGCTGCGTACCGCACAGCAGTTCGCCGGTGACAATGCCAGCGGCATCATGGACCTGGCCTGGCAAGCAGCGCTGCGATTGATCGCCGATGACTTGCCCGATTATCGTCAATAAATTTTCCGACCATGACTAAAGTTGTTTTTCTCGGTGTCAGCACCGATATCCCCAAGTTGGCGCGACTGGCGCAACAACGCGGCGGCGACATTGAGGTCCTGTTATCAGGTGATGCCAATGCCGCCGAAGCGGAAGTCGCCGTCTGCTGGTCGCCAGCACCGGGGGCCCTGGCGAGCTTTCCACGGCTGCGTCTGATTCACGCGATTGCCGCCGGCGTCGACAATATCCTGAGCGATCCGCAACTGCCGGCACTGCCCATATGCCGGGTGGTGGCCAGCGATCTTACGGCAGCCATGACAGAGTTCATCCAATGGGGCGTGCTGTATTACCATCGCAATCTGGATCGGATACTTGCCAATCAGCGCAACAAAATCTGGCAACGTCTGGCGCAGCCAAGCGCTGCATCCTGCCGGGTTGGGATCATGGGCGTCGGTCGGCTTGGGGCTCATGTCGCTACGCAATTGCTGCACATGGGCTTCAGTGTGCGCGGCTGGTCGCGCCAGGAAAAGACGGTACCAGGCATGCAGAGTTTTCACGGTAGCGATCAATTTACTGACTTCCTGGGCGGCACGGATATTCTGGTGTGCCTGCTACCGCTGACCGAGCAGACCCGCGGCATTCTCAATCGCACCACGCTGGCCGCGCTACCTGCCGGCGCAGCGCTGATCCATTGCGGTCGCGGTGGTCATCTGGTATCGGCCGATGTGCTGGCGATGCTGCAACAACAGCACCTGCGTGGTGCCATTCTGGACGTTTTCGAACAAGAGCCGCTGACCCCGGACAGCCCTTTATGGCTGGCCCCGAATGTGGTCGTCACGCCCCATATTGCGGCGGCCGCCAGTCTTGATAGTGTGCTGGATCAAATACAGGAAAATTTACGGCGCCTGCGATCGCAGGCGCCCTTGCTCAATCTGGTGGACCGCACTATCGGTTACTAGGCCGCTCAGGATTCCAGCGCTTCTCCGCGCAAACGCGTAATCACGCCATCGAGTGCATCCAGGTCGGCAAAATTGATGATCAGCTGACCCCGATTCTTGGCGCCGGTCTTAATCGATACTTCCGTGGCCAGGATGTCGGACAGTTCTTCTTCCAGTCGCGTGATGTCGCGCGATTTTTCCTTGGCGCCATCGCGCGGCTTGTTCGCTGCAGCCTGTTCTGCGCTGGTGCGCACCACCAGCTTTTCTGCTTCGCGTACCGACATGCGTTTGGCCACCACTTGATTGGCCAGATTGATCTGGGTGGCCGAATCGACTGCCAGCAAGGCACGGGCATGACCCATGTCGATATCGCCAGCCATGAGCATGGTCTGGACCGGCTTGGCCAGATTCAGCAGGCGCAGTAGATTCGATACCGCGCTGCGCGAGCGGCCAACAGCCACCGCCGCTTGCTCGTGGGTGAAATTGAAGTCGGTGATCAGGCGATGAATACCTTGCGCTTCTTCGAGCGGGTTGAGGTCTTCGCGCTGCATGTTTTCGATCAGCGCCATGGCGGCGGTGGTCTGATCGTCGACGTTCTTGACCAGCACCGGCACTTCGCTCAAACCGGCGATCTTGGCAGCGCGAAAGCGCCGTTCACCGGCGATGATTTCGTAGCGGTCGCGGCCTTCGAACGTGCCAATTTGCCGCACCAGAATCGGTTGCAGCAAGCCTTGTTCCTTGATCGATGCCGCCAGCTCATTCAATGCGCCTTCGTCCATGCGACTGCGCGGCTGATACTTGCCGGCCTGCAGTTCGGTGACCGCCATCACCGATGGCGAACCGGCCACGACCGGCACATCGTCGGTGATGTCGGAAGAGCTCCCGAGCAGGGCGTCGAGTCCGCGGCCTAAGCCTTTTGATTTTTTGCTTGCCATCTTGATTTCCTACCTGTTTCTGAATAACTGAAATACTGCATGTCCGAATGTTTGCTGCCGTAATGCTTACATCGACTGGATCCGTTCGATCATCTCGGCACCGAAAGCGATATAGGCCTGCGCCCCCTTGGAGGCTTCGTCGAAATTGACGCCTGGCATGCCATAGGAAGGCGCTTCGGCCAGACGTACATTGCGCGGGATGACGGTCTTGAAGACCTTGTCGCCAAAGTGCTGTTCGAGCTGGTCCGAGACCTGCTGCGACAGCGTCATACGCGGATCGAACATGACCCGCAACAAACCGATGATCTTGAGATCCGGATTCAACTTGGCGTGCACCTTCTTGATGGTGTTGACCAAGTCCGACAAACCTTCCAGGGCATAGTATTCGCACTGCATCGGAATGACCACGCCATGGGCTGAGCACAGGCCGTTCAAGGTCAGCAATGACAACGCCGGCGGACAATCGATGAGGATGAAATCGTAGTCGTCAGCCACTGGTGCAAAGGCATCCTTGAGACGTTTCTCGCGATTGTCGAGCCCGACCATTTCCACTTCGGCGCCGGCCAGTTCACGGTTGGCCGGCAGCACATCAAAGTTACCGCTGTCGGAGCGCACGCGCACCGATTTGATCTCGGCCATGCCCAGCAGCACTTCGTAGATCGAGCCTTTGAGCTCGGCCTTGTTGATACCTGCACCCATGGTGGCGTTGCCTTGCGGATCGAGGTCGACCAGCAGTACGCGCTGATTGTGCTGCGCCAGACCGGCGGCCAGGTTGACTGCTGTGGTGGTCTTGCCAACACCGCCTTTTTGATTCGCAACGCAAAAGATTTTAGCCATGAATTATTCTGGTGAGTGAGACGTTGGTGTGTCGTCAATGGTGGATGCCACTGCCCTGCCTGCTACTACTTCGCTCTATGCCATGCGTTATTGGATGACTAGCTCGATGCCAAAAGCGATCAAAAAAATACCTGCGGCGCGCCGGCCCAATGCGGCAATCCTGCGATGACGCGACAGACCTCTGGCGGCCGCATTGCCGGCCAGCACCAGCAGACTGCCATAGGTCAGCGTACAACTGCAAATGACGGCACCCATGATGACGAAAGTCAACGCCCCTTGCTGCGTCACGGGATCGATGAATAGCGGAAAGAATGCCATGTAAAACACGATGGCCTTGGGATTCATCAAGGTCACAAAAAAACTGCGGCGAAAATCACCGGTGTCGGACAACGGTGCCGCACTTGCCACACCCTGCTCTTTTGCAAATAACAGCCTTACGCCAAGATATGCCAGGTAGATAGCGCCAAGATATTGGGTGCCCTTGAATAGCAACGGATTGGCGTGCAACAAGGCGGCCACACCGATGGCCGCCAAAAACATCAGCACGATGTCTCCCAAGATCAAGCCCGCCAGCGAGACAAAACCGCCACGCAAACCATGTCGGGCCGCGCAGGTGAGAATGCAGAAGGTCCCTGGCCCCGGCAGCAGCAAAAATACGGTCGTGGCGGCAATCAATTTCCAGACATCGCTGATGCCCATGCTGTGAAACAATAATTCCATGATGCTGCTCCTCTTTTCCTTATTGCAGCCGCTCAGGCTTTTTCTATAAAAACCAGATGACGTTCTGCATCCAGTCCGGGCACACGCAGGGCCTCGGTCTTAATGACCTGCCAGCCGGCCGGCAGGCGCGCAATTTCATCCTGTGGCAGCAAGCCCTTCATGGCGATGTAACGGCCGCCCGGGGCCAGCAGATGCTGCGACCAGTTGATGAAATCATTAAGCTCTGCAAAAGCGCGTGAGGTAATCACGTCAAACGGCTGATCGACCTGCAAAGCTTCAACCCGTGCGGTATAAACCGAAACATTGCTTAATTGCAATTCTGCTTTGGCCTGGGTCAAAAATGCCGTCTTTTTATGCACGGTATCGATCATGGACACGCGCATGGACGGATAGGCCTCGGCTGCCCAGATGGCTAGCACGATGCCAGGCAGGCCGCCGCCGGCGCCGACATCGAGCACATTGGCTGCGCCCGCGAAGGCTTGCACCGCAGCCAGCGAGTCGAGCAAATGATGACTCATCATCTGTGCCGGCTCACGCAGTGCGGTCAGGTTGTAAGTGCGGTTCCACTTGGCCATCAAGCTCAGGTAGGCCAGCAGCTTTTGTTGCTGCTGCTGGCTCAAGGCCAGACCCAATGCTTCGGCGCCGACCACCAGGGTTTCGGCCAGTTTGCTATCGTTGTTGATGGAAGTGTTCAAGATGTCAGGCCGCCTTATTGTCCGAGTCGGCAGCGACTTCTGCTGCACTGGCCGCCAGCTTCAGGCCGCCCTTTTTCAGATGAACCAAGAGCAGCGACAAGGCCGCCGGGGTAACGCCCGAAATGCGCGAAGCCTGACCCAGGGTTTCCGGTTTGTGCTTGTTGAGCTTTTGCCGAACTTCAATCGACAAGGCCTGGACCTCCATGTAGTCAAGGTCGGCCGGCAGCTTCAAATTTTCATTGTGATCCTGACGGCTGATTTCCTTGGCCTGGCGATCGATATAGCCGGCGTACTTGATCTGGATGTCGATCTGCTCACGCACGGCATCGTCGCTCACGCCTGGCCCCGCCAATGTTTGGCCATCGATGCCGGTGAGTGTCATCAAACTCTCATAGTTGACGTTGGGACGGCGTAGTAAGTCGACGAGGTTGTACTCGCGCTCGATGGCCTTGCCCAACACACGTTCGGCTTCGGCATCGGCCAGGATACGCGGGTTGACCCAGGTGGATTTGAGCCGCTCCATTTCACGTGAAACAGCTTCGCGCTTTTTCTCGAACATTTCCCACTGTGCGTCACTGACACAACCGAGCTGGCGACCGATTTCAGTCAGACGCAAGTCCGCATTATCTTCACGCAGACTTAGGCGATATTCGGCGCGGCTGGTGAACATACGGTAAGGCTCTTGCACACCCTGAGTAATCAGGTCATCCACCAGCACGCCCAGATAGGCTTCGTCACGACGTGGTGTCCAGGCGTCGCGATCCTGTGTTTGCAATGCGGCGTTGAGCCCGGCCAACATGCCTTGCGCGGCGGCCTCTTCGTAACCGGTCGTGCCGTTGATTTGTCCGGCAAAGAACAAACCTTGAATCTGGCGTGTTTCCAGCGAAGACTTCAGTCCGCGTGGATCGAAGTAGTCATATTCAATCGCATAGCCAGGACGCAGGATATGGGCGTTTTCCATGCCGCGCATGGAACGTACCAATGCCAGCTGCACGTCGAACGGCAAACTGGTAGAGATGCCGTTGGGATAAAACTCGTTAGTCGTCAGCCCTTCGGGTTCCAGATAAATCTGGTGTGAATCCTTGCCGGCGAAGCGGTGAATCTTGTCTTCAATCGACGGGCAATAGCGTGGGCCGACGCCTTCGATGACGCCCGTGTACATCGGGCTACGGTCCAGACCGGCGCGGATGATGTCATGGGTCTGGGTATTGGTATGGGTAATCCAGCACGGCATTTGCCGCGGATGCATGGCGGCATTGCCCATCACCGAGAACACCGGTACCGGATCGAGATCACCCGGCTGCTCTTCCAGTATCGAAAAATCGATACTGCGGCCATCGATGCGTGGTGGCGTACCGGTCTTGAGACGGCCTTGCGGCAGCTTCAATTCTTTCAGCCGTGCCGATAAGGAGATGGCTGGAGGATCACCGGCGCGGCCGGCGGCATAGTTACTGAGACCGACGTGGATTTTGCCATCCAGGAAAGTACCGGCGGTCAACACCACTGCCCTGGCCTGAAAACGAATGCCGGCCTGCGTGACCGCGCCGAGAACGCGATCCCCTTCCACCATCAGATCATCCACTGCCTGTTGAAACAGCCACAGATTGGGCTGATTCTCCAGCCGAGCACGGATGGCTTGCTTATAGAGAATACGATCGGCCTGGGCCCGTGTGGCACGTACGGCCGGCCCCTTGGAAGAATTAAGGATGCGAAATTGAATCCCCGCCTCATCGGTCGCTATCGCCATTGCCCCGCCCATGGCATCCACTTCCTTGACCAGGTGACCTTTGCCGATACCGCCGATGGACGGATTGCACGACATCTGACCAAGGGTTTCGATGTTGTGGGTCAGCAGCAAAGTCTTCTGACCCATGCGGGCCGCTGCCAATGCAGCTTCGGTACCGGCGTGACCACCGCCGACGACGATGACATCAAATTGTGTGGGGAATAGCATAATGCGCCTCGTGGAGACGGTGAACAGAGGCGAGATTATAAAGTCTTTTTTGGCCCGGCACTTCACCCTACTCCGACTATCGTCTCTTTTCGTTGGCTTTTTGTTTCACGTGAAACAAAAAGGGGAAGCCTAAGCCACCCCTCTTGATGTATCAGCAACATTACGTCGATTGTTTCACGTGAAACAATCGTGACTGCTTGCCCTTTATTTTAGAAAAGCATCATAGGTCGTCTTTATGATTAATGCCGTAACGACAAACAAAAACAGCTTCCGCACAAAACGGCTGCCATGCTTGAGTGCCAGTTTGGTACCGAGCAAAGAACCTGCGATATTAAATACGGCCATCAACAGGCCTAATTGCCAGATCACGTGGCCGCTATAACCGAACCAGACCAGGGCAGCCAGATTAGTCGCAATGTTGACGACCTTGGACACAGCCGAGGCGCGCAGGAAATCATAACCGAATACCCGCACGAACAAAAAAACCAGGAAGCTGCCGGTGCCCGGGCCGAACACGCCATCGTAAAAACCAACGCCAGCGCCAATCAGGATGGCAAACATCTTCTCCTTACCGCCCGAAAGCAAAGGAGTATGCGTCTGGCCGAACTCCTTCTTTTTCAAGGTGTACAGTGCCACCGCCAGCAGTATCAGGGGCAAGGCCTTGCGAATCAAATCCGTCGGGATATGCGTGACGACATAGGCGCCGGAGAACGACAATGCGAATGCAGCGATCGCTGCCGGCACGGCGGCACTCCACTCAATGCGCACGCGCCGGACAAAATTCACGGCCGCAGCACTGGTACCCATGACCCCGGCAACTTTATTGGTGCCCAACAGGGTCGCTGGCGTCACGTTCGGAAAAACCGAGAACAAGGTGGGAATCAGTACCAGCCCTCCTCCACCGACGACCGCATCAACCAGGCCGGCGACAAATGCCCCGATGGAAAGAATAATGTAATTGGAAAACAACTCAGGCATCACAACCCGCCTGACTATGCCGACATGGATACAACAGGAACATGGAAAACCTTCGAAGAAAGAGAGAAAGCGTTGTCGCTAAGCGCAGACATCTACTTGATGAAAACCAGGCATTTTACTCTTGCAGCAAAGCCTTGTAAGCGCCCGGTGAATCCATCTTGCTGACCCAAGCATTCGATGAGCAGATGGAACAACGAGCCTGGCCATGCAGCGATATCTCGCTGCAACGAGTCGTGGGCAACGGCAGCGCAAGCAGCTGAATTACCGCCACCATCCATAACCTGCGTTGTGTACCACTCACTCAACAAGACACGTTAAATGCATTGTGATCGGGAGTTGCGGGGAGACAGTCTTATGGAATTTTATGTGTAATAATCTTTGAACTCATGTGACTGGCGCATACAGATAGAGCACTATCGGGGAGCATGAGGTACTTAGCCGCGCGCCTGGGCATTACTTACTTTCTTTCTTTGGAGATAGTTATGCCCGATTTCACAAATCTACTGATGTTCGGCCTTATCGCTTTGGGAATGGTGTTAACGCCCGGGCCAAACATGATCTATTTAATTTCCCGCTCCATTTGCCAAGGTAGGCGTGCAGGCCTCATTTCGCTGGGGGGCGTTGCTCTAGGTTTCCTGTTCTACATGCTCTGCGCTGCTTTCGGCATCACCGCCTTCGTCTTTGCAGTACCTTATGCATACGATACCCTTCGCTTTGGCGGTGCTTTATATCTCCTATATCTTGCCTGGCAAGCGGTCAAACCGGGTGGTCGTTCTGCCTTTGCCGTGCGCGATCTCCCCATCGATACACCGAGAAAGCTATTTACGATGGGGTTCATCACAAACCTGGCGAATCCTAAAATCGCCGTGATGTATTTGTCCCTGCTTCCACAATTTATTGCCCCGGGGCATGGTAGCGTCCTTGTCCAATCCTTGGCGCTAGGCAGCGTTCAGATTTCTATCAGCCTTGTTGTCAATGCGCTGATCGCCGTAATGGCAGGCTCGATCTCTAGCTTCCTCGCGGGACGTCCGCTGTGGCTATTGGTACAACGCTGGATGATGGGAACTGTGCTGGCAGGATTGGCGGTGAGGATGGCTTATGAGTCCCGGAAATAATGACCTCTCCCCCGCAGGAGCAGGTTTGACGATACTTGACGATACTTGACGATACGGCGATAAATAATCCTGATAGTTGCCATCCATAGCAAACTGCCGCCGTACAGCGTGAACTGTACGGCGGCAGCAGATAAAACGACTTTTTCGAAAACTTAGTGTGCAGCTGTCGAGGAGCGTTTAAACAGATGCAAAATTTCACCCACGATACCGCGCCGGAACGACAGCACGCAGACGATGAAGATGAAGCCGGTGACGATGGTTACCGAATCGCCCAGGGTGCTGAACCAGTCGATATGGGTCACACTCGCCAGCCAGTTACCGATATCACCCAGCTTGTTCTCCAGCATGACGATAATGACCGCACCGACGATCGGTCCAACCGTGGTGCCCAGGCCGCCGACCAGTGTCATCAACACCACCAGGCCGGACATGGTCCAGTGAACATCCGTGAGTGTTTCAAATCCCAGCACCAGCGCCTTGGTCGAACCGGCCAAACCGGTCAACGCAGCCGACAATACAAAGGCCAGCAATTTGTAGCGATCAATGTCGTAGCCCAGCGAAATGGCGCGTGGCTCATTTTCCTTGATCGCCTTAAGTACCTGGCCAAACGGCGAATGGATGATGCGCACGATCAGGGCAAAGGCGGCAATCACGATGGCGAGCACCACGTAGTACATCGTCAGGTCGTTGCTGAGGTCAATAAAACCCAACAAATGTCCGCGCGGAATCCCTTGCAAACCATCTTCACCACCGGTAAACGGTGCCTGTAGCGCAACAAAGTACAGCATCTGCGCCAATGCCAGTGTAATCATGGTGAAGTAAATGCCCTGCCGCCGGATTGCCAGCAGGCCCATCACCAGACCAATCAATGCCCCGGCTGCGGTACCCAGCAACAGCCCCACCTCGGTCGGCAGGCCCCATGCTTGCAGCGCTTGACCAGCGACGTAACCGGCACCGCCGAAGAATGCAGCATGGCCGAAGGAGAGCAAACCGGTATAGCCGATGAGCAAATTGAAGGCGCAAGCGAATAACGCGAAGCACAACATCTTCATCAGAAACACGGGATACAGACCGAACGGTGCTGCCAAGGCCAGGATCAGCAAGACACCATAAGCGATTTTCTTGTTCGTGGAATTATTCATTTGCTTCGCCTTATTTCTCTTTACCGAACAGACCGGCCGGCCGAATCATCAGAACGATAGCCATGATGATGAACACAACGGTTGCCGACAATTCGGGATAGAACACCCGGGTCAAGCCCTCGACCACACCCAGCCCGAGGCCAGTAAGAATCGAACCGAGGATGGAACCCATGCCGCCGATGACCACCACCGCAAACACCACGATGATGAGATTGGAACCCATCAACGGCGAAACCTGGATCACTGGCGCCGCCAGCACACCGGCGAAGGCAGCCAACGCCACGCCGAAGCCGTAGGTCAGCGTGACCATCAACGGTACGTTGATGCCGAAGGCTTCGACCAGTTTGGGGTTCTCGGTACCGGCACGCAGGTAAGCGCCCAGACGCGTCTTTTCGATTACAAACCAGGTTGAGAAACACACGGTCAGCGAAGCCAACACGACCCAGGCGCGATAATTCGGCAGCACCATGAAGCCCAGATTGGTGGCGCCTTGCAAGGCGTCAGGTACGGAATAAGGCTGGCCGGAGACGCCGTAGATGGAGCGGAAAATGCCTTCGACCATCAAGGTGATACCAAACGTCAGCAGTAAACCATACACATGGTCCAGCTTGTAGAGCCAGCGCAGCATGGTCTTTTCAATGAGAATGCCGAACAGGCCGACAATCAATGGCGCCAGAATCAGCATGAACCAATAATTGATGCCGAAATAGCTCAAGCCTATCCAGGCTGTGAATGCCCCCAGCATATACAAGGTGCCGTGGGCAAAGTTGATCACGTTGAGCAGACCGAAGATCACTGCCAGTCCCAGCGACAGCATCGCGTAGAACGAGCCGTTCACCAGACCCAGCAGCAGCTGGCTCAACAAGGCTTGCAGAGGGATGCCGAATAATTCCATAGAAACTCATTTATTCTGATTGCCCGGCATGCCAAAAAGCGTTGCCGGATTTGCCAACGTCCGCCAAGAAAAATCTGTCATTCCCGCATGCACAGAAATGACAGATCGTTGGCAGCATGTTCAACGACCGAATAACGGGCGCGTCAAGCTGATTACTTCCAGGCCGCGCACTTTGATTCAGCCTTGGTGGTCCAGGCCTGTTCGGCTGGAATAGTCTGCACCAGTTTATAGTAATCCCATGGGTACTTGGACTCGGCCGGTGTCTTGACCTGATACAAATACATGTCGTGCACCACACGGCCGTCAGCGCGCAGGTAGCCATTCTTCTGGAACATGTCGTTGAACTTGGTCTTGCGCAGCTGTGCCATCACCTTGTCCGAATCATCACTGCCAATGGCCTTGACTGCCTGCAGGTATTGCAACGCGGCAGAATAGTCGGCCGCCTGCAGGCTCGATGGCATCTTCTTTTGCTTCTCGAAGTAGCGCTTGGCGAACTTGCGGGTTTCTTCATTGCTATCCCAGTACCAGCTGTCGGTCAGATACATGCCCTGGGTCAGTTGCAGTGTGAGCGAATGAATGTCGTTGATGAATACCAGCAGACCAGCCAGTCGAGCGGTCTTGGTGATGCCAAATTCGTTGGCAGCCTTGACCGAGTTGATGAAGTCGCCGCCAGCATTGGCCAGACCGATGATCTGAGCCTTCGAGCTCTGCGCCTGCAGCAGGAAGGACGAGAAGTCCGACGCGCCCAGCGGATGCTTGACTGAACCGACCACGGTGCCGCCGGAAGCCTTGACAACATTGCTGGTGTCGCTTTCCAGCGAATGACCGAAGGCATAGTCAGCGGTTAGAAAGAACCAGCTCTTGCCGCCCTGCTTGACCACTGCCGAACCAGTGCCCTTGGCCAGGGCCACGGTGTCATAAGCATAGTGGACGGTGTAAGGCGAACATTCTTCATTGGTCAGGCGGGCGGAGCCGGCGCCGTTTTCCATGAATACGCGTTTCTTTTCCGAGGCTACCTTGGCCATGGCCAGTGCCGTGCCGGAATTGGTGCCGCCGATCAACATATTGACACCTTGCTGATCAAACCATTCGCGCGCCTTGCTGGCAGCGACGTCAGCTTTGTTCTGATGATCTGCAACCACTAGTTCAATTTTTTTGCCATTGATGCTGCCACCCATATCAGCGATGGCGAACTTGATTGCTTCGGCGCCGCCTTGTCCATCAATATCGGAGTACACACCTGAAATGTCGGTAATAAATCCGATCTTGATGCTATTTCCAGAGATCTGCGCCGATGCTGGTGCTGCGAATGTAGCCAGTGCGAGGCCCGCAACTGCGGTCGACACGGCAAGTGCCATTGCCTTGAATTTCATTTTCATCTCCTTTGTTATGACGAATACTTGCTAAAAAATGAAGCTAGCTCTCCGTGCCAAAACGCATGCGCATGATCACGCACGGCACACGGTTTTACTGCAATTGTGCATATTCAATGATGAGGTAAAGCCAATACCACAACGACGCCGATGACGAATCTGCGCGTTCACACACCCAGCAAGGCGTTAAGCCTTTCGGTCTTGGCCTGCAACTCGGAAGCGGCAAACGTTTCGACAATCTGACCGTGTTCCATCACATAAAAACGATCTGCCAGTGGCGCCGCAAAACGGAAGTTCTGCTCCACCATCACGATGGTGTAGCCCAAGGACTTCAAGGTCGTAATCATGCGCGCCAAGGTTTGCACAATCACCGGTGCCAAGCCTTCGGATATTTCATCGAGCAGCAGCAAACGAGCACCTGTGCGCAGGATGCGCGCCACCGCCAGCATTTGCTGTTCACCACCAGACAGGCGCGTACCCTGGCTATTGCGGCGCTCTTTCAGATTGGGGAACATGTCGTAAATTTCTTCGATCGACATGCCTTTTTCGGTCGTGGAAACAGACGGCGGCAGCAATAGGTTTTCTTCCGTCGACAGCGACGAAAAGATGCCGCGTTCTTCTGGACAATAACCAACCCCTTGATGCGCGATCTTGTAGGTCGGCATGGCAATGGTTTCGTTACCGTTGATCTTGATCGAGCCCTTGCGTGCGCCCACCAGTCCCATGATGGAACGCAGCGTGGTAGTGCGACCGGCGCCATTGCGACCCAACAGGGTCACCACTTCGCCTTTGTTGACGGTAAGATCAACGTTATGCAGGATATGCGATTCGCCGTACCAGGATTGCAGATTGGCAATCGCCAGCGCAGGCGTGGCGGCGCCATTGTTGCTCTTTGCGGCAACGGCTTGTAGTGTTGCGGTGCTCATCAGTGGGCCCCTTCCAGCGCGCCTGCACTGGTGCCCATATAGGCTTCCATTACCTGCGGATTTGTCGATACCTGCTCATACGTGCCTTCGGCCAGCAAAGCACCGCGTTGCAGCACACTGATACGGTCACAAATGCCGGAGATGACGTTCATATTATGTTCCACCATCAGGATGGTGCGACCGACCGAGACCTTCTTGATCAGTGCAGTGACGCGGTCGACATCTTCGTGCCCCATGCCCTGCGTCGGTTCATCCAACAGCATGAGCTCCGGTTCCATCGCCAGGGTGGTGGCAATTTCCAGCGCGCGCTTGCGGCCGTAAGGCAAATCCACGGTGATGGTATCGGCAAAACTGGTCAGGTCAACTTCTTCCAGCAAGGCCATGGCGCGATCATTGAGCTGGCTTAGACTGTCACCGCTTTTCCAGAAATGAAAAGAGGTGCCAAGTGTACGCTGCAAGCCGATGCGCACATTTTCCATCACGCTCAAATGCGGAAAGACAGCCGAAATCTGGAACGAACGAATGATTCCGCTGCGGGCAATCTGTGCCGGCGGCGCCATCGTAATATCCTTGCCATTGAATAGGATCTGGCCGGAGCTAGGCACCAGAAATTTAGTCAGCAGATTGAAACAGGTCGTCTTGCCGGCGCCGTTAGGGCCAATCAAGGCATGAATATGCCCGCGTTCAATTTGCAGATTTACCTTGCTGACTGCAGTAAAACCCTTGAATTCCTTCGTCAGGTTTTTAGTCTCCAGAATGACATCTGTCATAGTGTCGTGTCTCTTTTCATTCTTCATGAATACCATGCGTGTCATCCACATGGCCGCCTTTAGTAAATCGCCCTGCGCTTCTGGCGCGGGACAAGCACTCTACTGTCGTGCGTGAGTTTTTTTATTATCGTGTTTCAAGGTCCGGTATTGTAGATTTCTTGTAGGTTTTCTACTAACAGGCCTCAATATCTGCCGCATAGTAGCCGACTCGTTTCATAACCACAATACGTATAAACACCGTATCGCAGTATGCTCTGCTAGGCCGTAAAACAACATTTTTATTGTTATTTTTGACGCTCACGACGCATCATTTCGGCACATTTTTCGGCAATCATAACGGTCGGCGAATTGGTGTTGCCGGAGGTAATGGTGGGCATCACCGAGGCATCAACCACCCGTAGCCGCGCCACACCGCGCACCCGCAACTGACTATCCACCACCGCCAGCGCATCGTCGTCACGTCCCATCTTGCAGGTGCCCACCGGATGGAAAATCGTGGTGCCGATGTCAGCGGCAGCATTGATCAGCTCCTGTTCACTCTGATATTGCGCACCCGGTTTATATTCGTCAGGTTGATATTTTTGCAATGCTGGTGCGGCAACAATGGCGCGTGTCAATGTCAATGAATCGGCCGCAACTTGACGGTCTTGCTCGGTACTGAGGTAATTCAAGGTGATTTTTGGCGCCAAGGCACCATCGGCTCCGGCCAACCGTACATGGCCGCGCGAAGTCGGGCGCAGATTGCACACACTGGCAGTAAAGGCCGGGAAGGCATGCAAGGGATCGCCAAATTTTTCCAGCGACAAGGGTTGTACGTGATATTCCAGGTTAGCCGTCGCCTGGCTTGGATCGGACTTGGCAAACACCCCTAGTTGCGACGGCGCCATCGACATCGGTCCGCTCTGCAGTAAGGCATATTGCATACCTATTTTCATCTTGCCGAACCAGTTGCTGGCCATTTGATTGAGCGTTTTGACGCCCTGCACCTTGAATGAGGTACGTAACTGCAAATGATCTTGCAGGTTTTCGCCGACACCGGGGAGATCCTTTTGCACCGCGATCTGATGTTGCTGCAACAAGGCTGCCGGACCAATGCCGGACACCTGCAGCAAATGCGGCGAACCTATTGCACCGGCCGCCAATATGGTTTCCCGGCTGGCTTGGGCAAACCATTCCTGGCCGCCGCCGGTAAATTCGACGCCGACACAGACCGGGCCCGCTTCACCTTGTTCGATGCGCAGACGTTTGACGTGCGAACCGGTCATGATGTCGAGATTGCCGCTCTTCATGGCCGGTCGCAAAAACGCCTTCGAGGCGTTCCAGCGTATGCCGCGCCTTTGGTTGACGTCAAAGTAAGCGCTACCTTCGTTGTCGCCACGATTGAAATCATCAATCTTCGGAATCCCTACTTGCGCCGCGGCATCACGAAAGGCATCCAGGATTTCCCACGACAGACGCTGCTTTTCAACCCGCCATTCGCCGCCGCTGCCATGAAAAGCATTGCTTCCCAGATGATGATCTTCACTTTTCTTGAATAAGGGCAACACTTGATCCCAACGCCAGCTGTCATCACCGCTCAACTGCGCCCATTGATTGTAGTCACGCGCTTGACCGCGCATATAGATCATGCCGTTGATCGAAGAGGAGCCGCCCAATACCTTGCCGCGGGGATAAATCAGGCTGCGGCCGTTCAGACCGGGATCGGCTTCACTGCGATATAACCAATCGGTACGGGGGTTATTGATGCAATACAGATAGCCGACCGGGATGTGAATCCAAATGTAATCGTCCTTGGCGCCTGCTTCAATCAGCAAAACCTTCACATCTGGATCGGCGCTCAGGCGATTGGCCAGTACGCAACCAGCACTACCGGCGCCAATGATGACGTAATCATACTCACCTGCTGATTGCATGCTGTCTCCACCTGTTTTTTATTTGTGGCGCTTATTTTGCCACGGGCATAGCGAATTCCTCACCTTTATCGATACTAGGTCACCAGCACTGCATGATGGACTTGTTGCGGGTATGAAACTTGATGGCCTCTTCAGCATAAGCATGGCTATCCGCAAACAAAAACCGCTTCTAGCCACCAAAGGAAGGTCATGTCATTGGCACCGGAATCGGGACATTGATGCTCAGTCCGGCGCTGGCTGCTGTCACTGTCGCATTGACTTCGGCTGCCGACGCCAATCCGACTTAACTAATTACCTCGCACGTTACGGGGTTAAACGCATCTTGCTGGCAAGTCCGAATTCATATCGATCTAACAATATTTCTTTTGAAAACCATGATTTTAGTTTCGAGTAATTTCATCACCTATTGGCAATGACTACAGCAATAAATCTAAGAATCAGGCATTTGTAGAAATGACGAGTCGGTTTAAATTAACTATTTTTAAGATCATTTAAAGATGTATTAACCGTTATTAAGAACTTTTAACTTTTGTATAAAAAGTTCATCTGACTAACACCTTAACCATGTTGCGTCTGACACAAAGCCTCTTTAGTAGGCAATAACAAATTCTCTAAGGGCCTCCAAAAACGCGGCGGGATTGTAATTGATATTCAATTTACACATTTGAGACTACTGGTCGTTCCTGAGGCGCTTCCTTACACCTCATTGGCAAGGATTAAACAGTCGTCAACACCGCAATTTGATTTTGGGAAGGCGTTAATTAGCGGTAGTGCTTTTGCTTTGTTATTTTGTTGCTTTATGACTATGTTTTCTGGCTTTGGGGGAAATAACGCGGTTTTGGTTTTTAAATTAAAAGGTTATATATATAAATAGTAGTAGTAGTTAACACAGGACCTTTTCTGTGGATAAGTCAGTAAACCGCTATCGAATCAGGTGTTTACGAAAAAGATAAGTGCTTGGCAAGTCTTGTATATTGAAAGAACAGATCGGGGACAGTAAACGCTACTGTGCAAAAGTATCGAGCTATCCCCAATTCATACCGGAGATATACAAAGAGTTATCCACAGAAGAACCTGAAAACCTGTGCTTTGGTGCACTTTTCAACGCTTTATCTATTCAGGTTCAGCAAGAGCGTGATCGAAGAGAATCGCTTTTAAAACACCGTCACAGCAAAACAGGAAAAGTTAATGCCCACGGACGTACAAGCACCTAAAAATGCCTGGAAGGTCTTAATCCAACCCTCTGGCTTCGAATTTGAAACGAAATCTGACTTGTCTTTGCTCATGTCAGCACAGCAAGCTGGAATTCGCCTGCCAAGTTCTTGCCGTAATGGAACATGTAGAACTTGTCTATGTATGTTGAAACAAGGAAACATTCGTTATCAAATTGAATGGCCTGGTTTAACCAAAGAAGAAAAGGCCGAGGGCTGGTTATTGCCCTGTGTAGCAGTTGCCGAATCGGATTTAGTACTTGAAGTGCCGAATGTTGTTTCGTTGGAATGAATATCGATGAAGCGACCGCTGTTTTTTCTAGTTATTTGCCTTGTTTAAATTGAGTCTGTTTTTCCGGCAAGGAATAAGAAAACAAGGTTTTAAGGTTTTATATAAAAGTTTATATATATACATAGTAGTAATAGTTAACGCAGGACCATTTCTGTGGATAACCCGGTAAACCAAAAAAGAATCAAGCGTTTACGAAAATGATAAACGCTTGGCAACACCTGTATGAATGCAGAACAATTATTGGATAGAAATCGGCGCTGTGGAAAAGACCTGAGCTATCCCCAAATCCTTAGAGACTTATTCACAAGCTTATCCACAGAAAGTCAGCATGCCGAGCAGTAACGGTTTGCTGTTTTTCCTGCATATGCAGCAGCCGTATTTTTGCTTGGAAAGTAGGCTGCCTGGTTTTTCTCAATCGGCCGCTGTTGCCCGCTCTACAAGAGTTTGATAGAAATTGGGCGATACGGTGCCGAGCACGTTAGTTAGCGCGGAATCGATTTAATCTGTGGCGCTGCAATAAGGCAAATTGCAGGTTTGAGGGATGTGGGTCGGCGGCTTTATCCACATTGGCGCAAGGCCCGTCTGAGACGCTTCGGCAGGATCAAAACGACGTGCGTAGTCAAGCAATTCGTCTAGTCTGGCTAGGTAGATTGCGTGTCTGTGGATGGCGGGAAATATTGCGCTACGGTAATCGCCGGCAATCGTCGACAATCAGGGGCAGTGAACAGAAACTTCACTGCCACAAGATCATTGTGTCATGTTGATACGGCCAAATTGATCATGCGTTGTTGCGGTCAAATGGGCGCGTAACCATTTATGTGCGGGATTACGAGCATCGCGTTCGTGCCACAACATGTCGACATGCTCGTCCGGCGTCTTGAATGGCAACTCCTTGACCACTAAGGCTTCGGTCATACCGGTGGCGGCGATCAAGTGGCGTGGCAGCACGGTGATCAGCTCGGAACTGGCCACGATACGACCGGCGGTAAAGAACTGATTTACGGTCAACAAGATGCGCCGTTCCCGGTCCATGCTCGACAACACGTCATCGATCACCGCATGAGGTTTGCCAGACAAACTCACCAGCAAGTGGTCAGCGGCGCAATAGTTGTCCAGGGTTAATTCGACGTCGGCCAGCGGATGAGTGCGATTCATCACACAGACATATTGCCCGGTATAGAGCCGTTCATGACTGATCTGACTCTTTACCATGCCCTGGCCTTCGGCCAGTTGCGCTGTCACGCCAGGGAAAAATCCCACTGCCAGATCAACATCGCCACGCAGTAGCATGGCACGCGGGTCACGGGTGGTCAGCGGCATCATACGAATTTTGATGCGGGGCGCATCGCGCATGATGGTGCGTATTAGTGACGGCAGCCATAAGGCGGCAGTCGCATCGACCATGGCCATACGGAACGTATTTTGCGCACGCGAGACATCAAAAGTCTCCGGCGTGATGACGGCTTCCAATTCCGACAGCGCACGGCGCACGGTGGGCCACAGCTCTTCGGCGCGAGGCGTAGGTTTGACGCCATGTGCGGTGCGGATCACCAGTTCGTCTTTGAGCGTATCGCGTAGCCGCCGCAAGGCATTGGAAACCGCCGGTTGGGTCATGGCCAGCAAATTGGCCGCGCGCGTGAGGTTTTGTTCGGTCATAACGGCATCGAACACGCGCAAAAGATTCAGATCAAGTGTAAGAAAGCTCATGTCAACCGTACCAGGTCAGAGATAGCGAGTGGGAAAAAATAGGAGAATTAGTATTCACAAAAAATATAACTGATATCTAATATGGAAATTGGTAAAGCGAGTTCGGCTTCATTACACTGCACTGCAACATAACATATTTCGCAAGGAGTGCATCATGACTACATTGAGCGCCGGCTATTCCAGCAAGACCACTAACAAACTGGGCAGCAAGATTGCAGCTGTCCTTCGCAACGTGTTCATTCGCTTTGTTCAGGCACATGAAGCACAAGCCGCACTGCTGGTTGCTGATCAGCACATCAACAGCTCGGCACATTTGAACCGCCTGGCGAACAAGTACGAATCGAGTCAGCCGAACCTGGCGACCGAATTGCGCTTCATCGCTTCGCGCGGCTGATCAGAACGACAGCAGAAGTACTGCAATACTACATTGCGCCACAGTTTGGTGCTGAGCATCGAATATTAATCGTAGCTTTGTAGTATTTCTGTGACGCAACAAGAATAAATTAGTAACACCAGTTTCAGTCCCCCAGTAGCGGGCTCATGCCAAGGAATCTTCCAGCGCAGCCAGGATTGCGGTGCGCAGCATGGGAAATCTGTCCGATGTCTCCTCCTCCCTCTTTAGGAAGGATTAACCCACGAACCAAGTTCGTGGGTTTTTTTTGTCTGCTCGCATCGGTTTCATCAAGAGAACAGCGGATGACACAGCCAGAAATAGAACGAATAGAGCGCAATGAGACCCAAATTATCAATATAGAGATTTGAAAACATATTCATAATTCATATATCTGATATGGAAACTCGAAAGTGGAATAGCCAAGTTAGAAAAACTATACTGCATCGCAACAGATCAGAAAACACAGCGAACAATAGTTCGATATCAGGAAAATCAATATCATGTCCTTTCTCACCGTCGCCTTTCCAGTAGAAGCAGCCGTGCCGCTGGCGCAGCAACTGGTGAGTGTTTGCATTGCGATGATGCGGCCTTTACTAGGCATGGGCATATTGGTAACACTGTTGATGGTGTTCAAGCCGATGGTCATTGGCACTCTGCGCGCAGCGCTGGTGCTGGTGGTGCCGCGCAAGTCCTTGGAACAGCGCGTATCGCAACACCGTTTCAACGGTGTCAGAATCCTCAATCGTATGGCCAACGACTATGTTTGTTCACAACCGAATTTTGCGGCAGAGCTGCGCAACCTGGCCGGGCGCGATCGTTAATCAACGGTAGCGCTGAGGCAGTCAAGATCAAGTAGTACGTATCGCGTCTCCTCCTCCCTCTTTAGGAAGGATTAACCCACGAACCAAGTTCGTGGGTTTTTTTTGTCTGCCGTTGGCGCTTCCTGTTTTTGCTTTACATATACACCTTCCGCGCAGGTGTTGGCCGTGATAACGTGAGGCCTACTTTCTCCCAATCTACTTCTGCCTTATTGCCACCTCGCCACCATGTGCCAGTTACTCGGGATGAATTGCAATACCCCCACCGACATCGTTTTCAGTTTCACCGGTTTTGCAAGACGCGGGGGACTGACTGATCATCACGCTGACGGCTGGGGCATCGCCTTCTTCGAAGGTTCCGGCGTACGTACCTTTGTCGATTATCAGTCTGCCGTTACCTCTCCGATCGCTGAGCTCATCAAGCGCTGTCCGATCAAGTCGCAGCACGTCATTGCCCACATTCGCAAAGCCACGCAAGGCCGCGTTGCATTAGCCAACTGCCATCCCTTTGTGCGGGAATTATGGGGACGCTACTGGGTTTTTGCCCACAACGGCGATCTCAAGGAATTCACGCCAACGCTAGACGGCCCCTATCGTCCGGTTGGCACCACGGATAGTGAGATGGCGTTTTGCTATCTGTTGCAACAATTGCGCGAACGTTTTGGCGAGCATCTACCGGCACTTGCCGATTTGACACCAGTATTACGTGAATTGACTCAGGATATTGCCAATCACGGTCCCTTCAACATGCTGCTCTCGGACGGCTCAGCACTATTTGCCCACTGCTCCACCAATCTGCATTACGTGATTCGCCAACACCCATTTCGCTCGGCCCACCTCTCGGATGATGACGTCTCTGTGGATTTCTCAGAAGTGACCACCAGCAATGACCGCGTCGCCCTGATCGTAACGCAGCCGCTGACCACTGACGAAAGCTGGACCCAATTTCAGAGCGGAGAGCTAAAAGTCTTTGTGGACGGGGCTGTTGTTGAATAAACCATTTTTCTAGGGCAATATCTACGCTTATTTCGATGGGCAATGACAGCGTCTTTCGATATACATTTTTACTCTGTCAAAAAGTCCTCCAGCCTGTGGATAACTTTCCCGGTCAAGGGTAAAATGGCGCCTCTGTTTGCCGTCTTAGCATAGATTCGCTACCAATCTGGTTGTCGTACTGGAACGGACATTAAAACGAACGCCAGACAGACTCCCGCTTGCCCCTCACTGATAAGAAGATCCATGGAAAATTTTTGGCAGGCTTGTTCCGCGAAGCTGGAACAAGAACTGACGCCGCAGCAATATAGCGCCTGGATCAAGCCGCTCGCGCCGCTTGATTATGAAGACGGCCGCCTGCGTATTGCTGCGCCCAACCGATTCAAGTTGGACTGGGTCAAGACCCAGTTTGCCAGCCGCATCACCACCATCGCCTGCGAATTTTGGGAAACCCAGATTGACGTCCAGTTTGTGCTCGACCCGCGCGTTGGCGTGGCTCGTCGCGCCGCCGCCGTTGCTGCCGGAACCGCCAGCGCCAACACCGGTGGCCAAGCCGGCGCGATGTTGGCCAGCATGCTCGATGGCTATCCTACTGGCATCCAGGAAGCCCTGGTCGAACCGACGCCACCGCCACCGGTAGCACCGCGCCAGGAACTCTCACGCATCAATTCGGTACTCACCTTTGACAACCTGGTCACCGGCAAAGCCAATCAGCTCGCGCGCGCCGCCGCCACCCAGGTCGCCAATAATCCGGGCGTGTCGTACAACCCGCTGTTCCTGTACGGCGGTGTCGGCTTGGGCAAGACCCACGTCATCCACGCCATCGGCAACCAGGTGCTGGCTGACAACCCCACCGCCAAGATCCGCTACATCCACGCCGAGCAATATGTGCGCGACGTCGTCACTGCCTACCAACGCAAAGGTTTCGATGACTTCAAGCGCTACTACCATTCGCTGGACTTGTTGCTGATCGACGATATTCAATTCTTTGGCGGCAAAAGCCGCACCCAGGAAGAATTTTTCTACGCTTTTGAAGCCCTGATCGCCGCCAAGAAGCAGATCATCATCACCAGCGACACCTATCCCAAGGAAATCAGCGGCATGGATGACCGCCTGATTTCGCGCTTCGACTCCGGCCTGACCGTCGCCATCGAACCGCCAGAGCTGGAAATGCGTGTTGCCATTTTGATGAAAAAAGCCACCCAGGAAGGTGTCCTGTTTTCTGATGACGTCGCCTTCTTTGTGGCCAAACACTTGCGATCAAACGTGCGCGAGCTCGAAGGTGCACTGCGCAAGATCCTGGCCTACTCCCGATTCCACGGCAAGGACATCACCATTGATGTCGTTAAAGATGCGCTAAAAGATCTCTTGTCCGTGCAAAATAGGCAGATCTCTGTAGAAAACATTCAAAAGACCGTGGCCGACTTCTTCAACATCAAAGTCGCTGACATGTATTCCAAGAAACGTCCGGCCAATATCGCCCGGCCGCGTCAGATCGCCATGTATCTGGCCAAGGAATTGACGCAGAAAAGCCTGCCTGAAATCGGCGACCTGTTCGGCGGACGCGACCACACCACGGTACTGCATGCAGTACGCAAGATTGCCGCCGATCGCACTAAAAACCCGGAATGCAACCACGAGCTGCACGTGCTCGAACAGACGCTCAAAGGTTGATGCCAGAGCTCAATTTGCTTCCTTGGAACAGCCTTTGATTTGATACAATGGCAGGGTTGGTCCGGTTCGTCACCGGCGCGTTTTATTGTCAGAAAAGCAAGCCCCGGAATTGTTACCGAAGCGGCCGGCAGCATGATCAATAAGCCCGCCGGGGCAGACTGCAAGCGAGGATGGACGCCAGGCGCAGAGCAAGGTAAGTGGCTGCGGCGTTGTACCTGCAGGCAAAATGTGAAAGCGGCTTTCAGCATCCTGTCAACCACTACTAGTAAGGATAAAGAGACTATGCAATTGGTCAAAACCCAACGAGATACTCTT
>Ga0302155_10000610_pt1 | contig 27731 bp, 27 predicted proteins | sample I_Bog_N3_1_FD_193508 | JGI IMG/M metagenome (GOLD analysis project Ga0302155, IMG submission 193508) | Peat permafrost microbial communities from Stordalen Mire near Abisko, Sweden - I_Bog_N3_1 | ecosystem: Environmental > Terrestrial > Soil > Wetlands > Peat | place: Sweden: Abisko, Stordalen...
TCTTAGATGCCTTACGCTGTGAACTTGTTATTTTCGCTAGTATGCAGTTAAAAGAAAAATTGGCAGCTGCCGCTATCGGAAAATCAAAAAAAGATGCCATTTTTGAAATTGCTATTGTCTACAGGCAGTTTGCCCACGATCATCCTGGACAATATCAGTCTATTATGTCATCTGCCTGGATATATAAAGAAAGCCCTCGGTTCAAAACAGCAACCAAGGAATTAATGAGCGTCCTACGAACGGTTTTATCTCATTATGATCTCCACGATGACGACTTAACCCATGCGGTGCGCGGATTACGAAGTATTATGCACGGATTTGTTTCACTCGAAGCGTCCGGCTGGTTCACTAAACCAGCCGGACGCGAAGATAGTTATTTACAGCTGATCCACACCTTTATCAGTGGCGTTGAAATACTTGAACACACATCCCCAGCAAAGAAATAGGTGAATTAGATGGAAATTTGGAAACGTAATTTATGGATCTGTTGGCTTGGTTCATTTGCTACCTCAGCTGCTTTAAGTCAAATCGCACCTGTATTACCTTTATATATTGATAAACTGGGTATGCATAACTTAGCCGATATTGAAATGTGGTCCGGCATTGCTTTTGGCAGTACCACTTTAATTGCCTCGATCTTTTCACCTTTTTGGGGGAAAATTGCTGATAAATATGGTCGTAAACCCATGCTGCTCCGAGCCAGCTTTGGCATGTCAATTGTTCTAGCTTCTATGGGATTTGTTCAAAGTGTTTATCAGCTTGTTGGTCTTAGAATGTTGATGGGCACCATTTCCGGTTTTAATTCAGGAGCCATCACGTTAATTGCTACACAGGCTTCCAAAGAAAAAGCTGGTTGGGCATTGGGGACACTTTCAACCGGAGCAGTAGGGGGCACCTTATTAGGACCGTTAATCGGTGGGTACTTAGTAGAAATGTTCGGCTTCCGGGCTGTATTTTTATCGATGGGTTCACTCTTATTGATTGCTTTTCTCCTCACGTTCTTTTTTGTTCAAGAAAAGTTTACTCGCACCACAAAACCATTGTTAAGTTTTCGTGAAATCTGCCGCACGCTACCAGATAAACAGCTTATTTTCGCCATGTTTATTACTACATTTACCTTACAATTGGCATTATTTTCGATTGAACCAGTCATCACCATTTACATCAGCACTTTATCACCGAATACGACTCATCTAGCTTTTATGTCCGGTCTTGTATTTGCCTCCTCTGGTCTTTCAAGCATGTTGGTTGCACCGCAGCTTGGCAAGCTAGCGGATAAAGTCGGTGCCCATAAAGTCATTTTAATTGCGCTATTTGCTGCCAGTTTTTTATTTATTCCACAGGCTTTTGTATCCAATGAATGGCAGCTGATGGGACTGCGTTTTTTAGTCGGCATTGCAACCGGCGCCCTATTACCATCTATCAATACAATGCTAAAACAAAGTATTTCATCTGACATTGCTGGTCGGATTTTTAGTTATAACCAAACAGCACAGTTTCTGGGGATGTTTTTTGGTTCAGTTTTTGGCGGACAAATCGCCGCCCATTTGGGAATTCGTGATGTATTTTTCATGACCAGCATCCTTTTATTTATAAATGGACTCTGGGTACACCATAATGTATATAAAAAAGCGAGCCATGAATTTGAACATGCCCTGCCACATTCTTAAACGCATACAAAAAGCAGCGATCGCAAGATTACGTTTTTAAACATTATCTTGCGATCACTGCTTTTTTATTCCTATTCAGCTTCGAAAATCTATGCTCGCCCTACTGCAAAATTATCCACTTACACGATTGCGAGTTTTTTTGGAATTTGGTCCTCGCAGGGAACTTTTGTCTGACATTTTCCGCAACCGTATCTAGGTTTAAAACGGTCCATGACTCTATCTAAATACTCAGAACAGACTTTATGATCTTTGCCATTCTGATCAATTGCCACTGGCGGACAGCGCCTAATGCACGCTCCACAATGGATGCAATATTCATCTTTTGTATTATATTGCCGAACAGTTGGTTTGATCGGCGCATTTACAATGACACTACCCAATCGTCCTGCTGCGCCAGCTTTTGTAATCAATGAACAGCTCAAACTTACCGTTCCCAGTCCAGCAATATATGCAACATGACGTTCCGACCAGTTACTCCGGCGATTGATTACTTGGAACCGTTGATCTGTCACAGGTGATAATGCTTCATAGCCATTTGTTTGAAACCATGAAACTAAAAAAGCACATAATGCTTTATTAAACAATTCACCTTCAATCCGCCCAAATAACCATTCTGTCGAGGGTAATCCATTCGAACGATTTGACTCCCGAACTACTTTTGTAAACGGCAAAAAATAAGAAATAACGGATTGACTATCAGGCAGCCATTGAGCTGGTGACAGATGTTGCTTTCCCACAACATCTTCCCGTTTTAAAGTTTCAAATAAAACATCGTTTGCCTGTCCAATTCCAATCAAAGGTTTCTCGAACATCTGTAAATCGTTCAGCTCTTTGGCTATATTCAATGGACTATCCTGCCAAAATTCAGCAGCAGCTATCTCAATATCATGTACCTCCAATCAAATCACACCCCCTGTAAACTTTCAATTCAATATTATTTAATTTGAACTCAACAACATTACTGATTTATTTAGTTCAAACTTTGCTTTTCTAATCAAAAAATTTTCAAATTGTCTTTAGTTGCTATCTTTATATTTCAACGTCCCTAAACTTCGAATTTATTTTCATTTCAAAATTTTTTTCATGCAAATGCAATTCATATCTTTTTCGTATTGTCCATAATTATGTATTGTATCATACTGTAGATGCTTATATAAGTCAACGGTTGCTTGAATCTTCGCATTTGTTTCTAAAATAGCATAGGCATGTCCTTGCGCCAAAGCAAGTTTCTCTAAATTATGCATCACTTTCGACGCTAACCCTTTGTTCCGATATACTTTTCGGACAAAGACCCGTTTCATTTCAACGGTATCATCACTATAATTTCTAAAGCTTCCACAAGCAATCGGTGTCATGCCATCATAGACCACAACGACAGTTGTGCTGTCATCCTTGACCTGCTTGAATTGTTTATGCTGCGCTTTATCATTGCCAATCATTTCAAGACATTCTTCATCTAACAGTCTAACCAACCTGATAAAATCATCATTCGAGCCCTCAGTAATTCTTACATGTAAGTCCATAACAGCCAGACTCCCTTCAATTATCAATTTTCTGTACTACTAAATTATATTCCCACATAAGAACCAAAACCCTTTAATTTAATCAAAAATTCAGAAAGATTTTCATAAGACACCGCGTACACGGTCTATGATCAAAAAAAGAAGCGACACTCCGTCGCTTCTTTTTGATACACATTATCGATTTAACCTAATACATTTTGTAACGTTCCAATACGCTCAATCGAAACTTTAATTTCATCACCAGCCTTCAGCCATTTTTGTTCTGTTTCTGGATACCCCAATATCACACCGCTTGGTGTCCCTGTAAAAATAACATCCCCTGGCTGCAATGTCATATATTGCGATGCATAACTGATTATCGTTGCACAATCAAAAATCATATCACACGTATTAGCAGATTGACGCACCACTCCATTTACTTCACATGTAATATTGAGGTTATTTGGATCTAAGGCATCGGCTGTTACTAGGTAAGGACCGAATGGGGCGAAATGATCGCATGTTTTTCCTAATAGCCATTGAGCAGAACGAAATTGCAGTTCCCGTGAACTCAAATCGTTTCCTGTTGTATATCCAAATACATAAGATAGCGCTTCTTCTTTGGAAATATTTGCGGCTTCTTTGCCAATAATAATAACAAGTTCAGCTTCGTAATCAAATTTCCCAGCCAACTTAGGAAGTGGAATTATTTGCTGATGAGCTGCTAACGCATTATTGAATTTGCTAAATAATACTGGAGCTGTCGGAATATCTATTTTCGATTCAGCCGCATGGCTTACATAATTCAGCCCCACACATAGAATTTTTTCTGGCTTGACTACGCAAGGTGCATAAAGCATCTGCTCTTCGTTAAGAATTCGAACTTTCTGCTTCATCAATTCTTTTAACTGTGACAAACCTGCTTGCCCACTTGCTATAACTTGTTCCATTGTCGTCGGTGCGACAATCAAATTATCACGAGCGGAACTTGTGACGTCAATAACCCCAGCCTCCACTTTAATACCTAAATGAATTTGTTCACCTATTTTAAAATTAATTAACTTCATTATGGTGTCACTCCTTCTAGCAATACTTGATGTAAAATTACATCGAATATCAGCTCAATTTTTATAGAAAAATCTTACCTTCACTCATTTTACAAACAATGGGTAACTTTGTAAACTGTAAAACATAATATTCTCTTGTGGCTGTTTTAAACCAATAGTTTTTAGTTCAACATAGATACTTACTCAATAAATTGGCAGAAAGATAAATTATTCACATACTATAAATATAATAAATAATTCACATACTTTTTTGTACGATTTAGTTATTGACAGGGTTTTCAAGAAGCACTATACTGGAAATATAAAATTGGTGAGACCAATTTTATATTGTTTACAATTGTTTTATCTTGTTATAAATATTCGAAATACGTAAATTATTTTGAATAAATTCTATTTATCTATAAACACACTGACTTACGCCTTAAACGAATACATCAACCCAGGAGGAGAATACATATGGAAATTTTAGTTTGTATTAAACAAGTTCCCGGAACCAATGAAGTAAAAATTGATCCGATAACCGGTGTTTTAAACCGAAACGGTGTTGACAGCAAAATGAATCCTTATGATCTTTATGCCCTAGAAACTGCCCTACGCTTAAAAGAAAAATATGGTGGTACCGTCAGTGTCATCAGTATGGGACCCCCACAGGCACAAGCTATAATTTACGAAGCATATTCGATGGGGGCAGATAATGGTGCCTTAGTCTCAGATCGAAAATTCGGCGGTTCCGATGTTTTAGCTACAAGTTATACATTATCGCAAGGAATTACAAAATTCGGGAAATTTGATTTGATTATCTGCGGTAAACAAACGACAGACGGAGATACGGCACAGGTCGGTCCAGAAATTTCCGAATACCTAAAAATCCCCAGTGTCTGCAATGTCGCCAAAATCATTTCAGCAAATGAGACCTCAATTATCGTAGAAATGGATATGCCTCATCATATTGAGACTTTACAAGTAAATTTCCCCTGTCTTCTAACCGTTGAAAAAGATATTTTCCAACCAAGACTGCCATCCTATATCAAAAAAATAGCTTCACAAAAACAAAATATACAAATACTTTCTTTGCACGATTTTGATGATCAAAATGAAAAAAAATATGGTCTAAGCGGTTCGCCAACTCAAGTACAACGTATTTTCCCGCCTACTATAGCAAAAAATCGCGAACTTTGGCAAAATTCAAGTCTCGTTCTTACTGATAAAATGTTTGAGAAAATTAAAGAACTAAAATTTATGGAATAAATAATTTTTTGATTTGAAATTCAGGAGGTTTTCTGTATGGCAAAACTTATTGTGCATCAAGAAAAAATTGACAATATCAAAGAACTTTTGGCACTTTGCCCCTTTGGCGCACTGGAAGAACAGAATGGACAAGTAAACATAAATGCCGCTTGCAAAATGTGTCAGATTTGCGTAAAAAAAGGACCATCAGGTGCCATTGAATATACGGCAGATACGCTACAAAAAATAGATAAAACACAGTGGCAGGGCATTGCTGTATACGTGGATCATGTCGATGGTGTAATCCACCCCGTTACTTATGAATTACTGGGTAAAGCACGTGAACTGTCCAAGAAAATCAATCAACCAGTATATGCACTTTTTATTGGCAGCAACATCACCACCAAAAGTCATGAACTTTTACATTACGGCGTTGATAAAGCCTATATCTATGATACACCTAGTTTAGAACATTTCAAAATTGAAGCCTACACCGCTGCATTTGAAGATTTCATCCATCACATTAAGCCAACAGCGATTTTAGTCGGCGCAACAACAATTGGAAGGCAACTAGCCCCACGAATTGCAGCTCGCTTTGGCACTGGATTAACTGCCGATTGCACCATACTCGAAATGCGCGAAAACACCGATTTAGTACAAATTAGACCTGCCTTCGGAGGCAATATCATGGCACAGATTCTTACGCCAAATCACCGTCCCCAAATCGCTACGGTTCGCTATAAGGTAATGAATATACCAAAAAGGCAGCCTGACGAACACGGCGAAATTATTACTTGCTTCATCAATGAAGAAAAATTACACTGTAATGTACAAGTCTTAAATGTTGTTCCCAAAGAAAAAGAAAAATTTATTGATTCGGCCGAAGTGCTCATTGTAGCTGGTCGTGGTGTCAAAAAGCAAGCTGATCTAGAAATGCTGCAAGAACTTGCCGACCTTTTAGGAGGACAAGTTGCTTCGACTCGTCCAATTACGGAAGCCGGTTGGCTTGATGCCAAACATCAGGTTGGTCTCAGTGGACGTACGGTTAGACCAAAGCTCATCATTACCTGTGGCGTATCTGGGTCCGTTCAATTTGTGGCTGGAATGAACCATTCTGATGTGATTATGTCCATTAACAAAGATCCAAAAGCGAATATATTCCAAGTTGCCAATTATGGTCTCGTTGGGGATATTTATGAGATTATTCCAAAACTGATTGAAAAAATTAAAATTGCCAAGGGGGTCTCGGCATGATATATAAACGGATCGACCAAGCTGATTTAAAAGTTCTCGAATCAATAACTGCCGATAACGAACGTATTTTATACGGCACGCAAATCAATGAAGAATTTAGTCATGATGAACTCAGTGGTACTGAATCCTATCCTGATGTAGTCGTAAAAATCCGCTCTGCCAAAGAAGCTTCCCAAATCTTGAAGTATGCCAATCAAAAAAAAATTGCGGTGACGCCCCGTGGTGCTGGAACAGGACTCGTCGGTGCTTCTGTAGCAATTGAACATGGCATTATGATTGATACAACTCTGATGAATCATTTTCTTGAATTAGATGAAGAAAATCTGACACTTACATTAGAACCAGGCGTTTTGCTAATGGATCTTGCTGCCTATATTGAACCAAAAGGTCTTTTTTATCCACCAGATCCAGGTGAAAAATCGGCGACGATAGGTGGTAACATAAGTACGAATGCTGGTGGCATGCGTGCCGTAAAATATGGAGTAACTCGGGATTTTGTACGCGGTCTGGAAGTGATTTTACCAACTGGTGAAATCGTTGATTTCGGTGGTAAAATCGTAAAAAATAGTTCAGGTTATGCTATGAAGGATTTGATGGTCGGTTCAGAAGGAACCCTCGGCATTGTCACCAAAGCTATTTTAAAACTCCTTCCACTGCCAAAAAAAACAATCAGTCTGCTCATACCATTTCCAACATTATCGCAAGCAATCGGCACGGCACCGCTCATTATTAAATCAAGAGCCATCCCAACCGCAATTGAATTCATGGAACGGGAAGTCATTATGGATTCCGAAGAATATTTAGGCAAAAAATTCCCCGATAATCAAGCCGATGCTTACTTATTATTGAAATTCGATGGAAATTCAACGGAAGAAATTGAGAACGCCTATGATAATGTTGCTAAAATCTGTCTTGACCAAGGTGCCCTTGATATATTAATTGCCGACACCGATGAACGCAATGAGTCTATCTGGAAAGCAAGGGGCGCTTTTTTAGAAGCAATCAAAGGATCAACTACCTATATGGATGAAGTTGATATCGTTGTACCACGAAATCGGATCAATGATTTTGTCGAATATACACATTCTCTACAAAAAGAAATCGGATTGCGCATCAAAAGTTTTGGACATGCCGGCGATGGTAATCTCCATGCTTATATCTTAAAAGATGATTTAAGTGATATCATTTGGCAAGAACGCTTAAGCCTGACCATGAAAAAAATGTATGCAAAAGCTCATGAACTTGACGGTCAGGTATCCGGTGAACACGGCATTGGTTTTGCGAAAAAAGCCTATCTCAATGAATCTATCCAGCCTGAAATTATCGGACTGATGCAAGGCATCAAACATGTATTTGACCCAAATAACATTTTAAATCCACATAAGGTTTGTGAAGACTGAGTTTGAAATGCATCAACACAAAAGAGACATGCTCCGCCATTAAGACGGATACATGTCTCTTTTGTATTTTCTCAGTATTATATTTTTACTAAATGCGGAATTGATTCAAAACCGTTTTTAGCTCAGTTGCTGCATGTGCCAAATCATCACTTGATGCGGCAATTTGCTGCATAGCTGCGGATTGTTCTTCCGTTGCCGCTGAAACGGTTTGGGTATGTGCTGCCGTTTCATTCATGGAATGATTGATTTCATTCGAAGCATCTTCTACAGTATGACCGTTATTCGATAACGTATCCGTTTGCAGCAAAACCTGCGATGCTTTTTCCTGAACACTTTTTATTAAATCTGATATTTCCAAAAAATGTATTTCGGCTTCATTTACATTTTTCATTCCCGCCGCTACATCGTTCGACGATTTGTCGACAGCTGAAACAGCATCACTTACATACTTTTTGATTTCTTCAATCAAGCTGATAATTTGGCTAGCCGAGTTATGAGACTGTTCCGCCAGTTTTCGAACTTCATCAGCAACTACAGCAAACCCACGTCCCTGTTCACCAGCCCGCGCCGCTTCAATGGCTGCATTTAAAGCCAATAAATTCGTCTGGGCAGCAATTCCAGAAATCATATTGACAATTTCACTGATTTGCGTAGTTCCTTCTGACAATTTAACAACCGTTGCGCTGACATTTTTCGTACTTGTATTGATATTTTCCATCTGAATTCGAGCTGCCTGTGCTGTTTGAGTCCCTTGAACTGTACGTTCCACAGCAAGACTTGCCGAATTATTGACATCTGCTGTATTGCTCTTCATCGTATTTAATTCTTTCATAAAACCATCAAACGTTGAATGTACTTTACCCATACTTTTTTGTCCATTCATTGTTTCTGCGGCCACTTTTACTACAGCTTCAGCAACCTGTGTTGCACTTTGCGCCGACTGATTTGCACTCTCTTTTAATTGCAACGAGGAGGCTGCTGTATGACTTGCTGAATCACTAACTTGGCTAATCAAAGACCATAATTTTTCTCTCATTTGAATCATAGCCGAATGTAAAACACCAACCTCATTTTTCGACTCGTAATGAGAATGATCCGCTGTTTCAAGCGTAGATTTCGTTAAATCACCTTGAGCGATGGCACTGGCATATTGTGCCATTTCCTTTATTGGACGTACAATACGGCTTGCAATCAAATTGACAATAAGTCCGGCCAAAGCCAGCCCGATCAAAAATAATGCTAAAAACCACCACATAAGTTGTCGTACGGGAGCAAATTCCTGAGCGGTTGGAGCAACGGTGAAGACACCCCATTTATCTTGCGTCGGAACAAAAGCCACGATGGATTCAACACCATCAATCTGTGTGATCATAAAACCTTTATTACCTTGTTTGATTGTTTCTATCGCTTGGGATAATTGTTCATTACCCAAATCCTTAATGTTGCTCTTCATAATAAGCTCCGAATTGGGATGACTCACAATCATACCATCTGGAGCTGCTAAGATACTATACCCAGCCTGACCAATTTTTGTTTCACTAAAGCCTTTGGTGAATTCCTCAAGCGGAATCCCGCCAACTACCGCTCCAATGACTTTGTTATTGACGGATACCGGTGCTACGCCTACGACAATCGTTTTGCCAGTCGTTACCGAAACAATCGGATTGTCCATAAAAGTCTTTCCTTCAGGAATTCGCTTTACATAAGCTAAACTTGATGCATCCACCAATTTACCAGCACTAGTCGCTACATCTTTACCTGATAAATCAGGTAAAAAGCTAACCGGATTCCACTGCGAATAATCATCATGCATACGTTTCAAAAAAGAAAATTGCAACTGACGATCCGCCTGTAACTGCGAAAATTGAAAAGTTCCCTGTTTACCAAACGAATCCATAACGAGTTTTTCACGCTGCATTCTGATATCAAAAGCATTGGCCAATTCTTGTGTTTGAATCTGAAACCGTTCTTCCAAATTTGTCTGAAGTATACTTGATGTCTTCCAATACGAAATAGCCATTACACAAAGTAAAATAATCGCAATCGTACTAATGATTGGCACTAATAACTGCATACGCAGACTCTTCATCCAAAATCCTCCCTATTTAAGAAATAATGCAAAAATACTGTACACTATTTTGATTTTTCAACACCATTAAGTTCTTTACTATAATCTTTATTTAAAACCGCTTGCTGAAAAGCATCACTATTCGGTAAAATCATTCTAAAATCAGTGATTCGTTCAATTTTAACAGTCCCCGCTTTTATTCCACCACTTAATATGTGTCCACCACTTTTACGATCATCCGAAATAAAATGCAGATGATATCCAGTTACGTTGATTCCGCTAATATATTGCGGGCAAAAAAGACCAACAATCGTACCTTTTGTATTTTGAATATCAAATACAGACTGTGTTTTAGCAGCATCGGTTAAAGATGGATACGGTTTGGTTTTACCAGGAATACTACGCGTTGTTCCTGTAAACACACCATCTATACGGATTGCATATATATAATTTTTATCTTGAATAATACCATCCAAAGCCTGTTCTAATTCACTAAAGGTTGAAACATCCTGAATTTTTGCCGTTTTCTCAGGTTTAAAATCCATAACGTCGGCAAAAGGTGTTTTGACTTGATCCGATACTAAAACTACACTCCCTGTAGATTTAACTTGATAGAACTGCCCATCTAAGGCAATCATTTCTCCATCTAAGCCTTCAAATGTACCAATACCAAAGTTACCATGCTGTTTTAACTCTTTCATAGTCATCTGTCCATCATAGACACCTTGCAGCACAGCATTAATTGTCGAAACTTGATATAAGGAATTTGGTGCCTGCGCACTGACCACGGTATTAAAAAATAATAACCCAATAAATAAAATAAGAATGCGATTTAATGATTTCATGTAAGTTGTCATCTCCATATTTATAGTATCTCTTGAAATTGTTTTATCAGTAAAAAAGCTATGATCATTCCTCCTAAATACTTACAAAATATAAACAAAATCTCTATATTTATTCGTTCTGTTTGTATCTAGTAATTCCTTTTATATTTATACCAAAAATAAAAATAAGATAATAGTCCTAGTCACAGGAGGTATAGAAAAGAATCTTTATCCATTTATTGATCTGGCAGCATGCTCATTGACATATCTAGAAATTTAGATATAATAAGCTAATGGAAACTATGTTATTATTTAAAGCCTTGTCAAATGAAAGCCGTCGTCAAATTTTAGAATTACTAAAAAAACCAACTACAAATTTCGGACCACAGGGATGCTTGATGGATGACAGTCACTTTGGCGGAGGTATTTGTGTTGGTCGTATCCAAGAAAAAACTGGTTTGACCCAATCTGTCGTGTCCAGTTATTTATTGATGATGCAAAATGCCGGACTCTTAGAATCAAAACGAATTGGACAGTGGACCTATTATCGCCGCAATGAAAAAACAATTCAAGATTTTGCTGCCTATATCAAACATAATCTATAAAAAATATACTGGAAAATGCTCCAGTTATATTTTTAATCTAAATATCTGTTTTTCTAGATATTTAGATTATTATATTTATTACAAAAGACAAAAGAACGACAAAATCCCCCCCGCCGCAACGAAAGGAGGTGATTTCCATAACCGCTAGTAATAAAAATATAAACACACTCCAGATAGTGGCAAAATGCCGCGTAAAGGAAACTGACCTATCCACATTTAAACAATATGCTGTTGACTTAATCACACAAACACAGCAAGAACCCGGAAATATTTCATATACATTATGTGAAGATATAAAAGATCCCACGATACTTACCTTTATTGAAGAATAGCAAGATCAAAGAGCACTTGATACGCATAGTGCTTCCAAACATTTTACAACAATCTTCCCAAAATTGACGTTACTCACCCAAACCGAAATTGAACTAAATATATATAAAAAATGTTAAAAGGACGTGACTTGATGAAAAAATCTTTAGGAGCAGACACTTTTGCACTACCAACACCCGTTTGGGTTGTCGGAACCTATGACGACCAAGGTAAACCCAATATTATGACGGCTGCCTGGGGCGGAATTTGTTGTTCCGTACCACCATGCGTAGCCGTATCTTTACAAAAAATTCGTACCTCTTACAATAATATTATCAACCAAAAAGCTTTTACGATTAACATTCCATCAGTGGATCAAATAACCGCTGCCGATTATGTCGGAATTGCCAGTGCAAAAAACTTTGACAAATTTGCCACTACTGGTTTGACAGCTGTTAAAAGTGACCTGGTCAATGCACCTTATATCAAAGAATTTTCCTTGGTGTTAGAATGTAAGCTTGTACATACCATCGATTTGGGTTTACACACTCAATTCATCGGTGAAATTATCGATGCCAAAGCCGATGAAGCAGTCTTAGGAGATAATGGACTGCCCGTATTAAGCAAAATCAATCCATTTACATTCAGCCCACCAGAACGTAAATACTATGCAATCGGACAAGATCTTGGACAGGCTTTTTCCTTAGGGAAAAAACTATTTGAGAAATAATTTCTATATAAACAAAATCACGCTTGCGTAACTTTTGTAAATAGATGCTATGAAAAGCTGCATATACTTAAGAGACTATTGCAAAACAGATAAAATCTTGCAATAGTCTCTTAAGTATATGCTCCATATGATCCAATATCAACACCGGCTTTTTTGATCAATCACAATAAAACTGCCCTGATCATATTTACGTGTCGTAATGGAATATTCAAATGGCTCACCGTCTGTCAAACAAACGATTTGCTCGACTCGCATCACTGGATCTGTTTCAGTGCAGCCTAAATATTTTTTATCCTGTTCATTCGGTTTATCAGCAAAAATCTTGCGCCAAGCACTACTCATTGTCAGTTGCAGCGTTTCTTTAATATATTTATAAATTGATTTTTGCAAAATTTCCAGATGCAGACCTTTTATTAAATGTACTGGCATTCGTGTATGTTCAAGCATATAATTTTGACCATTCAATAATCTAAGACGGATAATATTATAGACAGGCGCCTCTGCTTTCAAATTTAAAGCACTCTGGACTTTTTCATCGGGAAAAACAATTTCAAACAAAATAATCTTGCTTGTAACTGTATCGTCAGGAAATTGATTCGTTAAACCTATGTAGTCCTGCACATAAAAGTCCTGTTTAGACAGTACCATGCTTTTCGTCACAAAAGTACCAGCACCACGCCGCGTGTATAAAAAGCCTCTGGAAATCAAAATATCCAAGGCTTTGGCAATGGTGGTACGACTCACTGAAAATTCTTCCGCTAAATCCACTTGTTTTGGAATCAAAGCATTTGTCGGATATTCATTATTTTCTATGCGTTTTTTTATCACTTCAGCAATTTCACGATAACTCCTATTTTGTGTTTTCATTGTCACAACCCACCTATATAATAAAGATGCTCCAACCCCTTAGAGCATCTTTATTATATCATTTTTATGTGATTTTATTTAATATTAGTGTCTGTTCTTTCTTTAAATCTTGTAATTGTGCATAGACATGAATAAATTCTTTTGCCATGATTTTAATTGATTCGCACCCCATCAACTGATCTTCAACATGAACTAAAAGCAACGATATTTTCGGTTCGCTGCCACCCGCTTCTTCCTGAATCATTTTGGTATGAACCTTATGCGCAGCTAATAAATATCCATCTCCCGTCTTAAATAAAGATTCTACCTCGGTAAAATTTTGTTTTTTCACAGATTGTATTGCCTTCATGTATTCACTTTTAGCAGCTCCCACATTACTCAAAATTTCAAATAAATCTTGTTCGCTCCCTGTCATGATGCACTTCCTAACTGTTCAACAACCGTAAGCAAAACTTTTGTGCCATCCATCCGTCCATAATCTTTCATATCGATAACCTGCACTGGTATTTTCCCTTGAATAATCTCTTCAATTTCATCTTTCATATAGCCAATTTGCGGTCCAAGCAAAACAAAATCCGCCCGTGTCCATTCATCAAACAATTCAGCCTCTGGCACAGCCCATATTTCTGCTTCTATATGTTGCTGTGTTGCTGCTTCTTGCATTTTTTTCACTAATAAACTCGTACTCATTCCCGCATTACAAGCTAATAAAATTCGAATCATAACCACCATCATCCTTTCTTTTACTCTTGCCTAAAACCATATTATTTTCCGATCTCTTTTCCTTCCATTTCGGCTTCCACGATTCGTTCACTCATTTTCAAAAATGGCAGATAAAAAAGAGCCGTCCCGCTAATTAGTAGAATTTGCAATACAACAGCACGCCAGTCACCGCCTGTTGCCAAAAAAGCCGATAAAATCGGTGGTGTCGTCCAGGGAATTAAAACCACACACGGACTGATAAAGCCCCATGCTGTAGCAAAGTACGCAATAATCAAACAAATTGCTGGCGATAAAACAAAAGGAATAATCAACGAAATATTAAATACAATCGGGATGCCAAAAATAACTGGTTCATTAATGTTAAACAACCCCGGTGCCAATGCCAATTTACCAATATCACGATATACTTTATATTTACTAAACAGAAAGATCGCAATCAATAAACCAATCGTGTTACCGGTCCCACCAGTCAAACCATACACACTTTGAAATGAATAATTAATGATGTTTGGTATGGGAGCTCCTTGTGAATAGGCAATCATATTTTCACTGATATTTGATAACAAAATTGGGTCAAGCAATGGTCCATTAATTACAGCTTGATGTATCCCCATGGTAAAGAAAAAATTACCAAAACTATAAATCAGAATATAACCTGGCAAACTTGTATTGATTGCTTTTAAAGGTTCTTGGATTAAGGTACTAATTAAGGTAATGCAATTTGTATCCAAAAATGCCTGCAAAATAAACGACACGAAGCTAAAGAACCCAATTACGATAAATGCCGGTATCATAATATTAAATGACTGACCAACCGCAGGTGGGACCCCTTGTCCGATATTGATTTGCAATCTTTTATTTTTTGAAAGCTTCAAAAACAACTCCGTCGCAAAAAGCCCCACAAAAATACCGGCAAACATTCCCATTGTGCCAATCTTAGAAAAAAGAATCACATTGGATACCATTAAAGTATCTTTTGTCCCCGGCACAACCACGCTATCCAGCGCCGGTAGTAAAACAATCAAGCAGGAAACAGCCACAATGATTGGTGCGATAAGATTTTTCACGCGGCGATTGCTGGATAAATGATATGCTAACGCCACCGCCACTAAAATAGCCGATATATTGAGCGTCCCATTCGTAATCAAATTACCCCACAAGCGCCATTTTTCAATCGTACCCGCTAAAAAGATACTCGCTAAAAAACCATCTGGTGTAAAAAACACATTATTGAGTAATGTCGCCAGCCCAGCCAAAATATAAAGTGGCATAATCGTAGCAAAAGAATCCCGTAGACTTCGCAAATGAATCTGTGCGCCTATTTTTTGGGCAAAAACACTAAACCGTTCAAGAAATCCGTCTTTCATGAATATCCCCTCCACGCTTTATCGTTTGACTCCGGGTTATTCTAAATCCAATCCATTTGATGTTGCCACTTTCTTCATCCAGGCAAAACTTCGTTTTGGGATGCGGCTTAAATCTTTCAAATCATGTTCATCACGATTTACATAAACAAAGCCATATCGTTTTTTCATTTCACCCTGTGAACTTAAAATATCGATGGGTGCCCATGTAAGATAGCCTAAAACATCCACTCCATCGCTCTCTATTGCTTGTTGCATGGCTTGAATATGACTGCGGTGATAGTCGATCCGATACGAGTCATCGATTGGTTGCGTTCCATCCCAGACCTCATCCCAGCCAATACCATTTTCGATTGGAAACAAAGGTAATTTATACTGTTGGTACGTTTTATCCAAAATCAGGCGAAAACCCAATGGATCAATCTCCCAGTTCCAGGCATTCGCCGGCAAATAAGAATTAGCTACATGCGCTTGTTCAACCTGCCTAAAAAAAGGTTTACTTTTATCAGCTGCAGCAAAACTCATACATTTGCTTGCATAATAACTAAAGGATAAAAAATCACTTTTACTTTTTGCTAAAATAACCAAATCAGCCTCAACCATTTCAGGCTTACAGTTTTCTGCCGCAAAATAAGCCAGCATATTTTGCGTATATTTCCCATTTGTAAATACTTCCCAATATAATTGATTAAACCGTTCATCTGCCTGATGAGCAAAAAAAACATCCTCCGGTTTACAAGTAGCCGGATAAAAAAGCTGATAGGCAATCATGCCGCCCACTTTACACGCCGGTGCCACAGCATGAATATAATTAACCACTTTCGCATGTGCTAAAAAAGTATGATATTGGATCTGGTATAACTTCCGCTCAGTTTCTTTACATTGACACCCACTGATCTTAAAGGCATGTTCCATGCCAAAAATATTTTGCTCATTAAATGTCAACCAATATTTCACTTTATCTTTATAACGGTCCACTATAACCTTTGCATATTCAGTAAAATAATCCACGACTTCCCTCGATAAAAATCCATTATATTCTTCAGCCAGTTTCAACGGCATATCAAAATGGTACAAACAAATCATCGGTTCAATCTCACGTGCCAGCAAATCATCAATAAATCGATCATAAAAAGCCAAACCTTGTTCATTGATGGTCCCTTTCCCCTCTGGAAAGATCCGCGACCACGAAATAGAAAATCGATAACAATGAAACCCTAATTCTGCTAAAAGAGCATTATCTTCTTCATAACGATGATACGTATCAATCGCTACCTTCCAATCTGATATACCTGCTGCTTCTGTTCTTATATCATAAACTGATTTTCCTTTTCCATCTTCATCCCAAGCCCCTTCTGTCTGCATTGCCGAAACAGACCCACCCCATAAAAAATCTTTTTTAAAAACTCCCATTCGAATCAACCTCCTGCAAATTTTTAAGTATACGAAATTTTCTTTCTATTTATTATCTTTATTGTAATCACATTTAACAAGTTTGTAAATACAAACAATGTGATATGAAACAGTCTCCAACTAAACAAGAGGAATAAAAGAAAACAGCTTTCCTGTTTTCTTTTATTCCTCTTATCCATATGACCAAATTATTGTTCCAAGTAATAATGTTTTAATGGTTTCAAATCATCATCAAATTCGTAAACCAGTGGAACTCCCGTTGGAATATTAAGCTTCACGATTTCTTCATCAGAGACATGATCGATATATTTAACCAAGGCTCGCAGGCTATTGCCATGCGCTGCAATAATAATTTTCTTATCTGCTTTAAGCTGTGGTACAATTGTTTCCTGCCAGAAAGGTACAACCCTCGCCACCGTTTCTTTGAGGTTTTCGGTTGTTGGTAATAATGTTGGTGCCAGATCTTTATATTTGGGATCATTTGCCTGCACTTTTGCCGCTTCATCCGTCAATTTCGGTGGTTCTACATCATAGCTGCGACGCCAAATCTGCACTTGTGCATCTCCATATTTTTCAGCTGTTTCAGCTTTATTAAGCCCTTGCAGTCCCCCATAATGACGTTCATTGAGAACCCATGTTTTATATTCAGGCACCCATAATAAATCCATTGTTTCCAAAACATTATGCAACGTTTTAATTGCTCTTTTCAAAAGAGATGTATACGCTATATCAAATGAAAACTCATTTTGCTTTAAGATTGTTCCCGCCTGCTTGGCTTCAGCGATTCCTTTATCACTCAAATCAACATCTGTCCAGCCTGTAAACAAATTTTTCATATTCCAAATACTTTCGCCATGTCTGATAAAAACTATTTTTTTCATCATAATGCCTTCTCTCTCTTCGTTGATTTACCATTATTATAAACCCTAAATAATGGATAGTAAATATTAATTAATAAAAGATTATCCATATGCAAGTTTTGTGATATAATATCTTCAAAGCTTCAATAAAATCATATAGAGGAAAGGTTTGTGATAGAAATGCCTTATATAAATATTAAAATAACAAAAGACGGCGCTACGCCAGAGCAAAAAGCGCTACTGATCAAGGGTGCTACGCAACTACTTGTTGATGTCCTCGGTAAAAATCCCAAAACGGCAGTCGTCGTAATCGATGAAGTTGAAACCGACAATTGGGGTATCGGTGGTCAAACCGTTACGTCTTTACGCCAAAACAAATAAAGAAAATCCACCAAAATAGCTATCTCATGCGAGATAGCTATTTTTAGATTTTCTTTTACTGCGAAGTCATGCGTTCTTCAATTTTGCCGAATTTCCAAATACTATACGAAACCAGCCAAGTAAGGACAAACAAACCAACCAATATATACCCCAGTGTGCCAAAATCTAAATTTTGCAGCCAAAGCCAGAAACCATTCGTCAAACCTAACCGTGGTGTAATGACTTGCGCTAATTCAATGAGTCCAATAAAGAGTGCTGCTATGACTGACAAACTCGTAATGGTTAAATTATAATATAACTTACGCAGCGGTGTGCGAAATGCCCATTTGTAAGCCGTTGTCATAAATATGCCATCACTTGTATCCAATAAACTCATGCCTGCTGTAAACAAAAGTGGCAGAGCCATGATACCTAAAAAACTAATTCCACTATTGGCAGCTCCCGCCGATATTGCAAGCAGCGCAACTTCACTAGCCGTATCAAAGCCAAACCCAAACAAAAAGCCAATTGGATATACATGCCAGCTTTTATTAACAAATTTAAACAATGGTTTCAAAAAACGTGACATAAATCCTCTATTTTGCAAAGAATCTTCCAATTGTTCTTCATTATAGGAATCCTGACGCATATCTTTGAAAATTTTAAAAATATCAAGCAAAACAACCAAATTTAGTAAACCAATTAAAATCAGAAACAAACCGGATACGCTTGTGCTAATAAGACTCCCAACATCTTTAAACTCGGGAACTACCGTAGTTGCCCATTGAGCCGCAAAAGCTGTTCCCATTGCCATCAAAATTACAACGGTAGAATGTCCCAATGAAAAATAAAATCCAACTCCCATAGGGTTTTTCTCTTGTTGTAGCAATTTTCGTACTGTATTATCAATTGCAGCAATATGGTCTGCATCAAATGCATGCCGCAACCCCAGCGTATATGCTAAAAAGCCAAGACCTAAAATTGCTCCACTTTCCGCATTGGCAGATAATAAGCAGCCAAGTGCTATGATATGCAACAATAACACCGCAATGCCATAACCTACCCAGCTTGATTTTTTTATTTGTGCTTGATCCATAAAAGATCATCCCCTGACATATATTCTATAAATATTCTACAAAAAAAGTCCTTGCATCAACTTATACAAGAACTACTAAATAAACAAAACCTTTATTTTATTTAAAAATCAACCTTGCATTCATTGCATTATATTACAAACGTATGAAAATTCATTACATATCTTCTTTTTAAATATGTTGTTTTCCTTTAACTTAACAATAAACAATATTATCCTTTTTGTCAAGATAATATTAATCTATAAATAATGAATATCGATAAGATGATATTGTTTACAAATCCATTAAATGTGCTATCACAATCCCGAAACAAAAAAATTACTCACATTATAAAAATATGAGTAATTTTTATTGATTTAGAATTTTACTAAGAATGAAACATCCTCTGAATTATTTATAATATTTCACTTTATCAATGTCATTAAACAATTCAAGTTTAGCATAAATAACTTCTTTCATTGCTTCAATACAAGGTGGATAAATTGCATTCGGTTCACGAATATCCGGATCTTGTAATAGTTCACGACATTTTTTATAAAACGCATCTTTGATATCACTTGATATATTGATTTTAGATATTCCTAACCGCACCGCTTCGGCAATTTCGCTATCCGTATTAGAAGAGCCACCATGCAATACAAGTGGGATATCAACAATCCCTCTGATTTCTTTCAATAAATCAAGTTTCAATTTTGGTTTCATGTTTTTGGGATAAATCCCATGTGATGTACCAATAGCAATCGCCAACGTATCCACGCCGGTTCTTTCCACAAATTCTTTTACGGTATCTGGCTGCGTATAAATAATTTGTTCGGTCCCTGCTTCACCCCCACCATTCCCTGTTGTTCCTATCGTTCCCAGTTCTGCTTCAACGGAAACATTCACCGGATGTGCCGCTTCAATAACTTTCTTCGTGATGGCAATATTTTCTTCGAAAGATAGTAACGAAGCATCAATCATTACGGAGGTAAAACCACAGTGAATCGCTCGCATCACCTGAGCAAACGTACCGCCGTGATCCAAATGGATGACACCAGGTATATTGCTGTTCATGATTTCTTCCCGTACTGTCGCTATAAAACTATCTTCCAAAAAAGATAATTCATCGGGATGAATTGCAATAATTACTGGTGATTTTTTTTCTCGACAGCCTTCCATAACACCCTTCAAAATCATACTACTGCTCGTATTGAATGCAGGTACAGCAAACTTGTTTTTTTGTGCCACTACGAGTAAATCTTTCATATTCATTAACATATTTTTTATCCCCTTTAATTTTGATTACTTGAGCCTGATAACTGAATATAATGTCTTATAATCTCCATGCTCTCTTTTTCAACATGATCGACCAAATCGTAATAATTTATGTCTGGATTTTGTTGCAGTTTATCTTTTAATGCATGAACATTCGCATTCATAAAATCACAACCGACATTTATCTTGTTAATGCCACACTTGACTGCCTGGATAATATTTTTTTCACCTGAACCTGACCCGCCATGGAGTACCAATGGCATTTGCGTTAAATTTTTTATATTTTTCAATCGATTAAAATCAAATTCAGGAACCATGTTTTCTGGATAATTTCCATGGGAAGAGCCAATTGAAATTGCCAGGGCATCCACCCCCGTTTTTTCTATAAATTGAACTGCCTCAACGGGGTCCGTATACATAGAATTTTCAGTAAATTTCTCACCTTCCGTACCACCGATACAACCGATTTCACCTTCTACGCTGACACCTTTTGGATGAGCATACTCCACGATTTCTTTTGTCATCGCAATATTCCCCGCTAAACCAAACCTTGAAGCATCAACCATAACCGATGAAAAACCATCATCAATTGCTTTTTTCAAAAACAAAACGTCTTGCCCGTGATCAAAATTCAAAGCAACCTGAATATTGGTTCGATTTGCTAATATCTTAACAATCGGAGTAATAAGCTGGCTGTCACAATGATACAGCAAATGATCTTGAAAAATATTGATGATAATTGGTGCCTGCTCTTTTTCGGCGGCTCGAATTACGCTTCGTGCTGTCTCCAGATTAAAACAATTAATTGCCATAACTGCATAATTTCCAGCGTTAGCTCGTTTTAACATATCTGTCATTGAAACATACATAAAACACACGCCTTCCTCTACTTACTTGATATTGATACCAGATAAATCAACATCTTCCTCTTCATCGTCTTCCCCATCATTTTGTTTTTCAACGGCATCTTTTTTTAATGCAACCAATAATAAGGCTGTAATAACACTACCAACGCCTAAAGCAATCAGAAAGCCAATCGGATTTTGCATTGCTGGAACAATAAACAGCCCACCCGATGGCACCGGAGATGCTACATCTAATAACATAATCAAACTACCACCTACAGCTGCCCCAAAAGAGCAGGAGAATACTACCCGAAGTGGATCAACGGCTGCAATTGGAATAACACCTTCCGTAATCATACAAATTCCCATAGGAAAGGCAATTTTTATATTATCAGCTTCACTTTTGCTGTATCTGGATTTTCGAATAAGCCATGATAATGCCACACCAAACGGAGGAACCATCGATGCACAAATTTTAATTGCTTCTGGTCCATAAACTCCATTGATTAAAAGACCATCCGCAAACAAAGAAGCAACTTTATTGACAGGTCCACCAAAATCAAAAGCTGCCATCGCTCCCATCACTGCACCAAATACCGCTTTTGAACCGCCTTGCATGTTGATTAGCATGTCAGTTAAAGCAAAAGATGCAACTGCAATCGGTCTGCCAATAACAAAAAACATAATAAAAGCTACAATAATAGAGGATAATAACGGGATAATCATCATTGGCATTAGACCCTGTGCCCAAATTGGCACTTTAATATTTTTTTTCAAAAAATTAACACACCAGCCGGACATATAACCGCCTAACATGCCACCAAAGAATCCTGCCCCCATAGCATTGGCGATCATCCCCATTAAAAGCCCTGGTGCAATCCCTGGTCGGTCAGCAATTGAATAAGCAATTGCCGCTGACATAACTGCCGGAATCAAACCCATTCCATATACACCTAATGTAACCGCAGCTTCCCATAAAGTATAAGAACTCTTGTAATTTGAAATCAATGCCGGATTGCCGCCAGCTATATTGCCAATAGCAATCAGCAAGCCCGATGCAACCACCAATGGAATCATATACGAAATTCCTGTCATAGCATGCCTTTTTAGTTCTAGTTCTTTTAACATAAGGGCACTTCCTTTCAATCGTAAAAATTCAAATTCCCAGTTCTGCCTGAATTTTATTCAATAATGCTTTTGGTGATTTAATAGCAATATGCGTAGGTATATCGACAATTTTTTTTCCTTCAAAACGATCTCTGCCACCAACTTTTATATCAGCTGCGATAATGACGACATCCGCTGCTGCAATATCTTGCGCTAAAAGTTCATTTTCCGTTCCGATTGTCCCTTGCGTTTCAATATGAATCGTATGGTTCAAGGCTTGACCAGCCTTCATCAATTTTTCTTTCGCAATATACGTATGAGCAATTCCCGATGTACAAGCTGCAATTCCTACAATATTCATTTTCATCCCTCCACATCTTAATTATCTTGACTGAAAATAGAAATAACGTCTTCGGCTTTTTTACTAGTAAGCAATCGTTCAACAATATCTTCATCTGCTAATTTACCAGCAATCTCTCCCAGTAGTCTCACATGTACCGTTGTACTATCGACATCGCGTACCGCAAATAAAATAATGAATTGTACTGGTTCATCATCCAATGATTCCCAAAAAATAGGTTTTTTAGTTCTGCCAATCGCTAATGATGTCTGCACCACAGTCTTTGATTTCCCGTGTGGAATTGCAATGCCACCCCCTATACCAGTTGTTCCTTCAGCTTCCCGCAAATAAACGTCTTTGATGAACACCTCCTTTGATACTATTGATCCCGATTTTACCAGCATATCTATTAAAATATTAAGTGCTTCTTCCTTATTATTTGCATCTACTGCCAAATTAATTCTATTTTTATCAATTACAGTTGATAAATCCATTTTTAGTATCCCCCTAATTTTCAATTCCACTTATTAAAAGCTGGTACAAATCTTTAAGAATAGATTCGGGAAATTCTGTATTTTCTTTTAATAACACAATGATTTTTATTTTATTTTTACCGTGATCTTGACCAACAACCTGCCCACTTAGCAACTCTTTGGCTAAGCCTTTTTTTTCATATATATATACATCCAGCCACGAATTGATATTGATACGATCAATGACTTTTGCCTGTAAAGTATCCCGATAAATTCTTGCTTTTTCACTTTCATTTTCCCAAAAATTTTTCTCCAATATATTTGTCTTTTTTTCTTCATTTACAAAAGATGCTCGAACTCTTTTTTCATCTGCTTTATTAAATAAAGCACTCACATAGGCAACTGGTTTACTTAGTAAAACATGTAGCTTAACCGTTGATATAATTAAGTCAACATCCGATAAATCTACCATATTCTCCAAATATTTAGCAGAAACAACATCAACAATATGCCATTCGGGAAAATGATTTTTCACTCGTTTTTCTAATAAATGTGATGTTCCCACGCCAGTTGAACAAACAATCATAACACGCTTTTTACTGATGACTTCTTCAATCGCGGCTTGAAAATAAACAGCAAGATAACTAATTTCATCTTCGCTAATATGTGCTAATTGATATTTTAGCTTTATTTTTGAAATAATTAATTTTAATAGAATCATCAGTTCAGGAAACTCATCTTTAATTTCAGCCAACAATGGATTTTTAATGGATATTTTATAATCAATGCGATTCATCATGGGTCTTAAATGAAGAATTAAATCATTATATAAGGAAGGACTAAACGTAAATTTAATCGGGAAGACTTCCGAACTTAAACGAATCATTTCCATTGCTATACTATGCAAAAATTCATCCATTGTATTATCTTCTTTTAACAGTTCCGCCTGAACAGCAACCCCACCAGAAGACATCAAATAGCGATAAATATAAAAAATTTCTTCCTGGTTGATCTGAATTGAAAATTTTTCTTCTAATTGGTTCGCTATTTTTTCTGACACTGCATAAAACGATGGTTCGCATTCTCTATTTTCTTGTTTCAATTCTGCATAAATAGTTTTCCCATTTTTAGTTCTATGAACAAGAATTAACAAATGAGTCACAAGGTTAATATAATAAGGTTCGGTAATTTTATAGTTTAAAAATCGTTCTGCCTCTTCAATTAACTCTTTTACTTGCGAAACTTGCTCGTGTCCAAAATGGTCTTCCAATTCCAATAAAGTTTCTCGATCAATTCTGTAATTATTTTCATAAAGTGTTCCATTTTTGGAACTTACAAGTGTATTTAACATATCAACCATCGCCTTGCGAATATCCAGCTCAGACCCGACTAATTGTGTTCCTTGTGTATCTTTTTTAAGATGTAAATTATACTCAATTAATTTTTCTTCAATCACTTTTAAATCATTAACAATAGAAGTTTTACTGACAAAATATTTATTTGACAAAGATTGAATTGATAATTTATCTTTTGTTCCTTCCAGTAATTCAAAAAGTATTTTCATACGCCGATGTTCTATAGATAAACCATATAAAATATTATTTTTGTGTAAAAATCTTTCTGCCTGATTTCTACTTGATGACGAAAGTCTTACACCTCGTCCAGCGATTTTTTCCAAATCTACGCCACATTCTTCTAACATCATCAAATCATTTCTCACAGTCTTAGTCGAACAATCTAAGACTGCGGCAAATTTTTTAACAGGTTCAAAATCTTCTATATCCAACAAATGCTTCAAAAGTTGTTTTTGCCGTTGTTGTAAATCTTTCATTTGAATTTCCTCCCGTTTCTATTTACAAATTCATCATAGCACCCTTGCATCAGCCCCAAAAGACCAAAACTTTACCACAATACTAACCCCCTTTTAGTATACTAAATTTACCACAACCGTTTATTTATTTTTAGAATACTGAATTTTCAAAAAACTATATGTATATGCCCTGACCATACCTGATATTAAAGTATCTGTCTACTTTATTGGAACTGATTCATTTTACCACATAAAAAATCGAGAGCACCTATTCGCTCCCGATTTTTCTCATTAAAATCTTATTAAATTTTCAGCCAATCTTATCCCGCATTGCCGCTTGACGGAAAATTTACAATACTTACAACAATAAACCACCCTGTTTCAAATTGTTTTTACTGGTTTTGGCAAAAAGAAAGAAAATATAGCAGCAAAGACTGCCACAACTGCCAAAAGTTCCATCGTTGCACTCAAACCATACGTATCGGCAAATCGGCCAATCAATGGAACAATGACACCGCCCACACTAAAAGAAAGACCCAATGTGACGCCAGAAGCGAAACCGATGCTGCGTGCCAAATAGCTTTGCCCTAAAACTACAATGGAACTAAACGGCGCAAACATCGCAAACCCAATTGGAATCATCAATAAATATGCCATAACTGGATTCGTTGTCTGTGAGAGCAACGCTACCATCGGTACTAAAAGCACATAACTGAACTGTACCACTTTTAAATAACCAAGCTTATCAGCAAGCAACCCACCAATAAAAGTAGTCACGACCCCAAGTGTAAATAATAAAGTTAAAGCCGAACCTGCCGCTGCGGTTGAAAGGTCCATTACCTGTACCCAATATAAAGGAATAAAACTGCGCAGCCCGCAAATTACAATAGAACTGAAAATTATCAGCATAGTTAGACGAGTAAAAGATGACCAGTCATTCTTGGCACCAATTTTTTTCACTTTAGCTTCTATATTAGATACTGCTCCTGTAGAAGATTTTTCAACAATCGCTGTTTTTATTTTCGGAACAATCATCCATAAAACCAATGCCATGATCAATGCCAAAAAACAAAATATCGCCGTTCCCTTCATACCGAATGCAGTAATAGACGATACAGCAATCATCGGTCCGACAGCAAAGCCACTGTTGCCGCCAACCGAAAAAATGCTTAAGGCTGTTCCTTTTTTTGTGCCGGAAATTTTATGAATCATTCGTGCTGCTTCCGGGTGAAAGATAGCACCACCAATCCCACTGAGTGTAACAACGGCAAAAATGGTCCAGTAATTTTCAAAAAGTCCGGCTAACCCCATTGCCGCGCCAGACACAAAAACCCCAAAGGGCATAAACCATATTTGGGAAGTCCTATCCGCCAAATAGCCAAAAGCTGGCTGTACAACTGAAGACAAAAAACATGACGCAAACATCAACCCTGCTGCCGATTGATAATCCATGCCATATTCTAAAATAAAAAATGGTAAAATTGCTGGCAGTGCGCCCATGCCAATGTCACAAAAAAAATGTCCTAATGCTAAGACATATACATATTTTCGATTCAAATTCTTAACCTCCTCTACCCTATTCAGACTTCCTCATGTAATCTATCTTCTTGCCGTCGATTAATATCATCCAAGAATCGCAAAATCACGATCTGCTCGGCTTCACTATAGTTAGACAAAAGTTTTAGTTTTCTTAATTTCGCCTGTTCATGGCATACTTTATGTTCATCATAAATCAATTTACCGCTCATAGTCAGGCAAAAATAAACTTCTTTATTATTCTCCGGTTTTTGATAACTCTCAATTAAGTGCTTATTCAATAATTTTTTACTTATTTTGCTTATAGCACCTCTTGTCATACTCATTTCATTCGCTACTTTTGTTACATTGGCATATTCCATCGAACCAATTTGATCGATACAATGTACCTCCGCCAAATTAAGTCCTGCAAAAATTTCTTCCCGATGATGTTTAAAAATATCCGCCCGTTCTTGTATTGTAGTAAAAGAATGAATAATTTTCATTGCATTATTCATGTCACCCCTCCTTTGTTTCCATGTAAACAATATTATAATACCACATTTTTGTTTCCACGTAAACAAATTTGCAATGCAACTAAAAAAAGTTACTCCTTTTCAAAAGGAATAACTTTTAATTACATCATATTTTTCAATACCTTATTTAATACCTTCTATCTGATAACAGACAAAAATCAATTTGAAACAAGTATATATTTTTTTACAACTTCATATAAATTATCAGCCCGTAAAACATTTGGTGCAAGTAATTTTCCTTCTTGTTTACCATGTCCCGTACGAACAAAAAAAGGTTGAACGCCTGCGGCAGTGCCTGCCCCGATATCACTATTATGATCTCCCACCATATAGGAATGCTTCATATCTATATTCCATTCACGAGCCGCCTTTAGCAGTAATCCTGGTGCTGGTTTTCGACAATCACAAATTTTCTTATAAGAACCAACCCCAAGTTCGGCATGATGTGGACAATAATAAAAAGCATCAATATGTGCATCAGATTTTGCTAGTTCTTCATTCATCCATTGGTGTA
>Ga0302155_10000617_pt1 | contig 27548 bp, 34 predicted proteins | sample I_Bog_N3_1_FD_193508 | JGI IMG/M metagenome (GOLD analysis project Ga0302155, IMG submission 193508) | Peat permafrost microbial communities from Stordalen Mire near Abisko, Sweden - I_Bog_N3_1 | ecosystem: Environmental > Terrestrial > Soil > Wetlands > Peat | place: Sweden: Abisko, Stordalen...
CTGTACTAATGACTTGATTCACGATCAGCTGTGCTGCACCAATGTCCAACTGAATGCGTGCTAATTTTGCTGGATCAAGATTTGCCGCGCCTGCGGCATCAAGCAACGCAGGGAGCGCCGTTTTAGCGACATCCTGCACATTGGCTATATTAACATCTGCACCGTTAGCGCAAAGCGCATCGACAACTGGTCGCGCTGCAGCTAACTCCAGTGTCACCTTTGGGTCAAAAATAGGAAATGCTGTAATAGCTAGGCCAGCAGTTGTGGCAATCGGACACACTTGTGCGACGAACTGTGCTGGCGTCAACTGCGGCAGTACTACTGGAACGGGGCCGGACGCGCATGCTGACAACATCAATAAAATGGCGATAACTGCAATTTTTGCTAAGTTTTTCATAATAACTCCGGGATTGTGGTGCCGACAGAATTGCCGGCACTGGTTAAAAACGAGGTTTAAGCGCTTGGCTCTGTAGTTGATTTAAGTTTTAGCGACAGCGCACCAGAACCGAGCAGTGCGCCGACACCAATGCCGTACTGCTGCAGGTCAAACGGCGTGGTTGTATATACGCCGTGGATTTCAAGCCCAAGTCCAACAAGGACGGCTAATGCCCACAGCACGCGGCCGATGTCGTAACTTTCGCCATCGATGCCGGTCAGCAGATCTTTTACGAACTTGCAAATGATGTCCATGGCTAGCCCGTATGCAGTGCTTTTAGCTCATCAGGCGAATAGATAAAGCCGGGAACCAGAAACGCCTGGACATTCCAGACGGGATCGGTTTCTTCGTGACGGCCGTGATTTTTACCGCGATGGTGCAGTTCACAGAGCGGCAGTTGGTTATGTTCGGAGTCCACAAACGCTTCTGGTGTGGCCGGATCGAATGTCTCCCAGTCAAATCCTTGCGTGAGCCGGATCAAATCCCAGACCGGATGTTTTTTCGGGATCGGGACTGTGATTTCGAGTTTGTGTGACCACATTACGTCCGTTTTATTGGTGGCCACATCCTTGATCCACTGCCATTGAATCACGTGCTGGTATGCCCATTCAAAAAAACGGTGGTGGTATTCAACTGTTTCTGTATCGCCACACACGGAACACTGGTTATATCCACCGGCCTTCATATGTTTTTTAGTACGCGCAAAGGTGGGCGATACGGTACGTGCTGCGTGGTCAGGGTAAAACGTGTCTTCGGTGAGCGTGGCTTTTTTCTCGTGCTCGTTGTGTAATTCTTGCATCATTATCACCCATAAAAAAAGGCCTCCGGAGAGGCCTGTAATCGTTTGAATTTAGTCGTGAAGAACCGTTACCCCGGCATAATTCCGGTCTGCATGGCATCCGATAAACGACCTGCGCGTGCTGGCACTTCACGCGCCCATTCAGATGCACGCATGCCCATTGCTGCTTTTAGATAGCTGCCAGCCTCGATAAATTTCAGAGTATTCGTGAATGTCATCAAACCATCGACGCCCATCTCAAACGCCATGTTGGCGATGACGCGCTGGCGGACTTCATCCAATTTTCGCCACCAAGGCAAGTGCTGATCGAGTCCTGCGAATGTGCGTGTCAAATCAGAGGACAGAATCTGATTCACGCGCGCATCCGTCATGGGATATTTTTCACCGGGTAACGGGGATGCGGCCAAATTATGACCAATACCCACGGTTAAGTTTTTTTTTGGCGAATTGTCGCGATATGGCGTATATTTCACACCCTCATCTCTGCGAAGCTCTGTTTCGATTAAATCAATATCCATTTTATGTAATCAATTTAATTAATATGGCGGCCCACTTTGGTAGGTCGCCGTGGTTGATATAATAAATAACTGCGCCAAAACCCATCATCGGTAGGAATACAGGAATAAGCATTTCCCTAATAAAAAATCGCCATGCCTCCGCTAAGCGACAGAAAAATCGAACGGTTTTTACGCCACCGTTCCACATTTCCAAAATCGACCCCGTCCCCTCAGCAGTTTGGTTGATCTTGTCCGCCATTAGCGACATCGCTTCATCCTGACTTTTCAGATGCGCCGTTATTTTTGTGAGTGCATCAGCTACTTCACTAAATTTTCCCTGCCCATCATCTAAGCGCGCATTGATTGCATCGAATTGTTTTTGCATGCTTGTCCTTTAACGTAATGCGAGTGCGCATAAAAAAACCGCCCGCAGGCGGCTTATTGTCTTATAAATGGATTTCTAACTAAATCGGCCATTGTTTGCGTTATAGTCAGCTAACACCATTGCTGTGATCGCAGCTTGATTAGCTAGTACGGATGTATCATCATACAGACAACGAAATGCTCTGAATCCTGCTCCGGGAGAAAATCCTGAAAATACACCTATAAATGGATTCGGTGTAACAATAGGAACACCTAATGCGGTTGCACCAGTATTAATTGAATTAATCAAAACGCCATTTTGGTAGAAATAATAATCATACGTCCCATTCGCTAATTTTTTAGCGCAGCCACCGATTTGATATATATTGCCAACTACCATCGGCTGAGTAGACCCGGTGAAACCATTAATAGTAGTTCGTATAGTACTGCCATTCGCTGCCCCCGTATCTAACGCATACGCGCAAACAGACGCAGACGTGCTGTCAGCATAGCCAGCAACACCCGCATATGAAGAAGATGTTGGTGCCAAATATTTTAACCAAATCACGAATAAAAAACCTGCTGCATTTGCTGCTGGCTTACCAGACATTGGTAATTGAATACTTTCTAGTCCATTGACGGCTGGATTAAAATTAAATCCACTGTTCAGAAATGCGGCTGGTGCAGACCCGAACGTAGCGGAGGAATTATTTGGTGTTAAGTCTGTCCACAAACTGGAAGCGGCTGGTGTTGCTTGCGCTGGAAATGAGTACGTATCACCCGCATCGAAACAAAACTTCGTTCCAGATGTAATCGCCGCATCACGGTACAGTTTAGGGAGCGTTGAATCAGTGAATATTACGCCCGGTATTTTAGTAATTAAGCTCATTCTAACCATCCTTTTTCATTTAAAAATTGAAACACACGGGTCGCCACTATTGGATTTCCTGTTGTGTTATTGAGATGCCCATCTGTGATAGAGTTGCGTAACGATGTGGGCACCACGTCATTTGCTACATCCGCATTATCCTGTGCAGAACCATTCCCATTCCGAATTAGGAGGTTTCGCACTTCTACATAGTTGCGTGGGTAAAGAGCTTTTAAATCAGAATTCAACTGAACAACTGCATCATGGTTTGCGGTGCCGATAATTTCAGTTGGCCAGTTCAAAACACTCAATACGATGAAGCGCTGATCCAGTGTTTTTAATTGCGCAATAGAGTCGGAAATAGCTTGTTTAACATCAGCGTTAAATGTAGACGTTCCGACATTATTACGGCCATACCAAAAAACTACAGTGCCAAACATGCGATTGTCTGTTATATCAATAAAAAATGGGGTGGCAGGATCAATGGCTAAAGCTGTTCCGGGCGTGGTTCGTGTGAACGTCCAAGTAGTTGCGCCATCACTAGCATACGTACCGGCAATTCCAAAAAGTTTTCCCGTCCATGACCCAGCATTTTGCGCAGTAATAATTTCAATCGAGCGCGTGATAACTGCGACTGGACCAGATGCCGGTATCGTATTACCAGCGATAGTAAAAAAGGAAATTTGTCCACCAAAGCGCGACGCTATCTGTTGTGCAGTCTGCCCACCCACGGCACCTACTGTAACTGGCAAGCCTAAATAACTCGATAACCATCCTGGGGCACCAGAAGCTGACAGAGAATCCCCGTACCACCAGAAGCCGGTGGGAGTAATCCACTTTGAATTAGAAGCTACAATCGCTGTCTGCGTCGCTGCCTGTGTAGTTAAGTTTAAGCCCTTAGAAATCAGATTTCCAGCCACGTCGATACCGCCAGCCAAATTACCAGCACTATCCTCCCATGCCCAAAAATATCCGCTGCGATTAGAGGAAACATTACTTGTAGTTATCGAACTGCCTTCGAGCAAATCAAGCCGTGTGGCAACATCGCCACCATGCCCGAAGATGATATGGCCGTTTGGAAGGATACCAATCGACATGCCGTTATTTTGTCCGACAACCCCCCATACATACCCGCTACGTGGCGAATACGATTGGTCAGTAAGAACCTCTAGATTATCAAGCCGTGTGGCAACATCGCCACCATGACCAAAAATAACACGGCCATCATTGCTAATTCCCAATGCAAGATTATTCGATGCATCCATCCATGCTGCGGCATACCCTACTCGTACGGCATAGGAAGTGTCAAAGCCGAGAGAATCCAAAAATGCCTTCGTGCGAAACTGAAAAATAGGTGTTGCTGCCCCGGCTGTATTGGTATAAACGACTAATGTCAACAGATCTGCACTCAAAACAGAAAAACTCTGGCCACTGGTCGTCCCCGAAAGACCTAATGCTATCGTGACGAATACCTTACCAATTGCGTTCGCAGCAGTACTCGCGGCAGAAGCAGTTGTTGCTGCTGTTGCCGCAGTTACGGCTGAATTTGCCGCATTTGCAACTGCTAATGTAAGTGCCGGAAGTGTTGCTAAATTATTTAATGGCATAATAGTCTCATTGATATTGATTTGCTGACGCAAAAACAGAATATGACGTAGCGCCTGTTTTTAAAATTGTGTACGTATACATGTCAACACTATTGGGATCACCTGATGTCGGGGCAAATCCGGTGTTCCACAACGGCGTTACTGTGACCCCATCTATCTGCAGTGCAATCTGATAATATGCAGTTGAACCGTTAGTCACTAAACAATTTACCTGCACTAAATTTCCATTTATAACCTGAGAATTAAATGACACTCCAGGCGAATAACTTAAATTTAATACCCAGTTGTTTGTGGCATTTGCTGTATATATTTGCGTCAATCCATTTGCAATATAAAAAACTTGCGTGGGACCAGGTGGCGTCACAAAACTATAAAATGGGGATTGCTGTAACGTTCCGATCACGATGGGCGCGGTGACTACCCCACTTAATACCGGTGAATTATTTAAGACTGTTAAACCTGTACCAGTCGACGCATTAACATTTGCCTTCTGTGCTAACGCTGCATTCAGTGCAGCAGCAGTTAACACTGTTCCGGGAAGAAACTGGGGAAAGCCCGATGTCGCAATTGTCAGCAATAAAATAAAGAGCAATTTTTTCATGTGATCCCTCAATAATTAATAGCTTGCACAGCAGCGACCGTAGTTGCCGCTGCAATCAATGCTTTTTGTGTCTGCAGATGCGCGAATGCCGTAATCCCTTGTGCGGCAATGAGCTGCGCAAGTGCCTGCATATCCGCGTAAGTGAATGGAACTTGCGTATTGTCAGACGCTACCCAATAAAAGGTAGGAGGCAATGATGCAGGGATGGACTGAAATGCGATGAGTAACGCCTGTAAATTAGCGATCGATTTGTTATCCGCTTGATACGTTTTTGCAACCCCGGCTTTACTAGTATAAGTAACGTCAGCAGCAACAGCAGTCACATAAGCTGATTGTAAAAGTTGATTCTGACTCAGTTGCGCTTGGCTTAATGAAACCGGCGGATTCTGGATTGCCAATGCCTGCGCTGGTGTTATTTCAATGCACCCCGCTGGCAACAACGTCACAAAACTCACATCATCAAGAAAATGGAGGCCACCATGGGGATCTTGGTAATATTGACTCATAATTTTTCCTTTTAACGTGTTTCAAACCAATTAGTAAATCCACTAGCGCTGTAACTAACGCCCGGCAGCACGGTGAATGAAACCGTCCCCGATACGCCATACACACTGCCAGCATTCACGTATGAGATAGCAGGCAATGGGCCCAATGTGAATGTCCATAAAGTGCTTAAAACAACGCTTGCCTCTAAAATAACATCGATAGGTTTTAGAGTTGCGTTGTAATAAGTGGTGTTTGCAGCGCGTGAAGCAGTGACATTCGTCGGAGTCTGGCCAATGCCGTATGCAGAAGCTAAGGTCGCGTATGTAGTGGCTGCATTGGCCTGAGATAAGTATGTCGCTGTAGCTGCGCTGATCGTTTCGTATGTGGACGCGGCAGTTGTTTGTGGCAAATAAGTTGCCGCTGCTGCGCTGATCGTTTCATACGTTGCGGTAGCATTAGTCTGTATAGCCGTTAATTGCCCGAGTGTTGCAGCCTGATTGGATTGTATAGCGGACAGAATTTGTAATACGCCTCCAGTACACTCCATCAAAATCCATGCGCCAGCACCAGCGTTGATCGTGGGGTTGACTACGTACACCAAACTACCAATACCATTCAGTGCAATTTCACCGCCCTGCAATGCCGATAACGCACGCCCGTAGAGGGGTTTTATAGAGAGACCATCCGGCGCATACGTGGATGGCCCCGTATTTGCAGCGCTAAACTGTACTGTTTGACGTGTGCCGTTTAGTAGTGTTGCCGACGTCAATGGTGTTGGATTGACTGCTACATAGGCATTGGCGGTACCGCTATCCATCAAAATACTAGACTGCTTGATGAGCGCCCGAATCGCCGCCAATACCTGTGCGTTATTGGTACGATCAGCGGTAATCCCCGCGGCCGTAATGATTGCGATCAACTCTTCCTGGAGTGCGTTAAAGGCATAGGCCGGCAATACTGTTGCGGGGGTACTGGTTGCCGGGTTACCGGATGTAGCAAATTGTGGCGTGCCGGTTGCGGGCGCCGTATCAGCTAATGCGGCCGGTACGGAATTAGTGGCAATCAAACGATCCATAGATCCTCAGCTGTAGTTAAACATTAAAGTGGTGTGAGCGGGTGCGGCATTTTGTAATTCACACTGCAATACATTGTTGTTCCAAGTGGCCAGCGGCTCACCAAATCCATCTACGCCAAATTGAAAGCGATTAATTGAAAAACTTGGCGCATTGACTTGCCATGCAAATGCCCAGTCTGCTCCGTACATTTGTGTGCCGAATGTGGTCTGTCCAAATTTAAACGGGGCAAACTGGGTGATCGTGATGGCATACCCTAATGTCGCGGCCATTTGGACAAAATACTGACTAGACTGTCCGCCTGTCCCTGTGAATCGTGCCATTACCTGTGCCCGTCGCAGCTGAATGGTGGGCGCAAGCCCGGCACACGGATCAGGCAACCCTAGTGTGGCCTCCCACTCCGGCAATAATTCTTCTGTGCTAGATGGAAATGCATCAATCAGTAAATTCGTCGCGCGCGCATTATGTCGCGCATAAGTTTGCACCAACCCAGATAACACCTGCGTTTGTACTGTCCCTGATTCGGTTGGCCAAACACGGCCACGTGGCATTAATGCCTGCATCGCTGCGAGATAATCGGCAGCGGAATAATTAGGTGCGCTCATGGGGTATAGGTAATCGTGCCAACTGTCGGCAAATACCCGACAGCTGTGGTGATATTTCCGCTCGGCGTGGTGATGACAAAACCAGCGGTACCGGAAATGGCGGCGATGGCGGACTCAATGTAGGACATATCAACCACACCACCTAAGGCAGTACCGTATTGAACGAACACCCCGGCGATCGCTAAAGCGATGGCCGATTTTGTCGCCACCGATGCGGCGGCAATCCCGCCAATAGTAAAGTTTTGAGCAGCATCGAGCGGGGAGCAGACATATACCATCGCTGTCACCGGCTGGAGCGGCCAAATCGTATTGGCAACATCCAATTGGTCACCGGTTGCAGTGATGGCCGGTCGCGTTTCTGCTGTAGCCACCCCATTTACGCCCTGCGGAAATCCGTTGTACGCTGATTCGGTAGTATCCAACATCACGTAAAGAACTACCGTCCCACCACCAAAGCCATTACGGCTACACCAGGCACGCGTGATACCGTTCACCTCAAGCGCCCAATTAACGTAATCGTTTGCAGCACCTCCTTGCGGGGTGTTTTGATACGCATACAACATCCGCGATAGTAAACTATCGTCTTGCTCAATGTCCGCGCCACCAGTAAATGCGGTCGTTACCACGCCATTCGATTGGATTCCGGCAATGGATTGTCCCAATGTCATTGCCGTATTCACCGGACAATTCCCAAATGCGCCAGTTACGCCGGTGAGATCAGGGTTGGCTACAGCTAGCACCGTCACGGTACCAGTACTGGACACAGTTGCATCCACCGTCGTTGTATACGCGACGCTATCACCGCGGACTAGCGCTGTCCCAGCAGGGACATCTTTGCCCACTACCCCAGTAAAGCTCACTTGACCAGGAATAAAGATTCCAGCTTGGGTTGCTGGATTACGGAACACATTTTTCAGTGCCGCCCATCCTTCCAAAAATTCGCCGGTAGACGTAAAAGGAACGGACTGCAACGAAATCCAATCAAGATAGCCATAATGCAAATTGGCTAAATTGGCCTGTGCAGTCCCGGTGATACTCAGGTTTGAAAATCGTAGCAGCGGGTCAGATCCGGGTAAGCCAGCGGCGATGTCTTGCGCTACTTGACTACGCAGTTGTGATAATGTCGGACGGGCATAGGGCATATCTAATCAAACCTCATTCTAGTAAAGCACGGAACTTCCCAACGTAAAGTCCACATCGAGTCGCGCTAATGGTCGTTGCGGTGGTACGGTTTCGGCTGGAGATGGGTTCCATGCCGCCGCAAAATTCATGGCGGATTGGGTTCCGCTGCTCTGGTAGGCCACAATCTGAATTCCCATCATAGCTGGGCGCGTCCATTCAACAACAATGGAAAATCGGGCAACAACACCATCATCAATCAGCCATTGCAACGCTTCCGCACAATAATCAGTGGCACTGGCCAGCACCGTAGCGGTTTGTTTTGAGCGATCGAGCAACCACAGCCGCGATCCGATGGGGTACGTTTCATCAAGATCACCCACCCAGCCACGTGGATCGCCGGAGCTGTCAGGGATAATGTCGTCAGCCGTGGCGGTCCGGTCAGTGAACAAGGAAATCAAAACGGCGGTTTGTAAATCATTTCCGGTTTGCAGTTGTGATCCAAGCAGCACCCAATCGCCGCAGGCATTCTGTACATCCCATTGAATCGCGGTGTCTGACATAACGTTCCGGTATAAAAAAACCCGCCGAAGCGGGTTATCTGATTATTTATATAACTTAGCGACAGCACTTAGTCTGTTTGTATCGGCACAGCCGAGGTCACACTTCCCCCGCCCGTCTGAATACTAGACACCACATGCGTATGGGTGTTATAAATTTCACGCATTTGTGCCATGGTTTTTGTGTTAGTTCCGGCGTTGTCAAGGATGTCTCCTGAAACTGACAGCAACGCGGTATTAGCGATAATCTCCGTGGGAGCATTCAGCGTGATGGTTGTGGCGACATTCACTGTGAGCGTTGATGCATTATTCACTATCACCGATTGGCCCTGCGCATCAATCACAATCCCGTCGTCAGCAGTCAAATACACATGCTTACCGTCCTGACTGTACAGCATAGATTCACCCGGAAGTAGATTTACTGGTCGACTTTGTTGGTGGCCAGTCGCAATCACGACACCGTTGGATCTGTCACCACCAAAGAATGAAACGACCGCATCTGCCCCAGAAGGAGGATTTGAACTAAAGCCAAATTCAGCCAGTCTAGGTAAATTATCATGCGTTTCCAGGGTTGAAAATTTCACCTGCATTTTTTGAACTGGCCCCGAATCATTGACGGCCGTAATATGACCGCGCCCAATCAATAGCACAATTCGTCGGTAAAGTGAATTAATCATCTGTACATTTATTTCGTTTGAAATTCAGCTGCAAGTGATCCGCCAATAGCTTGCGCTTCTGTCATGGGGCCAATGGAGAATGCCTGATCTGGCATAATTACCAAGTCACAAGTCGTTCCATCTTGATTTCTTTTATAAGAAATCTCTGAAATTAGCCACGCTTTATTTACTATCCGAAGTGACGAAATATTGAGTGGGACAAGCGTATTTGGCGTGTATAGAGCACCCGATGAATCCCGCCAACTATCCGTCGTAATAGATAATTTCGCCGATCGACCGAGTCGCCGCTTGGCCTCCCAGTCAGCGCGCCTTTGTAATAAATTCAAGCCGCTTGCTGATGCTTCACAGTGAAAAAAGTGTCTCCTATGCCGCGGTACTAACGGGTCTTTCGATACTGCATGCAAATACCCCGCATCGCCAATATCGCCCAATACGTCAGCCGATTGTGAACTGGTCCAGTACTCTGAAAAACGTCCATCGATGGAGTATTCGAGTGCAGCTTTTTCGATATTGATACCCTCTGTAAATCCGCTTGCTGCCATCGTTGTACCAACATCAGAAAGAAGCAGACTACCATCCGGCTGATCGTAGACAAGCAATGCTCGCCATCGGCAAAGACGCTCAATAATCTCATAGGGCGATTCCCCAAATTGAATATTTGTTTGCGCAATTACTGCCCCAACCTCACAGGTTGCATTGACTGTAATGTTATATGGGGCAGCCAGCATGATCGCAGTAGTTAAAACTGTCTGGCTCGATATTTGACCACCAGGCCATTCGGCAGAGCAATCAACTAAATCTTGGCACATTCCACGCCCCGCGACTCGAATGGTATGCTGGTTTTCGGATATAGACGGCGTAACTTTGTCTATGTAGCCAGTGATTACAACGTCATTTCCGAGTTTTACTTGGCATGCATCACCCGGCTTCACAACCAAAGTACTTATTTCACCGGCATAGCGCTCTGTCATTTCAATGTCAAAATCACTAGGGCAACGCTCGATTCCCCGTGTGACCCTGATTGAATTCCAACCAGATACTTCCTGTGATTCAACGAGTAGGGTTAGATCATCATTCATTTTTTTGCCTAATATACGCGAGAGCTTGATTACCGCCGATGAAAATGCTAACTTGACAGCGCTGTAAAAGTTGCAGGCATGAAAGCAGGATGAGGCGGATTGGCTTGTGTAACCAATTCAGCCTCTCTGCTCGGATCACTATAAAGTCGCTGTGCAATGACGCATGCTGGAAGCGATGCGTTAAATTGAAAATTTTGGATGGAAGCTAAACCCGCACCTCGCGCAGTCAAATCAGCGACAACGGCAGAGCGGAGAGTGCGCAGCGAATTAAAAACACCATCCTCCCCCTGATTACCCGCCACCAAAATTTCGTTATCTAGAAACCCGCACACCATTGCCCTAACCGTTGCCGCATCATTACTTGAATACGGTTGATACGTTGACGATGCAATCGCAATTTCCACAACGGCAGCACGTCGAAATAAATCATTCATGGCGTTTTGCATTGCAGCCATACTGGCGCCAACCGATGTACCTATCGGAACAATTTCCGCAGATGGCGCCGCCAACACACCAAGCAGTCGCATTGCATCACCGGCGCTGATTGCCGATGCAGATAATGTTGCTGCCAATCCTTGAGCGGCAAGAGCAAGATCAGATAGCGAGCTCATAGACCTAAACTCCCTGTAGTTGACATGAGATAGTCCGCAGACTGCGTCACGGCATTGCGGCTAGCTGTTGCTGCCGCGGCTAAAGACTGTGTCGTTTGCGTTGCAATAGCGATGCTTCCCGTGGCGACGGTAGCGCGCTGAACGGCATTCGCAGTACCTTGAACCGCCGACAACACTCCCGCCAAACTGCTAATTCGCCCACCAAAGAATGCTGTTGCCGTGTTCACGACAGCTGAAACCGCATGAAAAATTGTTGTTGCGTCTTTCACTAGCATAACAGCCTTACTAATCCATCCTGTTGCCGTTGATACCGCTGCGCTAACTACCGCTGCACCCGATTTCAATGCGCTTGTTGCCGTTGACATAAAACTGGCGGCAGAGGCTGCATGAGCCGCAACTCCTGCCGCTGCAACGACTGCCGCCGTAGACTGCACGACCGCAGGGTAGATCCGTTGTCCGCCCTGGGCAAATTGCATCGATACTTCAAAATAACGCTGTGCATCCCATTTTTCAACGAATTCACACGCCAGTAGATCTACGGTAATTTTTCCGAGTGTTCCGTGTACTAGCTCACCTGGGCCGGGCTTTTCACATGCCTGCAATAATGCAAGCCGTTGACTAATGACATCATCGCCCAGCAAAAATCCGGTTACATTGAACTTTCGCGTAGCCCGTCCCATATCCTCAATCCACGGCAGATCACGAAATGGATATTCATGTGTCGCTTTTTTTCGTCCAACATGAGTGTCAGCTGAAAGCGTGATAAATGGCACACCACGCCAGGATGATTTTTTAATCTGACTTTGAAACGAAATGCTTCCTCCAGGCGACCCAAATAATGCAACAAATCCAGCAACCGCATTTGACACCCCCTGGACAGCACCCGCTGCATTAGTTGCGCCGGGAATGATATTGCTTAAATTCATATAACCCCCATCGAATAGGAAATTCGCGTTTGGACATGCATATCACCAGCGCTGTCTTTGGATTCTGCTTGAGCCGTTATTCCCGCTGGTGCATTTGCAAATTTCACATGCAAATTAATATTTTGCGCCCCGCCACTACTCATGCCTCGTGCTATCCCCTTGTTAATAGTGTCGTCGGAATAAGGTTGCTGGCTATTTTCATGAAAAGTAATTGCCTTAACTAAATTGGACACCATGAAAGGATTTGTTAAATCAGGTACTTGGTTAGGAGCCAAGCCGGTACCAGCAGATAGTCCGCTAACGTAATTTGCGGTTTGTTTCGGCGTATTTCCAGCGCGAGCAGCGCCCGTCCATTTATCTGCCAAAGCCGCTAACGATAATCCTTGATAATTTTTTTGCAGATTAGCGACAGCGGCACTTATTCCATCCTCTGGAGTTGCAAAAACAGATTCAATCCCGCCGGGATTCATATTAGTAGGATTATTGCTACGGATGCCTAAAGGTGCTTTCTTATTTCCATTTACGGCCTTAGCTACCATGGGTGAAATGACCGTCGGCACTGTTACGACTGGCCTGGAAATAGTGGAATCTGACGTTGTCGCCGCTTGTCCTGAGTGTGTCCAGTCGTATATCTTTCCACCCAGCGTAGCATTTTCATCACCAGTAGACAATTGGCTAACTTTGTTAATCAGCGGATTAACGACATATTCACCAAATAGGTGGCCAGCTTCCCATGCCACACCGAGCAAGGCTAATTTTCCAAGAAGCGCGCCAATGCTGGCAGTTAATCCAACGATACTACCCTGCCCAATTACCGCCGCAACATCCAGTATACCTATCGCTTTGACTGCGATAGGTATACTTTGGAGTGCAAACGTCCCTAATTTTAGCCCTGTCAACCCGAGCGATGTTCCCAGGCTTAACACACTGGCGACTGGGCCGGCCATCATCAAAGCACCAATCCCAATGATCGCCACCTTCCATCCACCAATTAAATTAATGAAACTGACCACGTCTTTCGCCACGTCGACAATATCACTCCCAACCTTCTTGAAATCAACCGTTTTTAACCACTCGCCAATTTCTTTCACGAACTCTCCGACATTTGTCGCGATAAAATCTTTATTAATCGCCACCCAAGCTGAAAATTGATCGATTAACGGGCTAAGAATTGGAATTAATTTAGCTCCAATTCGATTGGTAAGCCCATCTATGGCTCCGTGAAGTCCTGCCATTTTAATTTCAAAATTCTCCGCGGCTTTAATCGCAGGGCCATCCATTACACCACCAACAGCATCAACTGCTTTTTTATATGCAGAAATAACCGCGGGACCCTTTTGGAGTAACGAAAAAAATGACTCGACGCCCATTCCTCCTGCGAGCAAATGCTGTTGCTGTGCATTAAGTCCCTGCATAGCACGGGAAATATCCATCAATCCCCGCTGTGTATCGACAGAGCCATCTTTTAAACGATGCAAAGTAATGCCAAATCGATTCATCAGTAACATAGCATCTTGGTTACGCCCAAACATAGCGCCTTCCATCGTGCTGCCAAGCGACACCAAACCAGAATCCAGCTCACCCGCCGATATACCCGCCATGGAGGCAGCACCACGCAAAAGCTGCAGGTCCCTCGTTGAAATGCCAATCGATGCAGCTGTTTTGGAAATATTAAAACCCAGCTTTCCAAAGCTAGTAGCTAACTCAGTAACCCCTGCAATTGTTCCAATGCCGAACAATGCCGCTATAGGAGCGACTATTTTACCAATCCCTTCAGCGGCATCTGTTGCGCTACGCCCAATTCCGCTAAGACCTTTGACAACTACATTCAGACCAGTAGCATCTTTTAACGACGTCATCGACTTCTGAAAATCCGTGACAGGGCTCACCATTTTTGCCATGGACGCATTGATTTTATGGACTGTCGCCGTTGCTTTATCAACCGCACTAATCGTAATTTTGAAATCATTAGCCATGTTTTGAGTCCTCCATCATCTGACTTGCGTCATCATGCCACTGCATAAGTTCTTTCCATGTGAGCGTCTTAGCATCGTGTGGCCCCCATGAATAGGTCTTCGTTACTATCGATAGAATGTATCGCCAGTTAGAAGGAAGACCCTTTGAGCCTGCTACAAAAAATTAGTCAAATACTCCCGCGCTAATTTCCCATCTCTTCCACCAATCAAATCAACGGCGGGCTTTGGAATTTTGGCTATATCCGCAATGAAAAAATTCATTGCTTCAAGAGGAGACCATTTAACAACATTCTTTGTGAATTTTTCTACCTCGCCCATATTAGGCTCGCGTAAATTTAATTCGGTGATGGTGTCTTCACCAAACTTCACCGGCTTACGTAATACGATGACTAATTCATCTGGGATTTCAGTATTTTTATCCATAATTAATTTTCTGTGACGCTTCCGTCACGCCCTTCCCATTTAACTTCAAACGTTGCTTCGGCTGTCTTGACTTCTTGCACGTCAACAGTCCACATTTTTGATCCTATGATCGTTTTCCCATTTGCTAGTTTTAGCACCACGGTTGAACTAGTCATGCTGTTGATGGATGCAACGCTTAGTCCACTTGCATCACGTAGGGTTGCGCTGATCATGCCAGGTTCAGGCATTTCACTATAGCCGTGTACAGAATCTTGACCTGATTTGGTTTCACGTTTGACCGTAGAGACCTTGTAGGATGCATCAGCTTCCAACATATAGCTTACGCCATCGACAGTAATGAAGGCGATACCGGCTAATCTGTTTGTATTGTCTGCCATTTTTTATAGCTCCAGAAACGAAAAAAGCACCCGCAGGTACTTATTCATGTGAATCGTTATTTACGTGATTATGGATTACTGCAAAGTAAACTGCAGTAACAACGCAACAATCCGCAGCTGATCAATCAATGTCGCCGGGTAGAGAATGTCGACACGCATAGGATTACTGGCATTCTGTTGAACGATCAATGCAGCGGCAAATGCGGGGGCATTTTGTACATAGCCTTCGTACTCCATTGCTTGATAATCCGCAATCAGATCAGCGCGAATGGTATCTGGCGTCACAATATTTGCCCCTGGTGCAAAACGGGTTCCATTAGCCGCTAGCTTCACGCGAGAATATTTTGTTGTGAAAACACTTTGCTGACGCCGCAATACGTACATCAGTAAATACATGTCTTCCACTTGCAAATACGAGTTATCTGGCTGACCGAATGCATTAGTCTGATATGTCGTAATCACATTTTCAATACACACCTGATTTGCGGTATTCACCGTGAATGTCGATATGCCGTCGTATAGCAGCGTATTACGCTCACTCAGTTCATTTCGCGATTGAATCGGCGGTGCTAACACATCGTTCAAAATTAGTGTTTGCAGTGGCACACCGGGATCAGCGCGGACACTGATTGCCGCTTGAGCGCCTAATGCCGCCGCCCATTTCCAGTTTGGAGTTGGCGAATCATAAAACCCCATGCAGGATGCATGCTGATCATTGCGAGTTGTGCCAAATGTCCCGAGCGCAGCAAATGTCCCGCGATACGCAACGAACAAACCGCCGTAAATCTGCGAACTCCAGCTCCAGCGACCAGTGGTATCGCTCAAGAATGACTGGAGTGCATTGAGTGAGGCAGTGTCGGTGTACGGCATCACAATAAAATCAAATGGCAGATCCATCAAATTTGCAAGGCCACTACTCAGGTTCGGATTCACTAAACCGCCCGACATCGGGGTAATCGACAACACCAACCCAACTGGTGTTGTCTGCCCACCCGCTAAACCCAGATAATTAACGCGGATGTCAATATCATTCCCCGTCAACCCTTTATTTTTTGCCGCTAGTGACACAACGCCAGCCGTAGCCGTAGCAGTGACTGCTAGATCATTGATCGAGTTGATTGATGCAGCGACTGTAGCCGCAATTTGTGTCAACGTCTGTCCTGTCGTCAGCATAGTAGATACCAACATCCCACCAACATACAGCGACAATACTCCAACAGCCATGTTCACTTGCGTGAACGTAATCGTAGCCGTAGCGGCAACCGATGCAGGATCATCCGCTAGCGGTAAGCACCATACTTCCCCAAAGGTATCATTTTGGCGATAGGTGTACATCATTTGCGCTAAGTGAGACCCTTGTCCATATTGGTTTTTAGCATCCGCTACCCCTTGTGAGATCACCGGTATATTGACAGCGCCTGTTCCTGCTGCCGTCAACTGTCCAATAATTAATGCCCGTTGATTCAAGGTCGCTGTGTTGGCATGCGAGGGATCAATTTCACCAAAAAAGAACGGTGTCCGAATATTGGATGGAATATTTTTAAAAGGAATCGTCATGCTTTATCCCCGATGATGCTTCCCACTTTTGCAGCAATAACAGATGCTGGCGGTGTTAATGTCATATCACCATCGCGCAAGCGGCGAACATAAAATAAATTCCCCTCAAGGGCATCCACGCCTTCCGCTGGCAATAACTGTTTCGTCACCGGGTCACGTACTTGCAAGCCGGGGGTTGGGTAGACCTTCATGGTCGCTCCTTATGTGTAACGTTAAATAACATGATGAACTAGCTAAAAACTGAGCGGAGAGCTATCCAGGATAAAATCGCTATCTAGTACGGCCTCTTGCTGCGACGTAGAAATTAATTGCTTGGTCAATACAAACTCGGTAATTTCAGTTAATACTGGCACACCATTACTCATCGTAATAACCGAATTACCACTGGAATCGACTGACTCCATTTGATAAAAATCTTCTGGCCCTTGATAAAACTCCAGACCAATCTCAGTAATTAAATTTCCGAGATGCTGCTCGCCCTCAGCAGATAAATTCATGCGTGTCCGAATGAATGGAAATTGCGAAACCAACGCAGTTAAAGATGGTGAATTAATCAGCGCACGTTCGATTTGACCTGCCATGATAGACAGTGCGCTTTCTACTGTCGCGGCACCGGAATCAAACGGCGACGACAGTGGTCCTGCTGGGCATTGAAACCGACTTTCTACCGTCAGTGTTGCCACTACGGTGAACTGTGCTGCCCCTGCACGCCCAAGCGACTCTTTATCTTCAACAGGTGGATGAATATACATGCAGGGGTAGGTGCCGTCCCACGTTGGCCAATCCAGCGTAGAAAACACCTGTGTGCCTGCATTGGTCGACCCAGTGAGCGCCGTCACCGCCAGTGCAAACAAATCAGCAGAAACCGTCATGGCGAACTCACTTTATTTAGAACTAGCTTTGCCCAGCCATGCCCATCAGAATGAATTTCTCGGACAACAAAGGTTGTATTGACGCTAGGAATAAATACACGATCATTCTGCACAGGAGAGATAGCAAAATCCAATAGGCGAACACCTAACACAGGCGATGTTGTTTGCACACTAATCGACCCATCATCAAATATCGCTTTTTTACGGAATGCGCGATCAAACACACCCGTAATAGCAAACGGTGCTCCTCCTGCAGGCGTATAAGTCGTTTCTTCACCAAATACGCTCTGCAGAGGACTAATCACCTGCTTATCCCAATCAATCATATGCCTGTAGTAGTTAAGGCCTGCTCAAATACTGGCCCCTGCCCAGTAGCCGGGAGAGGCGCAGAGCTAGAATCAACAAGAAATCCAAGCTTCTGCAGTTCAGCAACCTCTTCAGCAGGAAGGCTGACCTCTATCCCAGAGCCAACGTATTTCCCCCCATACATCAGCGTTTTACGCGGTGCCACAATGGCTTTTATCAATTTCCCTGCCATGATTAACTGACCACCGGTGTTGCAACGCTTGCTGAAAATGAGGCATTCACGCGTGTCGGGATTACAATGGGTGACGACTGCATCATGATCATGCGTTGTGGCGGATCATTTTCTATCCATGTCTTCGGTGCATACGGAAGTGCCTGATAGTTAAATGCAGGATCAAAAATTTGACCAAATGAGCGCGTACCCAACAAATCAGGCCCAGACATGATCACCGTACCATCGGCAACCATGGGCGTTTCAATATTGGTGTTCGGATCGACATACCAGTCGTTATACACCCACAGATCATACTGACCCCAGTGCCCTTTGTATTGCGCACCACGCTGAATCTGCGATCCCATATCGATGGTTGCATTACCAGAGCGCGGGTAGAAGATGGATTTAGCAACACTGGAGTCCTGGCTAAACAAGAGCCATGAGGTCGGCGTAAAAACAATGTCTGTCGCCACTCCACCCGATTTTTTGAGTATTTGATGAGCCCATTGTTCAATATTAGCAGATGGCGTATTAAAAATACCATTCGCACCAACGGCCGAAAACGCAGTATCCCATTTTGCAGCGCCAGTTAATGCCACTGTCAGGGTTGGATCGCGGCCAAAATCAATCACTACGGAAGGGAATCCGTCACCGGCAATAGTGACAGAGCCATTCACCAGTGCCTGTGATGCCATCCATTCCAGACGGCGATCAATCAAATCAATCTGATCGGTCATTTCCATTTCCAGATTCGCGGCTTCACGCTCAGATCCTTTTAATTCACCCCCGATCCGTTCGCCAATCATTCTGCGAACTGGCTTACGTAGATCAGGTGCGCGTTTATCTTTGATATAAGCTGGTTTAAAACTATTAGTTTGATAGCGGCGTTGCTCAACCAGTTTCCCCTCAACTAACGGAGAAACGAAGGGCGACATACGACGAATACCAACATCAATATCGATCGATACAAACTCTGTATCGGACATCACCATATTGGGAAAAAACTTATCAAGCAGGAACTTTTGCGAACGCTTTAAATTAGGCACTACTTGAATTAGTGCATTTGTGTCATAGATAAAATTCATTTTTTATTTCCAATAAATTTTAGACATAAAAAAAGCTCTCATTACGAGAGCTTCATTCATATCAAAAGCAGCCAAACTGGGCAGGAGATTACCGTTTTAATTCTTTACGATGGATCGCTGGCAGTAATAACATTCTTAACAAACATGGCCAGTAACCGAAGTGCGGAAGTAACAGTAGGAAGAGTCATTCCCGCACCCAAAATCAACGAATTTGCATTGAATTCGCCCATCAGATACACGCCCGCAGTAACATTCCCCGCAGTTGCATCGCTGGTATCAGCTAAAATTGCGCAAGGATTTTGTGAGCCGTCTGTTGCCGCAGAAGTAGCTACTGTATAAAACCCGGTAGTAGTAACTAACCCCATCACAGTACCGCGCCGCAATAATTGACCTGATGCATTAGTAACGGAATTGGATATTAACTTCAGATTCCCTGCAATCAGTTGATCCGGGATATACGTTTCAGCGAAAATTCCCGGCATTTGGGAATTGTCACCGATTGAATCGATTGGTAATGTCATTTGGAATCCCTAAATTAAGCTTCGTTACGCCGTTTTTTTCCAGCGGCAATGATTTTATCTGCCACCGATTGTGCACTATTGCTATTACCATCTGGTGTAGCTCCACCATCAGAGCCTACATTGGGTACCGCCACGCTAGTCATACGACTAGCTAAGCTACCCGGTCGACTCGCTCCGCCAGAAGCAACAACTGACAACATAGAAATGGCGGCATTTGCGCTCATATCGGTATCGAATGCCATATGAGCTGCCGCATCAGGACGAACCCCAGCAGCCGCGCAACGGAAAATGGCTGCGCAACGTGCACGTTCTGCCTTGGTTGCTGCCTTTGCTGATTTATTTTCCTTTTCATCCTCGGAATTTTCGTCGCCTGATTTATCAGCCTTCTTAGACTTCTTGGCCTTATCATCGTCATCATTTTCCAGATCGTCTTTATCCAACACATCAGATGTATCAGCTTTTTTCTTATCGTCCTCTTCCTCGCAGCGCTTAGCGAATTCTTCATCAGACTCATCCGCTCGCTGTTTTGGTGCATCATCTTCCTTCTCTACTTTTGCTGCAGAGATTCCGAGCAAATGCGCATACGGCAGCGCGCTCATTACTTTTGCTAATTTCATTTTATTCCTTGTAAAAAAAAAGTTAAGCAATTTCGGCGAGCAATGCCCGAAATGCAGCATCAGGAGCCATTACGGCGTCTGCAAGACCTTGGCTTACCCCATTACTACCTAAGTACGTCGCGGCTTGCATATCACGAACAGAAGCAGCTGGAATGTTCCGATTACGCGCAGCTGTTGCAACGAACAGTTCACCCATAGTATTAATTTCAGTTTGATATCGGGCTAATGCTTCTTTAGAAAGTGGAATTTCTGGACGTCCATCTGCTTTTGCATCCCCAAATGTCACGAATGTGACATTAAATCCGGATGAGGTTAATGCTTTTGACCAGTCCATATGCATCCAGATCACACCAATCGAACCAACGCCACCCGTACGCGGAATGATCAATCGATCAGCAGCACTACCGATCGCATAAGCAGCAGAATAGGCCGACTCATTCAAAATCGACCAAATTGGTTTTTTACCACGTGCGTTGTAAATAGTATCTACAAGATCAAAACATCCTGCGACCTCTCCACCCGGACTATCAATATCGAGCATGATCGCTTTTACTGCAGGATCCGACAACGCAAGCAAAAAATTTTGCCGGATACCGTCATAACCTGACATGCCAGAGTATGGACGAAGTGTACCTAGCTTTTGTACCAAAGTTCCCTGAACCTCGACAATAGCGACACCACCTACTACGTCATACCCACCACGCGGATTACGACCTGCAACTGCGTAAGGGCTATCATCATCGTCCATCATGACAGGTGCGCCAACGCGTGTAATCTGACTAATCCCCAATCTGTCTGCCAACGCAGCCATAATAATTTCCGCCTTATCTGGAGCAATCGCCAATGGCGTATTGAATAGGCGTTGTGCTAAAAATCCAAATTTCATCATGAGGCCTTAGGTTCATCAATCGATTGTGTTGCATCAAAACCAGCGGCCCACTCAGGGAGCGCAATACCTAGCTCTTTAAATCGTGCAATTTCAATTGCACGTTGCGCTACTGTTTCACGCCAGTCCACACCGCCTAAATCAGCCGCCTCATCTTCCAGTGTGGATAATGCGGCATCCATTCCCAAAATCGCACCCTGCCGCTCTTTAACTGGATCAATGATTCCTTTACCTGGCCCCATCCATTTCACTCGCGCATATGCAGCGCGAAATTCTGAAAACTCAGGAGCACCAGTCGGTAGCGGTAAATTGTCAATATCCATAGATTCTTCGGTAAACGCACAAACAATCGGTTGGCCAAATCCCATGGCAAAGTCATTTCGACGACGGGATAATGTTTTCCATGCTTCCAGCATTGCTCCTCGTGCTGACGAATAATTAACGTCAGACCAGTCATTACTGACCTGCTGAGTTGATAAACCAGTACCTGCAGCAAAATTACGTAGCACAGCATTTTCAAAATCTTTGAAATTACTATTCGGTCGTGCAGCAGTCACGGCGTTAATTTTTTCACCAGGGAATAAAATGGGCATACGTGCTCCGCCCAATTTTATTTTTTGATCCTTATGAAAGTCTGTTCGTTCATCCTGATATGCACCGATAACCTCCTTATTTCCCTCTCCAATCGCGGATTCAACCATTGCCGGATCATAAGGGGATTCAATATATGCGCCAAAAATTGCATTAATGATCGATGCATCTAACTCTGCACCATCATATTTAATCAACATTTTTAGCCGCTGCACAACAGGAGCGAAAATTCCTGCGCCACCACGATGTTGTGCTGCACGGTCATGGTCAAAGTCATGAACGATAATGGGGCGACCCCAACTCGTTTCTTTTTCTATCCGATCCCACGTCACTGATTTAGCAGCACTAAAATAATCGCCTTGGTGCGCCTTACGTATGTGATACGCAATAGCAGCTCCATACGCATCTACCTCAACACCACCCCTCATTGAATTTTGATCCAATGTATTTTGAGGGTTAGATAACCGATCAGGATCAATCACCTGTATCGTCGTTGCATAACGCGCTCGACCTGGTTGAACACGATCAGGCAACCAGTGCACCATTGCCAGCGCATCACCATCAATAATTTTATGCCGAAATGCTAGTCGCATAATTTGGGACAAGGTTAAATTACGCTGAGTATCACAAAACCGACCCATGTCGTTTGCCCAAGTACGCCAGGCTGCCTCAAGCGCTTGACCATACTCCTCTGCCCATACGTGATCAAAACCTTTAATTCCTGTATGCGCGGCAAGCGCCATATAATCAGGTTTAAAAATTGGCCTGAAATTGGCCCCGATAGCATTATCGAGAACACGCGTGACTGCACCACTGGCCCATCCATCATTACGGACTAAATCACGTACCCGCGACACAATCCGGTCGCGATACATGTTCAACTCACCATCAGGCGATCCTAGATAAGGATTCCACGATGACATGTGGTCGCCATAAATATCAGCGGCATCATAAGGAGAATTCCCCCCTCCGGATAACATCGCTGCACGTGACCGTGAGTGAGGCAATGGCAAGCCATTTACGCCAATTATTTTTACGTTGTTACTCATCAGAAATTAAATCGAATAGCACGACGCCCTGCACCGGGAATTTTCAATGCGCACTGCAAGGTAATAATCAATGCGGAAAGAGCTTGAATATTCGCACGAGTGTATGTAACCGATTTAGTCCCATCCTCTTGTGTGTACGTATAGGACTCCCCCTTAGATCCTGTTGACAGGTCAATATAGGCTTGTTGTGCGGCATTTAAATCCAACTGAAGTTGGGACGTAGCACGACCTGCCAACAGGCCTACTCTTGGAAGATTCACTCTCATTTAAATCCTGGCTAAACGACTAGTTAATGTTTTTTTAACGGGGGTTACGTATACCGTAGGTGCTGACGCAAGCGCTAATTTTGGCTCTTTCTCAATCTCTATTACGTGCATTTCTTCATCTGGATCAGGTAATCCTCCAAACATGTCGGTTACTGGTGGACAAACTGCAGCTTCCAGTTTGGTCCACATGCGGTCGGTATAACGATGTAAATCCAATGTATGCGCTGCAAACATGGCATAAACAGTACAGTCAAGTACCTCGTTGCGCGTCTGACGTTTGACCCATCGATACTGCTCACCACTGGAAGTCTTTTGTAAGACCCGAACCTCTGCTGTCAATTGTGCATAAAACTCAGCTGGAAGACTTGCTGAAAAATGCATGTAACCAGGACCAACTGCAGTAACCTGAAGTCGTCCGTGGATCAAATCCTTAGCAGTATCGGTCCCGACCATCCATAGCCGCACTCCCCGTTTTAAGATAGACCCGCGATAGTTCACATCTTGTAAACTGCTACGCCCCTTAACTGGTCGCCCCGGATGATTTTCACCTTTTACGGCATAAATTCGACGTCGCGTACGGGCTCGACAAAAGTTATAACATTGATGTGTAAAATGCCCGCCTGTATCTATTCCAACTGCTTCAATAGCTAAACTTTGCCCTGCAGAATGTCGAAACCGCATCAGGAGATATGGGTCTAGCTTTTCTTCCCAGTCACGTTCATCCGCTGGATTAGCGTCAATAATGTGATAATCTACTACCCACATTTCTTCACCGCGCCCGATAGCCCAGACCACAACCTCAAATCGATTTGATTGCACATCAACACCAGCAACCAATACCAATCCACCCATCGGCACTTTACGCAGCGTATATTTTTCAGCACGACTAATTAATGCATCGACATCGGTTTTTTCAACCTCTTCTTCCCATGTTTCACCCAACGTTGTATTAACAAATGTTTTTAACTCACTGGCATCACCCGCCCGCGCTTTCTCCGTTGCGGCCAAAAATTCGCGTGCAATTTGTACCCATGTTGTTTGAGGACTATATGCAGTCCAGATATGAAACGCGATGGCACGTGGAGCAGCAACGACATCCCCTATCCCAGACCGAAAATGCCCTGATGCATCAATCCAAGTGCCATCTTCAGCAATCCAACGCCCATTTTTCCAAATCGATAAATAATCAGCTTGGTCATAAATGACACCACAATGCGGGCAGGCATGCCCCACTGTTTCAGGGTCTGCGTTAATCCATTTAAAACCGTAACTTTTATCTTTTCCGCCCCACTGTATAGAATGTAATTCAGTGCAGGAAGGACATGGAACATGATACAAAAACCGTAAATCACACTGCTGTTCACGCGCTTCTATTCGACTAAACCCTTTGAGTTTTGGTGTTGACCCCATAATTTGCTTAGGAAACGTCGCACCTTCCGTACGTTTCTTAGCTAACTTATCCGGGCTTCCTTCTTTTTCAATATCAATGTCAAAACCATCTAATTCATCTAGGATCGCGACATCAACCGACAAGCGGCGGTAATTTTTTGCCGCTTTTCCGCCACGAATAAATAGCATTGAGCCAAGAAATCTTTTTGAGCTCAGCGTGTTACCACTATCCCGTCCAGAGCTACGCGGCATGACATCCTGAAGCGCCGGGACATCGCGCAACATTGTGTCTAACTCAACCTTAACAAATTCTTTTGCATCATCATCGGTAGGTTGCCAAATAGCCTGATTGCGACGTTTGTGGTGGGCAAAATATCCCATTGCTGCAACAATCATTTTGGTATAGCCAACCCTCGCTGATTTTTTAAAAACCAGCTCTTCGATATCGTCATTGCTGATCGCATCCAAAATTGCAATCTGAAATGGGTATGCTTCCCACTTACCTTGGACATATGACGACTCGCTACTTAGATAGAAATGCTCAGCCGCCCATTCTGACAAACGCAATGGTGGCGGTGCTTCAAGACTCTTCAGCCCCATCCGTATCGATTTCTGTATCTCCGCTAGTACCGTCATAATCTTTCATATCGAGTTGCACGGACGCAGCGACATTACGCGCCTTGGTAATTTCAGCGACTATGATTTCAATATCCTCGGAAGTCAGGTTCTTAGAGCGGCGCTTGATGTTCCTTGGAATACATTCCAAAATAGCGGCAATTTTTTGACCTACTGTTGCCAGCGCAAACTCTAGTATCGCTACTGGGGCCAGCTCGCGGCGGGTAACATCATTTTGCATCTCAATACGCTCACGTTGGACCCGCGCCAGCGCGGCTCTCTCACCAGCCAAATCAAGATCCCCTGTCGCAGCACGGCCTGCAGCTTGTTCACGCAAGTGACTACAATAACTCAGCAGCCATACACACGCGGGGTCATTCGACCGCAGCACATCACGTCGAATCAAATCGCTAACTGCCTGCTGACTGATACCAATTAAATCACCAAACTTTTTTTGTGAAATAGTTTCTTGAAGGCTCACTATACAACCCCCTTAGATAATTTTTTCAAATAGCGGAAACTCGCGAGTCTTCGTCCCCGCAATACAGAAAGGTCGGGGAAGGACCCATTGATTTCTATTACCTCATGGGAACTCACTTTTTTAGCCTAAGGTAGTTCAGTTCCGATGCCAATATCTTCGGAAACTTTTCTTTGATCTTACTCATGATAGCCTGCTCGACCACATCATTGGATAAGGCCATCGGGATTGATGGCCCGAATAATTCTTTCACAGGCAAGTTTGCCCGTTGTGTCTTTCCGCCTTTAGTAATCTTCCCACTAGTTCGCGCAATACCAACACGTTCATACACACCCTGATGTCCGTTCGCCATTGTCGCTATAAATGCGTGACGTAATAATTGACGACCAGTTTTCACATTGATGGAAACACCTGACTTCGTTTGCCGTGCACCATAGTTAATCATAGCAATGGGCTTACCTGTTGCTTTCAGTACGACAATTAGATTCTTACTAGATGCTCGGTTAATGGTGAAGCTTTTTTTAATGGCACTGACTTTAATGTTATAACCAGCAGAACGGACTTCTTGTGACGCTGCTGTTCTAGCTTGTTCTGCGGTCTTGTTCAACGCACGCACAACGGCTTTCTGCTGATCCACAATGAATCGATTTAAACTTGCAGTAATATCCTTGCCGTTTGATGAGACAGAAATTTTAATCATTTTGTTTTTAGACGGCTAGGAGAACATCCGTACAAAAAGTGGCGACCAAATGCAAAAAGCCGCATCTCTGTGTAGAGTGCGGCTGATATATTTATCCTAGTATATAGTTGCTAGTGATAAAGTTCTGGGCGTGAAGAAACACCCATGGAACGAATATTAATCGAAATACTTGCAACATGCAAAGCTTTTTTTCATTTTCTGAATCATCGCACGTTCTGCCGATTCCAACGTCACGGCATAATCTAGGTTTGGGTACCGCCAAACAGCAGGAGAAATGCCACAACGTTTCCGAACAGCCCACTGCTGATGCAGTGGTAAATCATACACAATAACATCGACAGCCTCCGCTGTTTTTATATCAGCCATAATATAGGCAGTGTCATCGTTGTCATGATCACATACGCGGTCGCGGTGATTATTATTTAAATTGTCACGACGCGTCCAACTTACCCATATCTCTAAACACACATCCAGCGGTGATTGCACAATATAACGCACTTGTATCCCTAGCTTAGACATTACCGTTCTCCCTGTAGTTTTTGCACCGAATCATGGCCTTCACATTTTTTATTGGACATACATCCATCTCCTATAATTTAACGTTGTAGTGACATCCCTTGCACGTCTTTGACTCTTCAAAAATTAGTACATCCAGCGGATCACCATATCGATATCGTTCATAAATCGCCATCCCAAAATTTTCCTCATCAATCACGTGATATGCAGGGTTAATCTTACTTATTCTTAAACCCTGCTCACTGCAAAGCCACGCCCAGTAACACTCTTAGCAGGGTATGTATGGTATGCAGGGTTTTTTAATAATCGCCATAAAAAATAAATCAACATAGATACACATAAAACAAATTCACATATACGTGCGCGAAACCCTGAAAACCCTGCATACCCTGCTGAAACCTATACTGGGCTTGGCTTTGCGGTTAGCAGGGTTTGAGTGCAACCATGAATAACCCTGCATAATTTACGCATTCCCGTCCGCACGAACATCTGCGCGATCACGAAAATGATTCACCTGTTCATCTAACGTGCCTGGCTCATTACTATTTTCAATGACATACACCATCCGAGACATTTTTAATTTAGGACCAACAGCAACTGGTTTCTTCACCTTAGTTTCACGACTACCGATGAATCCAGAAAATTTTGTGAGTGTCAGCGCTTTTTCACCGCTCTTATCACACCAACGACGATAGATAATATATAAATCCTCAGTCAGACACGAACAATATGGGGCCGCCAGATAGCCGTCTTTCCACGATCGGTGAAACGCCATCCAGCCATTTAATCCGAACTCAATCACG
>Ga0302155_10000618_pt1 | contig 27535 bp, 38 predicted proteins | sample I_Bog_N3_1_FD_193508 | JGI IMG/M metagenome (GOLD analysis project Ga0302155, IMG submission 193508) | Peat permafrost microbial communities from Stordalen Mire near Abisko, Sweden - I_Bog_N3_1 | ecosystem: Environmental > Terrestrial > Soil > Wetlands > Peat | place: Sweden: Abisko, Stordalen...
AGCAAATTCAAAATACCGTTCATGTCTTTGCCGAGCGGAGGCGTACCACCAGAAAGCGGACTGATCATCGTACTTGGCGGGAACCCATCATTCAGTGATGCCGCGCCGGGCGTAATACTGATTTGGGATGTTTCTGGAATAATGTTCTTTGCGCCATTGGCCGCAAATGGCAACGGAATTGGCGATGGCGTTTGGTTAGCTTGCATTCGTCGATACCTTGAGTGTGGCGTTGGCTAGGCAATGCCCTTTGCCAAACATGAAATCGATAATTGGCGCTGCAATCTTTGCCCAGTTCTTGCCTTCGATAAGCGCATTACCAGTACGCGTTGAAATAGTCTGATCTGCTGGGCCCCCAAAGAGCGCGTTGCCGCATTCATCTTGAGCGACCGCCATGCTCTTAGCCCGCTCCTCCGAGCCAAATAACGCCTGCATCAGCATTGCAAGATTCAAAATCGGTGTGACCAGCGTCACCAAGGCCCACAGCATTACAAGTTGCAATCTGTTCATATCAATCAATCGTGATTTGGTTGGATGGGAACTGCGCGGCACCACCGCCGGATAGCGCTATAAATACCTGTTTGCAGGCAGACACATATTGCGCAGCAGCTTTGGAGAACTGCATAAACACAGTCGTCGATGGGAACGTGTGAACTCCGCCAGCAGCATCAGCCCAAGGGAACGTCGTCAGCCCATTGGTAAATTCCTGATAGGTTGAAATGAACTGTGCCTCCGCACCGATATTGGCAGTATCCGCATCGGCAACGCCGTAGGTTGCATTGAGTGCTGGCGTGGATGCGCTCGTTACCGCCAGGCCAGATGCAATAGCTGCCTTGTATAGCTGATAAGGCGTCGGCGGCAGTTCGACATACGCGCCAATTGCGCCATATTTTCCGGCGACAAGATCGGCAAATATTTCCTGCCCATGGGCCACTGGATCAGAGTTCGATGCAATGAAAGGAAGGTAATCCTGGTACGCATCAAATTTCACCTGGCATCGGATCGATGTGTTGTTTGCGTCAGCATAAATAGGGGTCTTCACATCTGTGTAATTCATTAGGCAACCCTCACATAAAGCATGGTGAAATTATCGCCATTACCATTGATTGATCCGTAGTCGTAAACCCAGGACTCAAGCACCCACGAGCCAGGCAGGTTGCACGGGTCTGTCGCTGGATTCGGCCCGGCATTAACATCGGCATGTACTGTTTTTTGCAAATGATAGGCACCAATGCCGCCTGGCTGCCCTGTCGTGACAGCGCCCGCCATACCGTTGACCGAAGTCACACCACCATTGGCAGCAGTATCAGCCGTCGATGCGTGGGCCACGCTGAGAGCGGATGGCTCATACACGTACATCGTGTCATTAGGGTAGTTCCCTCCCCACAGAAATTCAGGCTGGCCGGGCTGCGCCACAAAGTCGAAAGTGAGCGGCTGACCGAGGTTGCCGCCGCTGCCAAGCGTAGCAGCCGCTCCAGAAATGCTGATCGGCCACACGTTCGAAAAATTCGTGCTGTCTACCTCCAGCAACAATTGTCCGCTGCCACCCCATCCTATGTAAATTTTGTTAGCCCCCTGCCCCCCACCACCGCCCTGTTGAACGGGAGTAAAACCCAAGGCTGGCTGTAGTGAGGGAACCCCGTTCAGATCGCTATAATTGCCCGATGTTGCTACGACAGCAAGAACGGGCTTATTAAGAATCTCAGTCGGCCCACTGGTCGCATTCCAGTCAGGGCTGAGCGATAGCCAACCCGCTCCGCCAGCGTCCGGGTCGGACTGGTTATTGTCTACCGTGTTGAACCAAAAGCCAGTGCCGCTGGATTGCAGTAGCACAGCGCCGCGTGGATAACCACTCACGTTCGGATCGGTTGCAAAGGCCGCGTTGTATGTGAAGGAACCACCGGCCTGCGACCACCGCGCCGTCGCAGACAATAGGTACAGGATTCCGTTCATGTCTTTGCCGGATGGCGGCACGCCACCTGCGGTCGGCGCTTCCATCGTCACAACAGGGAAGCCGTCGTTAAGCGATGCCGCGCCAGGTGTGATGGTGATCTGAGACGCTTCTGGAATGGCGTTCTTTACGCCATTCGCCGCAAAGGGTAATGGAATCAGGATAGGGGGCTGGTTAATTTGCATTGATTACACCACTGAAAAATACACCTTGATTAAACGGAACATAGACCGACGAATTTGCTTCTGAAAAACCGAAAATGTTAGTCGGAATTTGAATAATATTGGCAAGAACTCCGGTCGGACGAGGCAGTACACCTGACTGCGTGAGAATCGCCACCTCGATTGGCGAAAGGTAAAACTCGAACGTGTATTGCATCGTCATCTTCCCCGTGTCGAGGACATAGCACCTGCCGCGATCCGCGAATAAATAATTAAGCAAAGTGTTTAACGATGATGCCGTGCAATTCGTAATGTTCGCCATTGCCTTAGTCATGATCAACGTGCGATAGGTATCATCGTCAAGCGCCACATTGCGCAATACCGGAGGCCCTCCATCATTGAAGGTGCCCTCGTTGAATGGCTGTACGCCGGTCGCTGCCGTCAGTGGTGAAAACGCCTCCCCAAATCCGAAGTACGTTGGCGGTATGGCGGCATTGACTGAGCGTTCGACATTGACAATTTTCCCCCACACGTCAAGGCCATAACCAACTGCTGACTGAACATTCCAAATCGTGTTGTAAAAATTATCGATGTCCGCGCCTGGATCGATGTCCTCGTTAAGGTATTCGATTAGCGCCGTGATGGTTGGACTGGTCGCATATTGCGCCAGGAGTGTTTCCTGCCAGTTTTGCATCTTCAGACCTGCGTGACGTTGATATTCGATATGTCGAGCGTCGGATATTGATCAATGCCAAATGTGATCGAATTTTGGTTGATCGTCGTCGGACTCGTGCTAAGCATGATCGACAGAATATTGACGTTCTCATTGGTCGCTGACACGCCTGCGTAATACCTCCCAGCGTAGATACTTGAACCAATGCGGGCACTTGTGCCACCATCCGCGCCGGTAAACGAAGCGAGTACTGCCTGCGCAATGAGTTGCGCGACATTAGATGGCAGCAGATTGCTCGCCTGAATCTGCACGGCGACATAACATTGCACCGGGGCCGGTGTTTCCCAAGTGACGGTGTACTGTGGCTGCGGCTGGTTGTAACTCGTGTCATAAACTACATAGGAGGTATTTCCGTTGTAATCACAACCAACGGCTTTCTTGCTCCATATCGCAGCTGCAATCGACGCCGCGTCACCACCGACTGCGGACACAAAAAGGGAATGCGGCAGCAGTGGGTAATTTGTTGCGCCGTACAGCACCGTCGCACCGGTCGGGTTATCAATGACAAACGCATCCAGCACATTTGGAACTGACAGCACAGCGCCATAGACAGCCTGCACGCTATTGACGGCGTTAACGGCGACAGACAACCTACGCCGCGCCTCGAATTCGGCGCGAGTCTCAACATTCTGTCCTGGCGCTCCTGCGGTCGAATTAGCAATGCGATCCCAGCCCTGCACCGCCGTATAAATCGTCGAAAGCGCGCCAATCTGACACGTCACCGGCCCCATCGTCTGGCATTGAAACTGCACCGTTACCTGTCCTGATGCGGGAATCGTTGCCGATGCCGTTGAGTTATACAGATAACCATTCGCATCCTGCGCGACAGAGCCTGCTGGAATGACAGTGCCAACCAACCCGATACATGTAGCGGCAACGACCGTTCCCGACGCCGCAATGCGGTTAAGAAAGTAAATTCGCCCGATAGCATCCTGCCAACGTCCATCAGCCACATCTGGATTTACTTGATTCGAGATCGCGAGAACTTGATTATTTTTGTCTCCGATAATCGCCGTTAGAGATTGCGCCAATTGCCCCTGCGGCGTTGTCAGACCTGGATTGACGCCCCCGCCGAATGCAGCATTAATGTCTGCCTGAACGCCGGCGAGAACAGCTGATTCAAGAGGCAATACAGGGCCGTTGGTTGTGAGCTGGATAGCTGGTACGTTTGTTTGCATGTTAGAAAGTCACCGTGCTAGTGTTGCCAGTAATGTCCGTCACTTCAATATCCCCACTCAGCACACGATTGCTAAAACCAAGATTCGTAACGCTCGCGCTCGCAACGTTCTGAACACTCATCGCTGCGGTGACAATTTTCGCTTGCACAAAAGATGCGGGAGGTAGTTGGCCTAAAATGCTCTGCCAGTAAGGAAGCCCTTGCGTGGCGTCATACCAGCACTCCCCAAGAAATGTTTTGACGGCACTTGCCACATCTTGGGCGATAGAATAAGGATCGGATGCGCAAGCAATATTGCCATTCGTATCCAATACCAAATCCCACGCCGTGCGGTCTAGCAAAAGTGTTTTCACTTCAATTCCCGTTCAGAGGTGTAAAGCAAGAAAGCCCCAGACTTTTCGCATCGTCCGGAGCTTTCTTGTTAAAAAACGCCCGAAGGCAGAGTTTTTTGAAAATGCTAAATCGGGGGACTTGTCGTTCCGTTGCGTGAATCGATATGCTCATGCCCGTGGACGCTAGTCCCGCTTGCCGTTACATCCTGATTTACCGTCAGCGGCCCCTGCATGGAAGCGTTGCCGCCGAGCGGACCTTGGCCTTGCGCCAGCTGACCATCAATCTCAACGATAGGCGCTGATTGGGTCACCTGATTTCCAGCCGTCAGGCCGATGGTCTGCTGCGCCTGGAGAACGATGACCGGTGCAGCAAGGCTGATTTGCTGCGGCGATACGATGGTGATTCCATCCGATGCGAAGGCAATGTATTGGGCGGGAAGACTAGACAGTATTGTCATGACATAGATGGAGTCCGACATATCATGTTTGCGCAAACTACCTGGCCCAGCCTGCCCCTTGTTCGAGACGGCTGTCGAGTTGTCCCGGTCACATACCGCAACCAGGCCGATGTCGCCAACCTGCGGGTCAATAATCACCGCGTTCGCGCCACCCTGCAAACGCATGTACGGCACGCCATGAATGATGCCGTGCGGGATAACGTTACCTTCCCCATCAAGCTGTCCGACCAATGGCAAAATATCTACCTTGCCACTGCCCGCGATTGTGCCGTCCTGCGTTACGGCCACGACAGTGGCAATAAAAGATGTTCGAAGCCGCGAAATAAGCTGCTCCGCAATACTGCGATGACGCTGGTATTCGTTGAATAGCGCGCCAGCTGTAATGCTAGTTGCTGCGGACATTTGAAAATCCCAGAGAAAACAGATGTAATTCGCTAAACCATGGGCCGTCAGGCATCAGTGTCGATAGATCATGAGTCACCTGCGTTAGCTGCCATGCACCAGAGGCTCTAGGGATGGAGGACGTGATATTTACAACAGTCCCATACAAAAAAAGAGGATTCCACTCAGCCCTAACGCAAATTCCGCATTCTTCAAATTTCGGATAGCTAGCCATCCCCGATGCAGATGATAAATTTATCTCAGGAAAATTTGGCGCATCACGATTCGGCCAGATATGAAATACATTATTGTCCAACAGCACAACGGTCTGCGCCGCCGTTGCAACTCGCTCAATCTGATCCATCAATGTGCCGCTCAAATACTGCCCAGAAAGCTTTGCTGTGACGCCGTGGTTCTGGAACCCCATCCCCATTTGTGCCGCAAGCCCCCCGATGATGCTTGCCACATCTTGTGTACCGGGATAGGTGTTGGCAGCCGCAGAATTAGCGCGCTCAAACAATCCACCCTGCGCCGACACAACAAATGACGCTTCAGCACTATCCGAAATATCAATGAATGCGCCATAAATCGTGCCAGCGAAAACAGTATGCTGAAGGCCGCCAACATCGCCCGCAAAGACCTGCACCTGATTGGTGCGGAAAACAACGCCTTTACTATACGCCAACGATAGGAGATTCATGTCTGCCATCTTCATGCCGAATATTCTCAAACTGAGCGAATACGTTGCTAGCGGCCCCTGAATGGATGTGGCGATGGTCGCCAGTATGCGATAGCCGTTTAACGCAAGCGTCTTGCTGCCACCAGGAAAACTATCTTGTGCAAGGTCAAATTGAACATTGATCTGTCTCTGCGTAAAGCTCATTTAATTCCCTGCAAAAAAAATGTCGAAGTTGCCTTGGGCTGGCTGGATAGAGCTTCAAGCGCGCCCCTTACAAAGATAGAAACGCTAGCACCACGCCAAGCCAAAGAAAACCGCCGCTTCCGCCGTGCGTCTCAAGGTAAGCAGCAACCGACGCAAGGCCAACCATCCCGATGCTGATGGCAATTTTTTTCATCAGATTTGCTCCAAGAAACCTCGCCCTTCAGGGCGGGGAGGATGTCCCTTGATGAATTTGTACTTAGATAAAATGTTTTGCGATGGCGTAAGCAAAACCGCTGTAAACAATCCATGCTAAAGGAGTCAAGATGTGGCGAATCCCACGACACCACGCTACAACGAGCGCTGCGCGATCTGCTCCCCGGGTTGAAGTCTGTGCTTGTATCATTAAATCATCTCCAAATTTGTCTTTGGGTATGTTAGGATTTTCCATGTTTTCACTTCTAGGGAATTAGTTGTGGAAATAAAAAGCCCCTGAACGCGACCAACGTCAGGGGCTTTTGCTTTTGTTCGGTACTGCTATTTTTCAGCTTTGTTCAATATAGATAAGTTGCCAGCGCGCTCCTAGCCCCGTGTACCGAGGATCGTCATCGCCTTCGGTGTCAATGAAGGTCAAGTCGCCGATGAAATCCAGATATTCTTGCCGCACAAGATAGACCCGGTCGCGGCACAGTACTCCGGTCATCACGGCATTCCCATTCACATACAGGTCGAGATAGAGGCCCGTGTTTTTCTGATACAGGTTGATGCCGCAATACTGCTGCGCCAGATTAACGCTCAAATTTTGCGATGCAACAGCGGCCAGTGGAATGTTCAGCATCTCATGTCACCAGTCCTGCCACAGCCGTTTCAAGCGTTTTCCCGACGCCAGACATCACTTGCGTCGCCTGCGTCGTGATACTGGTCACAATCGAGGAAACAGACTGTACCGCTCCCTGGAAACTGCTTTTCACAGTATTCACATCAAGCTGTAGTGGCGTTTGTTGGTTCGTCGGCGTCGGCGTGTTTTCTGCTGTGCAGACCCATCCCTGATTTTGCGGATCACTCCCCGATGCCGTCGCCGTGCTCGAATAAGACGCTTGCGCACTCACTCGAATCTCTGTCAAGTGAACCTCGGCTATTAGCAAGCTCAAGCCAGACGAACTCTTGCGTTGATAGTCGAGCCGGTCAATATTGTAATTGCTGTATGTTTGATCCGGCGTAACCACCGTAACAAGCGTGAGCGATTCATATAAGCCGGTAAGCACCGCAAGAAAAGTATCGCGCGGCATATTTTTCCCACCACATGCCAACCGCAAAGTCAGCTCCTGCGGCATCGCCACTTTGTTGTAGGAGGAAAATCCGCCCTCTTCAACAGGGTACGACGCGACGTGCTGCTCACCACGATAGCTCAACTCCACTACGGAATCCGGCGTAATCAGAGCATTACCTTGAGCGTCTGCGATGATCCATTGCGGCGCATCGCTAGGCAAGAATCCGAAATAATCCAGCCCTTGGAGTTGCTGAACGATGCCTGTGCGCACGCCAATGGCAAGAGGCAACTGGTTGAGATCGGGAACTCCGGCAACCAGCGGCACATTTGGAAATTGAATCAAGCTCATGTCATGCCCGTCATTGCGCCCGTAATTAAGCCGTTATTGTTCAGCGCCGTCTTCATTGAAGCGGCAATTGCCGTACCATCTTTGGCGTTATTCGCGTACACGTTCAGAGTGTTAATTGTCGTGTCAATTTTGTTCGATGCCGAAGCCTGCTTATCGGGACGCCCATACATGGCACGATTCGCGGCAGCAATCATCGGAGCCAAAGAAGGAACCTTCCCGGAATTCATGATTGATTTCAACTTCGATCCGTACTGCGGATCGGTAGCATATTTCCCTGTGAGAGCATCGGCAAAAGCATTTGGGTCATCGGCATGCGCACGCGCACCCGCGTATGCAGGACTTGTCGCCAATAATTTTGCATGCGCCTCAAATGCTTCCGCGATGGTGTCAAATTTTGCGAATTTTTGAACTACTCTCTGCATGCGTCCGTCGATAAATTCATTCGTTTCCGCTTCGACATACGCCTGTCCTGACTTGGCTTTAATTCCAAAAGGATTATTGCTGCCTACTGGCATCCGCTTTCCGGAATTGCTTTCAAGCTTATATTGCGCTAGCTGTACGGATGCGGGAACATGATATTTATCTTGTAACCGCTTGGCTATTGCAGCCACGTCTTCGGTGTCGCCCGATTTTGCAGATTTATCTCGTGCGGCCCACATCTTGTTCATTTTTTCATCTTCGCCAGCGTTAAGTTCGCCAGAGTGAAGCATGAGCGCTGCCGGGCCAATCCATCGCATCAATCCAGTAGCAGCGACACCTAGTAACGATGTTTCTCCGACCGCTGCGGCACCGGCACCAGCCTCCGCTGCACCGCCACCAACTGCTGATACTGCTTTTCCGAATACTGCCTTTGCAGCGGCCTTCGCAGCCACAACTCCACCAACCCCAGCAACAACGGTTCCTGCCGCAGTCTCAGCGGGATGGCTTGCCATAGCATCGTTGAAGTCTTTCAGAAGTTTCGTTCCCTCAGTCAATGCAGGTGAGAGCTTTGTGAAGATGGTGGCACCAGTCTGGCCGATAGTGCTTTTGAATTGATTCCATGCTTGATCGGCTTTTTGCGCCTCATCCACATTCTTTTGCGTCACCTGGGAAAGTTTATCGGCCTCATCATAAAGTCCCTCAAATCCTTTTTTGCCATCCTGCAACATCTGGATCATCGTAGGGCCGAGATGCAGAAAAGTTTGAAGATCGTTGAATATATCGCTCTTATTCTTTCCCTCTTGCGACTTGGCGATAGCAGAGAGAATATTTTTCATATTGCCACTGGCAAGATCATCCTTATTAACGCCGAATTTTTGCAACTCTGTCGCAAATATCGAGTCTTCCTTATCTGGATGCCTCTCTTTAAGATCCGTCTTTAATTTTGAAACCTTTGCGGCAAAAGCATCAAATTCCGCAGGATCGCCACCCATTTTTTTCACCGACATATGCCACGCATCAAGCTCATGCGCATCCATACCAAGGTTATGCGATGCAGCACTCAATTGCGACAGACCGCCGATTGTAGCTGCAAGTCCTGCACCGGCAATGGTAGCAATACCAGCCGCCATGCCCATGATTTCGAAGCGGACGCTACTGTACTGATCCGCTAATTTCTTTGCGGCTTCCTGCTCCTTCTTGCGTTGAACAAGTTGCTCATTACTGGCTTTTTTCGTTGCTTCAGCAGATTTTTTCGCGTTAGCTTCCTGCCCGTCTGCCAGCTTCTTTCCAACCTTGTCCGCCTCAGATACGCCTCGCGTGTAGCCGGACGTATCAAGGCCAAGCGTCACAATTAATGCATCAAGTATTGTTGCCATGTGATTGAGTATTTCTGTTATGGATATTTACGGAATGCACTTCGATAATGTCCCACATATCCTCGGCACCATAAACCGTCTGCAATTCATGCAAGGTACATAGCTCGCTGCTTAACGCAAAACCGATAGCTGTGGAAACATTCGCGTATGCCATATGTGGCGCGGCATGACCATCAGGGATGCCAAAATCAAGCCCCTGACGGCCGTCTAAAAACCCGCGTGCAGGCGAAATATCTCACGCCGAAGCTTGAACAGTGTCGCCACTTCTTCGATGTCACCATCAGAGATGCCGCGAATGATGTTCGGCTGTGATGCCGAAGGTATAAAGCTGACGCAGCGCATCATTTCGTCAAGCAGCGGCTCTGCATCCATTGGATCGAGCTTCAATAACGACACCAGCAAGATTTTCTTGAGTCCCGCAATGCCATCATTTTCGATACCAGGAGGTATATCAGCACCAGAGCGACCGGCTGCCAATAGTAGTCGAACTGCAAATTTCTCTGCATGGGCGGCAGGCATCTCCGTGAGTTGGTAAGTTTTACCTTTATCGCGGCCCTCGTCCGTTACCGTGTAGGTAATTTGCTTTCTCATGCTGTCGCCTCGCCGATAACCTGTTCCCAAGCAATAACGAAACTCACTGCTTCCAGCACTTTCTTGGCATTCACGATCTTGTTGCCGGACTTGAGGATGCCGTTAATCAGCGAGTATTTACGATTGATCGACGGGACGATGATTGTTGCATTCGCGTAGTATACTTCTCGCGCAGTGCGTTGTGCCGTCATCCAATTTTCAAATATCGGCAACGATGGCGAGTCAGGCATGATTGCAATTTTTAGATTTGTCGGATTGAAGATAAAGCCTCCGCTCATATGTCCATCCACGCCCATGACGATCTCAGCCATCTCGACCGCTTCCGCGCTAAATGCATCGTCTGCCGCGTATCCCTGAACGTTTTGCGGGGAATCGTACAGATTCAACACCGCGATACTGAAAGCCGAGTTGGCCGAAGTGATTGTTGCCATGAGTGCTCCAAAATAAAAAAGCCGCCAAAAAGGCAGCCTTATAAATGCGAAAACCGGCACTTGGCCGGTTCAATTGATTCAACGCATGTTGCGTTAATGCGAAATGAACAGCTTTAGAAAGTAGCCAATCCCGGCCCCACTTGAGCCAAGGGCCAAGCCAATCGCGGCGATAAGAGCAGCAGTCGCTAGGCGCTTGCCTACGATTCCAGCGTCCTTTTGCGTCATTTTTCCCTCCACCTTTACCTGATTTTTCGGGGTATACTTCACGAATATTCACTTTCAAGTCGAGATTGAATGCTGAATTAAAAAGCCCCTGAACGCGATCAACGTCAGGGGCTTTTGTTTTTTTTCTTGCTTACTTGCCTACCAAGTAATGGCCTGTATTGCCGACAAGGACGTGGCCGCATTCACAGCGGCCTTTTTAGTTTGCAGATGCTGAAATGCCAGCGCGCCCTGCGCACCAAAAGCGAATGCCAGTCCTTGCATATCGCCATAGGTGAACGGCACCTGTGTATTGTCGGCAGCTACCCAGTAAAAGCCGGGCTGAGTTGCACCCGCCAGCTGAAATGTCCATAGCATCGCTTCCAAATTCTCGACGCTCTTCTTATCGGCCTGATACATCTTCGTGATGCCGCCAGCACTGGTATAACTTACTGCCTGCTGTTTAGCTAGGTCGTAGGCCGAAACTAGTAGCGCAATCTGCCCAGCCTGCGCTGTGGCAATCTCTGACGAATTCAAGGGGCGAACGATCCATGCGTTATTCTCCACGTCAGCCACTATTATCGAGTCCGCACTGCTGTTGGACGGCGGCGCTATGGTGAGACAATACGGGATAGTCACATCATCAGCCGCTTCGCCTGCGTATTGCAGTGATTCAGGGTAATAGAGATACTTTGTCATTGGCGACCGCCCATTCGTAAGTCTCCAGCCCGAAAGCTGGAGGCATTCTTAAAGCCCGTTATTACTGGCCGAGCGATACGCTAACTTCTTCCCAAGACAGACTTGCCTTGACGACGTGCGTCGTACCGGCAGCTTGTGCAAAGATGCCCAGGATCGCACCTGGCGGAACGATCACATCGCCCGCGGTTTCCTCGTCCACCGTGTAGACGCCCGCGCCAGCCGCAACAGCTGCCGGGCCGCCGATCTGACGCAGCTCCGAAACAACAATAGACGTACCGGCCAGCGCCGCGTTAGCGATCACGCTCGCCTTGCTGACTGCCTGCAGTGTCGATGCTTGTACACCCTTGCTCGATGCGCCCGTGTAGCTGGCAGCCTGACCGTTCAGGTAGCCGAACATGAAACCGCCGCCCGGCGTGCCCGACAGCGTCAGCACCTTGGTACGGTTGATCACAAGGTTCACGCCGGAATTGACCGGGTTCATCAGCGCAAGGATCGGCGTAGCAGCACCTGCGGCAGGAACGGCAGCACCGATTGCGCTGGTCGTCGCTAATGTAATACCAACGCCAGCGATATTCGCATGGAAATTGTTGCCGTTGAGCGACGACTCAGCATATTTGCCGTGCAGCTCTGAGACGACGAGTTCGCCTTGGGCTGACATGCGCACCGTGGTGCTTGTACCTTTGGCTACTGCTTGCTGACCTACTTGACCTTGAAATTGCATGATTATTCTTTCGTTGAAAAATTAATTGAATTACTGAACGGCGCTGAAATCGGCCCGTAGCGTCGCCGGGTCTTCCTTGATTCGAAGCTCATTCGCCCACATCGCATTCGACAGGGAAACTTCCTGCACGAGCTGAGAGAGAAGCTCAATCACCAAATTGAACTGCTCGTAGCTGATCGCGACCCCGGCGCTCGAATTGACCTGTGCCGAGCCGGTCGTCAGATTCGATACGGCAACCGTGCCGCTGACAGACTGCGTCGCCGGGAGGTTCGTCACATGCGTGAGCGCGCCACCATCCACATTTAGCGCAGGTTGCAACGCTGCGATGGCTGTCAATTGCGTCAGCTCATTGTTTTCTATCGTGCTGAGCGCTGACTGAAGCGCGCTGATGTTGGCGCTTGTAGCAATCGGATTGAGCGCTGCCACAATTTGCGCCAGCGTTGCGCCGCCGCCTAACGTGGTGCCGAGTGCCGTGATGTTTGTCGCAATTGTGCTGAGCGTCGAAAGCTCTGTCGTGGCAGCCGTGTTCAAGGAGGCCAGACTCGCAATGATCGTCGCCTGATTCGCGGCTGTTGCCCCCGCCTGAGTAGCTGACTGGATCGCGGCAAGTGCGGCATTACCTGTCGTGACCAGCCCTTGCAGGTTGATCCCATCCGTGTGCAGTGTTCCAAGTGCCGTGTTACCCGTCGAAATCAGTGACTGAATATTCGAAAGTGCGCCCGCTAACGATGCCGTCTGAGACGTGATCGTCGCCGCCGAAGCATCGCCGCTTGCGACACTCGACTGAACAACATTGACGGCGCTTGTTACGGCATTCACCGCTGTCGTGACGTTGCCCACCGCTGTGTTGATGCCGGTCAGCGTCGAATTCGAGCTAGTCAGGTCAGTATGAAGCTGAGCGACAGCAGTCTGAACGGCATTGACTGCCGAAGTTGTCGCATTCACGGCCGCCATGACATCCTGAACGGACGCGTCCAGCGCGAGCGATCCACCTGATCCCGCAGCCTGTACGACAAGCGGATTGCCAGATACACCGGTCGGATTATTGCTTTGGTCAAGCAGTTGTACCTGTGCGGTCATTTTTATTCCTTATGAGAGTTGGTAGCCGACGACGAATTTGCCCATAAACTCCCCTCGCTTCGGTTGCAGATCAAAGCGGATTGTGCCGTTTCCAGGAGTGGCGAAGACATTCACCTGTTCGAGATAGGCTTCTTGAGTCGAGCGACCATTTGATGGAGATAGTCCAAGCACCTGGGCAACGACAATCGATGTCGGTTTAACTAGCGCATCCGTGATCGTGAATGTCGCATCTCCAACATATTCGCTACCTACGTCCAACTCGACCGCTTTGAAAGCGCCTGCGACCTGCTCCGCGGCGTTAAGAACCGTTTTTGGCATTCTTCACGACCTTCTTTGCGCGCACCTGATCGCGAAGAGTCGCGTTGTCAGATTCAGCAGTCTGCAATCGCTTTTTCAATGCATCGATCAATGCAACGTTCTCGGCATCTTTTTGCAGCAACTGATCGCGCTGGATTTCAAACAGCATCGCATTGGACGCATGCACACCAAGCTCGGTTTGCAAACGACCAAGCCACAGCATATTGAGATGTTGATGTTGATTGTTCATCCGTGTTTCTCCGAAAACCCCGACCAGAAGGCCGGGGGATTGCATTACTTGACGTAGTTGGCGCGCAACTTGTCGCTTGTTACCGGGGCAAACAGCATCGTGATGGCATTACCGGCCAATGTGTAGTCGTTACCAGCGCCCGGCTCCAGCAGCACACCGTTCAGATACAACTCCAATTGATAAGCGTTGGCATTGGCCAGTGTAAACGCAGTGTTCGTTCCGTCAATCGTGCCTGCCGGTGTTTCGTTCGACACCAGATCGCCATATTTCAGGAAACCGCTGCCCGAGGTGTTATCGACGGCAATGACGCCAGCACCAGACAATGTTGCATCGCCGGTTACGCCCGACCATGCTGGCTCACCAGAGCTGTTCGAAACGATGATCTGGCCAGCAGCGCTTGTACCGCCAATAGCGACACCTGCACCCGATACGGCCAGCAGGCCAGCAGGGTCAGCAACAACCGCGATGTCGCCAGACTTACTGTCGAGCCCAAGGCCATTCCCGATCAATGCCTGAATCTGGTTACCAGTCTTTGTCAGACCATTACCTGCGGTGATTTGGTTGCCCGATGTGTCCTGAACCCATGTTGTTGTGGACGCATCGACAGTAATCAGTTCCCCAACATTAGTTGTGGTGCACAGGTACTTAGTACTTTCGCCGACAGTGCCCTCATCAACGATGACGTACATGCCTTCGTTTTGAGTGCTGCCCGATGCGTAATCCGCAGTACGGGACCACGCACCTGAAGCTGCGGCAAACAGACCGTTTTGGGTAGCGTCAGTTTGGCCTACCAGCAGAACGCGATCACCGGCTACCAGTGTTACGCCGTCGATAGTCTGCAAACCGGTCAGAGCAACGTTGGCTGTCGAAACTACACGAGCCGGAGCCTTGAAAGTCAAGCCGTTCGCCAGACTATCAACATACGATTTGGTTGCTGCATCAGTTGCATTGACCGGTGCAGCCAGACCATTGATGGCAAAGTTCGCCATGTTCAGCGCGCCAGTCATCGGAACGCTGCCGTCCGACTTCAAGAGCAGCGCGTAGTCCTGAATCTGGGTACCGCGAATAAGAGTTTGTGCCATATTTGTTCCTAGTTATATCCAATAAGTTATTGTCAACACATCGCCTAATACGATGTCCATTTCAACGGGGATGTTGACGAACCCCACTCCAACCTGAAAGCCGCTCGCGCTTTGCTTAACGCCATTCAGAAATACGAATACGCCACGTGCTGCTTGATTGATTGGGATGCTCTGTGCGCCGCCTGCTGAAGCGATGTAGTCAAACTCCTGCTGCGTTGACGCTTCAAGTTTCTTTAGCCTGCGCAATAGACCGAGCGCAACAGCATCGATGATTGTATTTGCGATGTTCACAGATTACGTCCATCCGCTGATAGAAAGCAGATTGCCGGACGCATCCCAAGTCATCGTTTGCGTCTGACTGCTACCGCTTGCGGAACGTGTAATCGAAATCAGGTTGTCAGACGCGTCGTAGCTCAGTGCATAACCATAATTTATCGAATCAATCGCCGGGCTATTGACGCCAATCGATAGAGGCAAACCTGTCGCCGGATCGATGATGACCACGCCTTCAGCAAATCGCTGATTAACATTTTCGTTTAGATTCGTTGAAACTTTGACTTCCATAACAACTCCCTAAAGTCAAATCACATCACCGCAATGCTGGCAAGCGTCAGTTGCTGAATGCTTCCTCCGTCGGTGTAGAACAGTGTCATCGATGGGCTGGCACGTGCGATGCGGATAGCAGCGGTAGCCGGTTGAATTTGGAGGTAATACCCCTTTGCCTCGATGGTTGCCGACACGTCAAAACCAAGCGCGTTCTGCATCTCTGCGACTTGCGCGCTCGACAATGAGACTCCGGTGCGAATTGCGCCAAAATTTACTGCGCTAGAAATCGGATCCATGCAAGCAGCTTCGATCGTCGCGTATCCCTGCGAGTTGTAGGGCAACGATCCTACGCTTGTAAGCAGAGTGATCATGCTGAGTTGCAAATTCGCATTCAGCCAAATTTGATCAAGGAAGCTATCAAGCCATACCCACTCACCAGAAACAGAGCCTGGGTACATGAAATTAAAATTGTTGATCGCCGTCGCATATGCGCCAAACCAGTTGTAGCCGTTTTGTTTTAAAGCAGCGGAATCTGATGCATTGGTAACTGATGGGGCAAGACCGCTTTGCGTCTTGAACGCAAGTGTTGCACGACCGTTGAGTCGGCTAAAATCAAGCGATGCTGCATAGCCGAGCACAAAAGCTGCGTGAGTGTAATCGCCAAAAATCGGTACTGATCCGTCTAATTGCAAAGATTGTAGTGTGTAACCCCATGGCTCCGTCGATCCGGCCACCTTTGCTTGCGCATCAGAGTCATAGCCCACATAACCAAATCTATTCTGGGTGCTATTGGCCCATGTAGAAAACGCAATTTTGTCAGTAATAACCGACTCCCATGCCGTGGAAAACAGCGCCCAATTCTGCGTAACACTCAGAATGATACTGTCCATGAAGGAGCCTGGCATCGCAGCATTAGCTCCTTGCGATACGATAGCGCCTGACGGCGTATCCATGCCAAGTGCTGTTGCTGCCGCACCGGTGGCCGCCAACGCGCTTGATGCTACTCCAGTAGCCACGTCAGTAATGACGAATGCTTGATGCAGCTCGTCAAACGCGACATTCACGCCAAGCTGCGTACTCATCAATTGAGCAGCATTCGAGAAGCTGGTAGCCGCCGACAAGTTGATAGTAGCCTGGTGCGCCACTGCGTCAATGACGATGCTAAATGCCCCAGTGACCGCTTGAAGCTGCGCAAGTGTCATCGATGCAATAGACGCTCCGCGAACCCACGCAGGAACCGCAGCAGCATTGTATTGCGCGAAGTACAGCAGACCGGGCGTCTTGGTGCTGTTCTGGTATCCATTAAAGTAAATTTTTGCCATCGCCGCTTCAACGGACTGCGGACCAAAATAACTGGCAACGTCCGCAGAATCGGCAAACGGGATAGCTTGGCCCATCGGCGCATAGGTGGATTGCGTCAGGATCAATCCGTTCAGATTGACGGCATTTCCTGCGGCGCTTAGCACGCCAGGATTGACATTTACGATCTGCGAAATTGGAATGGCGTTTGTCATGGGTACCCCAAATAAAAAACCGCCCTAAGGCGGCATTGTGCATTTAATGACGAATCCGATCAGGCTGGAAAAGTCACGTCGATATTTTTTAAACCAGACCAAATTTTCTGACTAGTGGTATTTGCCGTAACAGGGTTGCCTGCGTTGCCAATTTCAAGCTCTGCCGCAAAATACTGTGGCACGGTCGTGATCGGGTTGTACTGAAGATTGACCTGCAACTTCCACCGTGCAACGTATTGACTCTCGCCACTAATAAGCGGCATCTGAACTGGATCGTCGGCGTACAGCGGCACAATGTTCTGCGGAAGCGCATCGACTGCGTAGCTATCACGAAACAAGCTTTGCACCATCGCCGCCCAGTCACCTGACTGCTGCCCATAAAAATCAAGCTGGATCATGTGATTAATGTGCGTCTCAATGAGCTTCGAGCCAGGATTACTTCCTATGTCGTCGTAGCTATCGATATTTGTAGACAGACGAATTTTACGAACGTCCGTCATCACGACGAAATCACCGACAGGCATCGAAACCTGATTATCCTGCCCCTGAACCACCTCAATACCAGCAGGCAAAATCGACAGTAGAAACGTGCGTAGTGCCGTGTGAATATCGTCGCCGATAATTGAGATCGACACACTCACGATTGCAGCCTCACCAACACGCTACACCAGTCAGGCCATGTTTCTAGTACGGCAATAACAAGCCAACTACGCGCCACGCCACCAGAGGTTTCCGGAAATTGCAAGGTATCGCCACCCTTACTATCTGCACGCACGACGCCCTGCGCATTCCCGTTTAGGTAAACTTTGCGCATCACGCCCTCGATATTCAGACCATCGATATGCTGTAATTCCTGTGCAGTAACACCCTGGACTTGTCCTGAGCATTGAACTGCAACAACATTCGGCGTCCGACTACCAGAATCTGATGTCGTATAGCCTTGGCTCTGCATCCACGTAATAGGTATATTCGCAGTGACGCGCTGGGTAGCTCTGTTCGCAATCGCGCTCAAATTCATTACTTATCCTCAACGACCGAAGTCAGGGTAGCAAGCATGGTGCCTGTATCAACCAGCGGCTTTTCTATGGAATCAGTCCGATCTCCACTTGCCGTGCGACGCACTCTGGCGAGAATAGTTGATTCTTCCAACTCTGGGGAGGTAAGCTCACTGATCGTTTTTTTAATATCACCAGCGGCCCCATTACCTACGATCTGCAACATGGCGTCAGCCGTCATTGCTCCTCGCATTACTTCGCGCACACCATCTTGAATATTTTTCGACCATTCACTTTTCTTTTCTTCGATGGTAGGTCGAATAAAAGGACGCGCCGGAATAGTCGCAGTGCCAAATTCCTGAATAGCAGCAACCTCGCCAACCGGAGTGCCATTCTCGTACACGGCAGATTCGAGCCAGCCGATCTTTATGACCTTGTGCTCAATATCCCGCTGCATGCGCGAGCGCAATTTCTCTGCAATGCCAGACATGTCGAGCTTGCTCAAAATATCCCGCCAAACTTCCTATAGGCGGATCGCTCAGGTAGTCCACCGATGTAGAGGCCGCCGGCAGATTGCGTGTCAAGCAAGGCCCGAAGTTGCATTCCATACGGCGTACTCGACAGCCACGATTGAAAAGCCGTTTTAATAGGCGGAATGGCGAAACCAACGCTGGTGCTACCCTGTGTTGCGTTCTGTATCGGCATCCCACCTGCTATCGATGAATCTGCCGCGCTGGGGTCAGCTGCTAGTTGCAGCAACTGCGCCATCATCAAATAGATGGCGTATTGCAGCGTCGGCCCCGACAACATCAACGAATCGTTCGCGTTAATGTAGTTAGTCGCAACCTCCCACATCATCAAGAGTAACGCGTCTGGATATGTGCCCGGTATCGAAAAATCAGGGAAAAGAGCGCGAAACCCCGATAGGTCAAGCGTCTGAGTTGCCATTTTTTAACCTTTTTTCCCGCTCGTTGGCTCCACCAATTGATTGCCCTCGCGAGTATCGGTTCCAAGATAGTCAGAAGGCGTTTTCGGAGCTGATGGGTCTTTGGTGTTCATATTTGCAGCAACTTTTTCCGGCTCAGCTGCTTTTTTCTGAATCATAACAAAACCATTTTCCGCATGCTTCTTGAAAACTGGATTATCACCAAGAATCAGAGCATCCTCATCCGACACCTGCGTGGCAACGCCAAGAGGGGTCAGGATGTGTTTATTTGCCACACCCGTGCCGCCTTTGATGACTATCGAGCGGGCGCGCTGCGGCAGATCAGCGCCACCTTTGACCCACACGTTGTAAGAGACATCCGTTGCAAGCGTTGAAAATACTGTTGGCATATCTTTATCTCCTTAGACGCCGGTTGCGCGAACCACTGCGTAAGGCCGCTTTAGCAACACACCGGCAGTCGCATTGGAATAATCCTCGACGTATGCCTTGCTTTGTTTTTCTACGCCCAGTGCCTGGAATTTAGCTGGAACGATCTGCGTAAACGTCCGCTTATCGTCCGTTCCGCCATCCTCAACGCCTTCTGCGTACAGATACAGTACGTTCAGGCCGCCGTTCGCATTGTTTAGATGCGGAGCTGTAACAATGCGAATTTTTGGATAATTTCGTGTCAGCCAATCTTTGACAGAAATTCCGAAGTCGCTCACCACTGTCAGGTATTGGTAACAATCAGTCGAAAGTGCCAGAGTAATATTCGTATCCTCTGGGTTGATTGTGTCCATCGACTGTGTTTGCAACAGCTGCAAAAGAGTGCGCAGATCAGCAGTAATTTCCAGAAATACTTTCGAGGCCCACTGCGTACTACCAGCAACGCCTGCCGCAACCGTCTGATAGGCCGGGAGACTAGGATCATTCAGAAATCCATAGGTACGATTCGTGCCATTGTTGTATCCGAAAAATCCAAGGGTGTTACGCTGAATTTCCAACGCCAATGCGGCGGCGGATCGTTTTTCAGCAGAAGTGGAAATCTTGATTTTTGATGCGCGCGCTTCTTCAAGCAGGCCGATCTTCATACCCTTCTCAAAACGCACAATCGTGCGTCTCTCAAAATTGGTATTCCACGATGACAGCGGAACGTTCGTGAAGTCGCCATATGGCACGGCATCGCCGATCACTTCCAGCATGCCCTGAACGACCTCCTCATCTTCCCATGAGCCAACCGTAGTAATGCCAACCAGATCATCGATCTTGCGTGCGGCGGTAATGTTGCGAACAAATCCCGGCAACCAATTTTGCAGAAACTGAATCGGCGTAGTAATCGAGGGGCTGGTAATGCCGCCTTGCTGATCATCCATTGCCATCGCCTGCACCATACGATTCACTTGAGATTCAGTAATCGTGATGCCGATACCGGATAGCGCGCCAAAGTCAGCGACATCCTGGGCGGACATGTTTAATGGGCGAACCTGACGCGGCCCGATATAACTTTTTTCCTGAGCGTACATTCAAGTATCCCCTTAGTTAGTGAGACGGATTGCAACTAGACCACTGTTGGTCGTTGGATAATTAACGACAAATGCGTTCGGCACTAATGCAGAGCCAGCCGGAGCAGAAGCGCCCGGCGCTACCGCAGCCAATGCGCCAGTCGTCGTGTTATATGTCACCTGATCGCCAATATTGGCAGGGCCGACAATCTGCGCGGCAATCGTGCCCATCGTCAGAAATTCGCCCTGGGAGTTGTCGTGAATAGCCAGCGTTGGCGACAAGGTTCCAGAGATGCCACCGCTCGACGCGTAGACTTTTGGATTCACCAAAATACCCGCGAACACAGCGCCTGCGGCGATGATTCCGCCAACAGATGCGACGTTAGTCAGATTATTTTTCGTGAACGCATAGCCCACAATATTTGGATTTGCCCCATTGCTATTGACCAGTAAAGGGTCAGCACGTTGCGGACCATCGAACAGCAGTTCGCCAGTAATACCGAATGCCAGGGTGAATGGCACTACCGTTTGAAAACCCATCTCATGCTCCCTTTACGTATTGACTGACGAAATTGTTGCCGCCAACGGCAGCATCCATCGCTTTAGCTATTGGCTGCTTGCGCGGGTCTGGACGGCCTTGAAGCCAGCCACTCAAAACAGAGACCTCAGTCCCGCTATCAGCTTTAATACCAAGCTTCTTGCAACCATATGCAGCAACTTGCAGCTCGCTCATCTCGGCATGATCGAACGTGCCAATGTGTGTTGAGAGTTTGTCGGCAATCCGATTTTTTGCGGCAATGCGCGACATAAAATCTTTGTACAGAATGGCCGCATCCATACCCTCGGCAGGCTTGTCGCCTTTTTTGCTTTCGTCGCTGCCTGGCTTTTCGGCTTCTTTAGCCGCCTCAGCGTCCGCCACAGGAGGATTATTTTCATCCGGGTCGCCGCCAGACACGTCCTCATCTTCTTCAGAGGCGACCGGTGCGCCACCCGTTGCCGCTGCTTGCAGCGCGGCGATAGCTGGTAGCAATGAATTTATTGCAGATACAACCTGTTCCAGCGACATGCCGCTGTCTTTACTTCCTTCATCCTTGGCTTGAGTTTCTTCTGCCATTTCTTTCTCCTGATTAATCATTGCCGAGTCGAGTGTGAAAACCAAACTGTCCTGTGAATCCAGAACTGCTACATCAGCCCCCATGCGCCCCGACCCAACAAGCGCTAAATGGTTGCCACGAATATGACGTTGCACGTAGTCGTAAGACTGACCGTTCCACGAACCAGAGACGGCCTCATACCGGCATCGGTAGCCGCACGAAAGTTCCTTCTTTCCTGCGGCGATCAGATCAGCCATTGCCTCCGAAAACACCTTAATGTTTCCGTACAATATGCCGTCCTGAAAATATACTTCCTCACCGATGACGCCCTGCACGCCCTTTTTTTCTGGCGGCGTCAGGCCATTCTCTTCGCTGCCCAGCATGGCGTGATCGTCAATCCACGGAACCAACTTGAACGATTCCAGGGTTTCTGGCGATCCAAGCTCTTCGGCTGATCGATAGACCAGATAAATAGCGTTGGGATCTGGTGCGCCAGGGATTTGCCTGCCCCTGTAGGGAAACACCCCTACCTTCGACAGCGGATTACCCTTGACCACAACCCAGCCGTTCACATCTTGATTGCGAGCGGATGATTCCTGCATGTCATGTCCCGAATTTCACAATAGGCCGCATTACACAGCGGCAATTTGGCGCTTGGCCTGGAATAACCGGCACACCCAGTCTTTCGTCAACAGGCGGACTATCCAGATCAAAAATCTTTCCACCCCATTGAACATGCTGCTGGCGCGGGTGCTGTCCTCCGCCGGAGTGAATCCACTCAAACTGCCTCACACCGAGTTCGCGCATACGCCCTGCATTGATATTGTTGTAAGCCTTGCGAGTCTGGTCTAGGGCCACGTTGCGTGCGTGCCTGACGTTTTCGCCATATTTCTTTTCAAGATAAGGAACCAAGTCCTTCAGTCCTCGCCCAGTAGAGATGGAGCGCATGACAGCGCCCTGCACATCCGCGATGTACTTTTGTGGAATTACCCGAATCAGACTAACGCCCTCGTTCACCGCTGCTGTAGCAATTTCTTGCAGCCGCCCGTTGAACATGTCGGTCTTGAGCGTAAATCCTTTTGGACTGTCCTTGAAGAATTCGCGCAGGGACATTCCAAGCGTAACGCTGCTGTTTTTCAGCGTGCGCTTGACCATGCGTTGCGTTGCCATCTTTCCGAGTTTTGCGAATTGCGGCATGTACTTGTTAAGCAACGCGTTCGTCAGAATGCGCGCTGCCGATGCGCTGTTGGCGTCATCCATCGCCACAGAGTCAAACGCATGCGCCGGATCATTGAACATTTTTTCTATGTTACGGCGCGTCTCTGCGCACATCTTGCGGACGAGAAGCCCAATAGCTGCCTCGTAGTCCTGCGCAATGACGACAGCTGGCCGAAGAATCAGGCCGCTGACCACATTATTTTCCAGTTTCGCCATGACCATCCTCAAGCGGATTGCTAGGCTCATTGCCGGAATCTTCCAGCTCTGGCAATGGCTCATCCTCAAGCCCCAAAGAGCCATATCCAGACTCTGGGTCTTGCGCAATGCGGCGGCGCTCATCCTCGCTGCTGATTGCACCACTTTGGACGAGCGCCTGGCCCGTCTGAGCTTTCTTTAGATTAATATCAGACAACTCTTCCGCGCTCGGCGTATCAGTAGGATTCCAACTCACCGTCACGTCCGGCTGATTGCCAAGCTTTGGCATCACAAACGAAAGCATGACGAGCAAATGATGTCGCTCAACAAGCGGAGTCAAGTCGTGGGCCTGAATGCTTTCCAGCTCCTCGTGATAGCTGCTTTCCTCGTACTCACCCGTCGAGCTAAATCCCTTCGGTTGCGTCCCTAAAATTTTTGTCGCTGGTACGTTTGCTGCCGCAGCCACGATCTGATACTGCGTCATGATGACCTGATCAAGTTCATTGAGCGCTGTATCGTGCTGCTCAAATAGATCTGATTCCTTGTCACCAAGCTTAATGCCAAAGTTGTCGCGGTAATGTATCCACTCGTTCAGACGTTGAACCGCCTTCTCACCTTGCCCGGTGACCGCTTCCATATCGGTGTACCAAACGTTCGTCCGCTTCGACTGCGCTAGGAGCGGCGCTTCATTTGCCACGCGCTCAGCTGCGTACACGCGCTCCATAATCCGTTGCGTGACCGGTATCCCACCATATTGATACATGGGCTTGAGAATGTCCGGCAGCTCGGCGTTGCGAAAGATGACCAGGTGCGAACGATGATGTCGCTTGCCGTTAATCAGCCACCATGTAGGCTCGAAAAAATGCCCGGTATCCGGAGCTGCCGAAGCCCCTTGATTAAGCTCTGGCGCACACCAGTATGGGTCTACTTGAACGATGCCCTTGTAGCTACCAGGTGTTACGCCATCTGGATTGAACGGCTTCTCGTAATATTCTGGATCGGTGCTATCCACCTTGAACAAGGCAATGCGAATTCCGAATATGCGCCCCATGCGAATATACTGCTCAAGATTCCAGCTTAGCCTGTATGCCTTGTCGTAGCGCCTCAATAACCGCAGCGCCTCATCATTAAGCTGTTCGCCATCTACAGCGACAATCGTGTAGCCATTGCGAATCGCGTCCCGGCCCGGCATTGAACAAGCTTTATCAATCAACCAATGTTGCGCCAGAATCGCACACATTGGATAGCCAATGAACGACTGCGAAACGTACCAAGCAGCCAGCGATTCCGGCATACCCTGCTGACCATACGGCCCGACCATTTTTAGAGTCGATGCGCCCGTCGAATCATCCTGTGCGCCGTCGAAAGACGGCTTCGGAAATAAAGCTGTTAACGCCGCAATGCGACTTGGAATGTTTACCCCATCCCGAGCAGCTACATGAGTGCTAAGGAATGGCGTACTCGATGACGGCGGCGCTGATGCTACGGATTTATCCTTGAGCCATCCAAACATGAATTTATCCAAAAAATGACTGGCGCTTTACCATGAGTTCGTTAAACGCCCGACTCAGCGCGTCTACCTGATCATCGTGCTTACCATTAGGGAACATCCGCATTTCATCGAGAAGCTGGCGGTTCCATGAACCCTCCAGCATGACGACATTGCCGACGTTGATCTGTGCTGCCAACGGCTCTGCCCGCGTTACTTTGTCGCCAGATTCGGGGGATGACTTTACTTTGTATCCAGCCAACTTGCGGGTGAGGTACAACACAAGAGATTTTCCAGCCTGCCCAGGGTCTTGCGGCATGCCTATTGTTACGCTATACCCATCAAGCGCCGAAGTATTCATCAGCAGGTTATCGCGCTCGTCTGTCGCTACCCGCTCACGCACCATGTCGCCGATAATGAAACGACCGTCTGGCAACTTGCCTAACTTTCCACCTGCCGTGTAATCGCCATCGACAGTTGCAGCAAAATCCCAGCCGCGCACCCACTTGATCGCACCAGCGGGGATCGCAGGAACAATCTCGATCTGCCCCGGTTTGATGATGCCGCCCTCTGCCGGAGCTGGACGCTGCTGATATTGCCCAGCAAACGTATAGGGCGCTGCTGATTCCATGCGCCGAAGTTCATCAGCGCTATGCTTCTCAGGCCACAATGCCGTGCCATCCTCTTGCAATGCGGGCAAACAGACATGCTCCCACTTCTCACCGTTGCCACCATCGAGCAACCAGCCAGACAGATCACTCTCATGCAATCGCTGCATGACAAGAATAATTGGGGTATCAGGAGAATTTTTTCGGCTCTCCAGCGTATTCTGAAACCAGTCAATGACGTTTTCTCGCATCACTTCTGACCGAGCCTCATCCGCCTTGTGCGGATCGTCGATAATGATTGCACCGCCGAATCCTGGCCGATGCTTACCAGCACCGTATCCAGTGATTGTGCCGCCAGCACCGACAGCATAGATGCAGCCGCCCAGCGAAGTGCGCCACTCGTCCTTAGCCTGGCTGTCGTCACGAAGAATGACCGATGGGAATATGGCCCGATATTCAGCCTCCTGAACCAGCCCTCGTATATCCCAAGAACTCGATGCCGCCAATCTGCCAGAGTAGGACGTATAGATGAATTCGCTATCGGGGAAGTGCCCAAGGCTCCATCCCATAAAATTCTTGACGATCTCCGTCTTCGAGTAACGCGGCGGGATGTTGATGATCAGCCGCTTACATTCGCCGTTGAAAACCCGAGTCAATGCCTCGCATATCAACGGATGGTGCGATGACTGCTGCCACGTGTATCCGCGCCGATTGACAAACATCCATCGGCTGAAATAGTAAAGGTCTGCCATCGCCATAGACCGCCATACACGGCGCTCCTGGTCATCAAATTCCATGGCTATACCTTCGGAGAAATCCTATTCTTTTCCAGCTCTCGCTGAATTTCATCAAGAGTAGCGGTGGGGCCGCCGTTGCTTACGGTAATGTTCGTTACCTGAGGCGTATGCTGGTCGATGGCCCAAGCCTTGCGCTCTGCCTCCTGCCGAATCTTCAGCGTCTCCGCCGTGATTTTCGCCAGCTTGGCCGCTTCAAAATCCTTCGTCCCAATAGCCGTGTCTACGATGTCCTTATGCTCTTCCCACTCATCTCGGTGCCGTTGAACAACGTCAGCTCGGCGTCCGGCCTCGGCATCCAGCGCAGCTGCCTTTTTTTTAGGGTTGCAACCTGCAACTATGCCTGCAACTTTCTCTGCAACTTTGCGCTGAATGACCGGCTCAACATCCTGTGACCAGCCTTCCGCCTCAATGTGCTTTTGGATCGCAGTGCGACTAACGCCATGTTGCCTAGAGAGCATGGATTGGGTTGCACCCGTCTCGTACTCGGCACGGATAGTTTCCCAGTCGATGCTACGTTTCATTGGTAATCCGTAATTGAATGCTGTGTTGTTCCTGCGAGTAAAATGACAAACGCAAAAAAGCCCCGGACCAATTAAGGCACGAGGCTTTGTTTTACCAATACAGGAGAGGATTCCTACCGACCAGAGCTATCTGCAAAGTGCCAGCAGCGTGTTTGAATCAACTCTTGTATTGCCCCTCATGTGAGGGGTATTACTTTTCTTTAGGCGTGAAAAACCGCCACTGAGAAGAATCATATACTGTATTTACAAACAGTGCAAGGTTTTTTTAATAGTGGTACCGACATTGTGCAATTTGCAATCGACCATCCTGAATCGAATAAATCAGACGATGCTCATCATCTATGCGCCTAGACCAGAACCCAGACAAATTGTGCTTTAATGGCTCCGGCTTACCGATACCATCGCAGGGGTCGCGCACTATGTCTTTAATTAGCGCGTTGATACGCTTCAGCATTATTTTATTATTCAACTGCCAATATAAATAATCTTCCCATGCCTCTGCCGACCATTCAATCGTCATTGCTCAGCTCATGCGCAACGCCATTGCCAGCCCGCAAAGATTCCAGCGAGTCCATAAGTCGGCGCGCGTTACTGGGGCTACGCAAGAGATAGGCAGTTTCCTCAAGTGCGTTGTAATCAGCTAGTGACATAATGACAACTGAATCACCCTTTTGCCGAGTAATCAAGATCGGAGCATGGTCTTGCCCCACCTTGTCCATTACTGCGGTCAAGTTCTGACGAGCATAGCTATAGTTTAATGCGTACATTTTCTGCCCCTTTGTATATGTACAAATATTAGTACATATACAAAGGGATGTCAATTCAACTAAGCAAACGTAACCGCCATACCCTGCTCCGCCTCGTAGCAGATTAGTTGCTCGGCTACGCTGTGAAGGTGATTCCGCCATGTGCGCATCTGCTTTCTTGCCATTTCGCCGAACCCGAGCGCCTCACGCATCGCCAGAATCCGCACCTTCGCGCCGGTCACATCGTGGCCGTCTTTTTCCAGCTGCTCGATTAGCTCCAGTTCTGGGGCGCGGTTCCTCGGGTCAAGTAGAGCTTTCGGCGTAAGGCTGGCATTGGCGCTCCATCGGTCGTGTGGGTCTGCTGCTGATAGTGGGTAGTGGTAGTGTTCTTTGGCAACTGCTGGCGGCGCGTCCGGCTCAACCAGTTCCCACTCATAAGATTCAACAAAAGACAGCGCATCAGCGAATTGCGACTCGCTCAGGTCTTTGTAGGTGCCGACTTGGAAGTGATTCTTGATGCCGCCCCACAGTGCCGGATAGGCTGCGCG
>Ga0302155_10000621_pt1 | contig 27453 bp, 21 predicted proteins | sample I_Bog_N3_1_FD_193508 | JGI IMG/M metagenome (GOLD analysis project Ga0302155, IMG submission 193508) | Peat permafrost microbial communities from Stordalen Mire near Abisko, Sweden - I_Bog_N3_1 | ecosystem: Environmental > Terrestrial > Soil > Wetlands > Peat | place: Sweden: Abisko, Stordalen...
GTCATCAGGTAGTGAGCACGTCTTCGCCTTCTTTGTCGAGAACCGATTCCAGGGCGTCCAGCCATTCCTGGGTTTCGACGGGATCGAGGTCTTGCATGGCTTGCTCCAGGGCGGAAAGGCTTCCAGAATCGGTTGCCTGAGTTTGCGACTGGCCTTGTGGGCAGACGACATAAATTCTTGGATGTCCGGAGGTTGTACCGGAGTCCTGTAGTTTTACTACAAATCGTCGACCATTTCAGCCTTTCGAATGTATAGACGAGTAGTAAAACTACAGATCGACGAGTAAAAACTTCCTGCTATGTTGTGAGCGTAATCGATATTGTTGGTTGGAAAATAATCAAGGTGACCACCTTTTTGAGGCTGGCTGCCAAAAAATAACCATTATCAGCTATTTCTAACTTTTGTTCGACAGTCCTTTCCAGAGCGTGTTTCTCGCTATCACAGACTGCGGCTGATTGTTCGATCACCAAGGATAGACCATGAGCCTTCCAATGTTGGCCGACCTGCCGGCCATTCTCCTGCCTGCCGCCAGTCGTGCCGAGCAGTCGTTTCGTGCCGCCGTCGCCGCCCTGGAGGACGATCACGGGCTGAGCGAATGGACCGCGCAACGCTGGGCGCAGTTCGCCCGGGTCAGCGCGGCCAGCGACTTCTTTATTGAACAATCGGTACGTGACCCTTTGATGTTGCTGGAGCTGGCGCAGTTCGGCGACCTGGATCGCGGCTTTGCGCCGGGGGAGATGTGCGGGCAGATCGCCGCGGCGTTGCAGCAGGTCGAAAGCGAGGATGAGCTGGGCCGCGCCCTGCGCCGTCAGCGCACGCGCCAGCAGGTGCGGATCATCTGGCGCGACCTGACCCGCCAGGCGGACCTGGTGCAGACCTGTCGCGATCTTTCCGATCTGGCCGACGCCTGCATCGACCAGGGTTATCACTGGTTGTACCCGCGCCATTGCCAGCAGTTCGGCACGCCCACCGGGCGGCGTAGCGGCGAGCCGCAGCAGATGGTCATCCTCGGCATGGGCAAGCTCGGTGCCGTGGAGTTGAACCTGTCTTCCGATATCGACCTGATCTTCGCCTACCCGGAAGGTGGCGAGACGGTCGGGGTCAAGCGTCCGTTGGACAACCAGGAGTTTTTCATCCGCCTGGGCCAGCGGCTGATCAAGGCCCTGGACCCCATCACCGTTGACGGCTTTGTATTCCGCGTCGACATGCGCCTGCGTCCGTATGGTTCGGCCGGCGCGCTGGTGTTGAGCTTCAACGCGCTGGAACAGTATTACCAGGACCAGGGGCGTGACTGGGAACGTTACGCGATGATCAAGGCGCGGGTGGTGGCCGGCGACCAGGTGGCGGGCGCGCAGTTGCTGGAAATGCTGCGGCCCTTCGTCTATCGGCGTTACCTGGACTTTTCGGCCATCGAAGCGCTGCGCACCATGAAGCAGCTGATCCAGCAGGAAGTCCGGCGCAAGGGCATGGCCGAGAATATCAAGCTGGGCTCCGGCGGCATTCGCGAGGTCGAGTTCATCGCCCAGGCCTTCCAGCTGATTCACGGCGGGCGTGACCTGAGTCTGCAGCAACGGCCGCTGTTGAAGGTGCTGGGAACCCTGGAAGGCCAGGGCTACCTGCCGCCGGCGGTGATCGGCGAGTTGCGCAGTGGCTATGAATTCCTGCGTTACACCGAGCATGCGATCCAGGCGATTGCCGACCGTCAGACCCAGATGTTGCCCGACGATGAGAAGGACCGCGCGCGCATTGCCTTCATGATGGGCTTCGACAGTTGGGAAGCGTTTCATGAGCAGTTGATGCACTGGCGTGGGCGTGTCGACTGGCATTTCCGCCAGGTGATCGCCGACCCGGACGAAGAAGACGGCGCCGAGAGCGAAGTGATGGTCGGCGGCGAATGGCTGCCGCTGTGGGAAGAGTCCCAGGACGAAGAGGCGGCCTGCCGGCAGTTGCAGGAAGGCGGTTTCAAGGATGCCGCCAAGGCCCTGAAACAACTGACGGTACTGCGTACCAGCCCGCAGTTGCGCGCTATGCAGCGGCTCGGCCGGGAGCGGCTCGATGCCTTTATCCCGCGCCTGCTGGCCCAGGCGGTGGAACATGCCGATCCGGACCTGGTGCTGGAGCGCGTGTTGCCCCTGGTGGAAGCCGTGGCCCGACGTTCGGCCTACCTGGTGCTGCTCACGGAAAACCCCGGTGCCCTGCGGCGTTTGCTGACCTTGTGTGCCGCGAGCCCCTGGATTGCCGAACAGATCACCCGCTTCCCGATGCTGCTCGACGAGCTGCTCAACGAAGGCCGGCTGTTCAAGCCGCCCCTGGCGCCGGAGTTGGCTGCGGAGCTGCGTGAGCGCCTGACGCGGATTCCGGAGGATGACCTTGAACAACAGATGGAAGCCTTGCGCCACTTCAAGTTGGCGCATCGCCTGCGGGTCGCGGCCTCGGAAATCTCCGGCAGCCTGCCATTGATGAAGGTCAGCGACTACCTCACCTGGCTCGCCGAGGCGATCCTCGAACAGGTGCTGGCCCTGGCCTGGCGCCAGACCGTCGGTCGCCATGGTTCGCCGCGCCGTGTCGACGGCAGCTTGTGCGACCCGGGCTTTATTATTGTCGGCTACGGCAAGGTCGGCGGTATCGAGCTGGGCCATGGCTCGGACCTGGACCTGGTGTTTATCCATGACGGCGACCCGAATGCCGAGACCGATGGCGTCAAACCCATCGATACCGCGCAGTTCTTCACCCGTCTGGGCCAGCGGATCATTCACCTGCTGACCACCCAGACCAACTCCGGCCAACTCTATGAAGTGGACATGCGCCTGCGGCCGTCCGGGGCTTCGGGCTTGCTGGTCAGTTCCCTGGGCGCTTTCGAGCGTTACCAGCAGAACGAGGCCTGGACCTGGGAGCACCAGGCGCTGATCCGCGCCCGGGTGCTGGTGGGCTGCAACGAGGTCGGCACGGCATTCGAGAAAGTCCGCGCGGCGGTACTGGGGCGTGAGCGGGATTTACCGACCTTGCGTCAGGAAGTCAGCGAGATGCGCGCCAAGATGCGCGACAACCTGGGGAGCAAGGCCACCGCGGCGGGCACGGCGGCCAATGCCTTCGAGGCCACGGCGCCCTTCGATATCAAGCAGGATGCCGGTGGTATCGTCGATATTGAATTTATGGTGCAATACGCGACATTGGCTTGGTCCAAAGCGCACCCGGCGTTACTCCGCTATACCGACAATATCCGCATTCTCGAAGGGCTGGAGCAGGCTGACCTGATCCCCGCCACGGACGCCAACCTGCTGCGCGAGGCCTACAAGGCCTATCGCTCCGCCGCCCACCGCCAGGCGTTGCAGAAGGAGGCGGGAGTGATCACCGGCGATCAGTTCGCGGTCGAACGCCGCGATGTCATGCGGATATGGACCGAGCTGGGGCTAAGCTGATTGATATTTTAGAGGCGGGGAGGCATAAGCCTCCCCGCATCGTTTGTGGAAGCCTATGAATATTCTGATCGTTGGGCCCAGCTGGGTCGGTGACATGGTGATGGCTCAGACACTGTTCCAGTGCCTGAAGCAGCGTCATCCGCAGTGCGAGATCGATGTGCTGGCCCCGGAATGGAGCCGCCCGATCCTCGAGCGCATGCCCGAGGTGCGGGCCGCCTTGAGCTTTCCGCTCGGCCACGGAGCCTTGGAGCTGGCCACGCGGCGGCGCATCGGCAAGTCCCTGGCCGGCCAGTACGACCAGGCGATCCTGCTGCCCAACTCGCTGAAGTCGGCGCTGGTGCCGTTTTTTGCCGGCGTGCCGAAGCGCACCGGCTGGCGCGGCGAGTTTCGCTACGGCCTGCTCAACGATGTGCGCAAACTGGATAAAGAACGTTACCCGCTGATGATCGAACGGTTCATGGCCCTGGCCTATGAACCGGGTGAGAGCCTGCCGACCCCGTATCCGCGGCCGAGCCTGCAAATCGACCCGGCCAGCCGCGATGCCGCGCTGGCCAAGTTCGAACTGAGCCTGGATCGTCCGGTACTGGCGCTGTGCCCGGGGGCGGAGTTCGGCGAGTCCAAGCGCTGGCCGTCGGAGCATTACGCGAAAGTCGCCGAGGCGTGGATTCGTGAAGGTTGGCAGGTCTGGCTGTTCGGTTCGAAGAACGATCACGCGGTCGGCGAAGACATTCGCCAGCGTTTGATCCCGGGGTTGCGGGAAGAAGCGGTCAACCTCAGTGGTGGCACGTCCCTGGCCGAGGCTATCGACCTGATGTCCTGTGCCGATGCGGTGGTCTCCAACGACTCGGGGCTGATGCACGTCGCCGCGGCGTTGAACCGTCCGCTGGTGGCGGTCTACGGCTCGACTTCGCCGGGTTTCACCCCGCCATTGGCCGACCAGGTGGAAATCGTCCGCCTGGGTCTGGAGTGCAGTCCCTGCTTCGACCGCACCTGCCGTTTCGGCCATTACAACTGCCTGCGTCAGCTTGAGCCGACCCCGGTGAACGAAGCCCTGCAGCGTTTGCACGGCACTGCGGTCGAGGTCCACTAATTGCGCGTATTGCTGGTCAAGACCTCTTCCCTGGGCGACATCATTCATGCCTTGCCGGCGCTCACCGATGCCGCGCGGGCGATTCCCGGCATCCGTTTCGACTGGGTGGTCGAGGAAGGTTTCGCCGAACTGCCGAGCTGGCACCCGGCGGTGGACAAGGTGATTCCGGTGGCGATCCGCCGCTGGCGCAAGAATATCTGGCAGACCCTCAAGAGTGGCGAGTGGCGGCGGTTCAAGGAGAGCCTGCGGGCCAAGCCGTACGATCTGGTGATCGATGCCCAGGGCCTGGTGAAAAGCGCTTTGCTGACCCGTTATGCCAAGGCCCCGGTGGCCGGGCCGGACAAGCAGTCGGCCCGCGAACCCCTGGCCAGCCGCTTTTATTCGCGGCGCCTGGCGGTGTCGCGCAATCAGCATGCGGTGGATCGCATGCGCCAGTTGTTTGCCCTGGCGCTGGGCTATGACCTGCCCAGGGGCATGGGCGACTACGGCCTGGATGTCGACAAGCTGGTCGAATTGCCGCGCAAGCCTTTCGTGGTGTTCCTGCACGGCACCACCTGGGACACCAAGCATTGGCCGGAAGCCTACTGGCGCGAACTGGCCGTGCGCCTGGGCCAGTTGGGTGTGCCGGTGAAGCTGCCCTGGGGCAATGCCGAGGAAAAGGCTCGGGCCGAGCGGATTGCGCGCAACCTCAAGCATGTGGTGGTGCTGCCCAGGCTGAACCTGGCTGGGGTCGCGAAGGTACTGGCCGCCGCCACTGCCTGCGTCGCGGTGGATACCGGCCTCGGTCACCTGGCCGCCGCGCTGGATGTGCCGACGCTGTCGCTGTTCGGTCCGACCAGCTCGATCCTGACCGGCGCCTACGGCCGGTCGCAGATTCATCTGGCGAGCAACTTTCCCTGCGCGCCCTGTCTTCAAAAGAAATGCACCTACGTTCCGACAGCGGAGGACCAGCAGCGCTTCGATCTGAAGCGCGAGTTGCCTCTGTGCTTCACCCGTTTGAATCCCGAACGTGTGGCAAGCCGACTGAGCGCGCTGTTAATGGCTGAGGAGCGGCACTGATGCAATTGGCTTTTGTTCTGTACAAGTACTTTCCGTTTGGCGGATTGCAGCGCGACTTCATGCGCATTGCCCTGGAATGCCAGCAGCGCGGGCATCAGATCCGCGTCTACAGCCTGTTCTGGGAAGGCGATATCCCGCCCGGCTTCGAAGTGGTGATGGTGCCGGTCAAGGCGTTGTTCAATCATCGGCGTTACGCCCGGTTCAGTGCCTGGGTCAAGGCCGACCTGGCCAGTCGGCCGGTGGCACGGCTGATCGGCTTCAACAAGATGCCCGACCTGGACGTCTACTACGCCGCCGATGGTTGCTTCGAAGACAAGGCGCAGAACCAGCGTCATTCGCTCTATCGCCTCTGGGGTCGCTATCAGCATTTCGCCGAGTATGAGCGGGCGGTGTTCGCCAGGGAGGCGAAGACTGAAATCCTGATGATCTCCGAAGTTCAGCAGCCGCTGTTCGTCAAGTATTACGGCACGCCGCCGGAGCGCTTCCACGTGCTGCCGCCGGGAATTTCCCTGGATCGTCGGGCACCGGCGAATGCCGCCGAGATCCGCGCCGAGTTTCGTGACGAGTTCAAGCTGGCGGACGATGAACTGCTGCTGGTGCAGATCGGTTCCGGATTCAAGACCAAGGGGCTCGACCGCAGCCTCAAGGCCCTGGCCGCTTTGCCGCCGGCCCTGAAAGAACGCACCCGGCTGTTTGTCATCGGTCAGGACGACCCCAAGACCTTCCAGGCGCAGAGCGCCTCGCTGGGATTGGGCGAGCGTGTGCAGTTCCTCATGGGGCGCAGCGACATCCCGCGTTTCCTGTTGGGCGCCGATCTGCTGATTCACCCGGCCTACAACGAAAATACCGGCACGGTGCTGCTTGAGGCCCTGGTGGCGGGGTTGCCGGTGCTGGTGAGCGCGGTCTGCGGTTATGCCCGCTACATCGCCGATGCCGATTGCGGCCTGGTGCTGGACGAGCCGTTCGAGCAGTCCCAGCTCAATCAATACCTGGAGCGGATGCTGTCCGATCAGGCCGCGCGCCTGGCGTGGAGCCAGCATGGCCTGAGCTATGCCGAGACAGCCGACCTCTACAGCATGCCGCAGCGCGCGGCGGACGTGATCCTGGGGGAACTGCCGCAATGAAGTTGATCCTGGCCGAGCCGTTCAAGCGCCTGTGGGCTGGACGCGATGCGTTCGCCGAGGTCGAGCGCCTGGAAGGCGTGGTTTACCGTGAACTGGAAGCGCGGCGGACCTTGCGTACGGAAGTCGAGGGTCGTGGTTATTTCGTCAAGATCCACCGTGGCATCGGCTGGCGCGAGATCTTCAAGAACCTGTTGACCGCCAAGCTGCCGGTCCTCGGTGCGGGCCAGGAGTGGCGGGCGATCCAGCGCCTGCAGGAAGTCGCGGTGCCGACCATGACCGCCGTGGCCTATGGCGAACGTGGCAGCAATCCGGCGGACCAGCATTCGTTCATCGTTACCGAAGAGCTGGCGCCCACCATCAGTCTCGAAGACTTCAGCATGGACTGGCCCAAGCAGCCGCCGGAGCCACGGCTCAAGCGCGCGCTGATCGCCGAAGTGGCGCGCATGACCGGCATGATGCACCGCGCCGGGGTCAATCATCGTGACTGTTATATCTGCCACTTCCTGCTGCATACCGACAAGCCGGTGACGGCCGATGATCTCAAGCTTTCGGTCATCGACCTGCACCGTGCCCAGACCCGCGCGGCGATCCCCGCGCGCTGGCGCAACAAGGATCTGGCGGCGCTGTATTTCTCGGTACTGGATATCGGCCTGAGCCGGCGTGACCTGCTGCGTTTCCTGAAGGGCTATTTCCTCCAGCCGCTGCGCCAGATCCTGCGCGATGAAGCCGCGCTGCTGGCCTTGCTCGAGCGCAAGGCGGAAAAACTTTACCAGCGCAAACTGCGCTACAACGGTGCGCTCTGATGTCGCTGCGCTTGCGTTGTTTGGCGAAGGAAGGGCTTGATGCGTTTATCTGAATTGAAAACCGCCGGACGGGCTCCGGCATTGCCCCTGGACCTGGAGTTGGCGGATGCCGCCGGCAGTGCGCAGTTGCAGTTGCTCAGCCTGTTGCGCGTGCTGCCCGGTCAGCGTTATGTCGGCGCCGGGGTCTGGCGTGGGCGTACGGTGCTGGCCAAGTTACTGGTGGGCAGCAAGGCGCCACGGCACTTCCAGCGTGAGTTGCAGGGTGTTCGGCTGTTGGCCGAGCAGGGCCTGACCACGCCGCTGTTGTTGGTCGACGGCCTGAAAGAGGGTGAGGGCGGCTGGTTGCTGTTCGAGTTTCTTGAAGGTGCCGAGAGCCTGGGCGAGGCCTGGAGCAAGGTCGAGTCGCTGCCGCTGTTGGCCGATGAACAGCAGCAGGTACTGGCCGAGGCGCTGGGCGTTATTGCGCAGATGCACGGCAAGGGCCTGTGGCAGGAAGACCTGCACCTGGACAATCTGCTGCGCCATGACGGCAAGCTGTATTTGATCGACGGTGCCGGGATCCGCGCCGAACAGCCGGGCCAGCCGTTGTCACGGCAGAAAGTGCTGGAAAACCTCGGGGTGTTTTTTGCCCAGTTGCCCAAGGCTTTCGAGCCGTTTATCGAAGAGCTGCTGGTGCACTACCTGTTGAGCAACGGTGAACATGCGTTGCCGCTGGAAGCCTTGCTCAAGCAGGTGGACAAGGTTCGTGGCTGGCGCCTGAAGGACTTTCTCGGCAAGGTCGCCCGCGAGTGCTCGCTGTTCAGCGTCCGCAGTGGGGCCTTCGGCCTGCGGGCGATTCGTCGCGAAGAAGAAGCGGCGCTGGGGCCGGTGCTGGAGCAGGCCGATGCGCTGCTCGCCCAGGGCCCCTTGTACAAGAATGGCGGAACGGCCACGGTGGGGCGAGTTGATGTCGACGGTCGTCCGCTGGTGCTCAAGCGCTACAACATCAAGGGCTTCAGCCATTGGCTCAAGCGTTTCTGGCGACCGAGCCGGGCCTGGCATTCCTGGCGCGAGGGCAATCGCCTGGCGTTCCTCGGGATCGCCACGCCCAAGCCGCTTGCCGTGCTGGAACGGCGGTTTTTCTGGCTGCGCAGCCGCGCCTATCTGCTCACCGAGCACCTGTCGGGGACGGATGTGATCGAACGTTTTGCGCCTTACGTGGAGTCGGGCGAAGTACCGCCTGCCGAGCTCAAGGCGCTGGAGCAGCTGTTTGCCGAGTTGATCCGCGAACGTATCAGTCACGGTGATTTCAAGGGGCATAACCTGTTCTGGCAGGATGACCGCTGGACCCTGATCGACCTGGACTCGATGCGCCAACATGCGTCGGTCCACAGCTTCGCCAAGGCCTATGCCCGTGATCGGGCGCGTTTCATGCGCAACTGGCCGGCGAGCAGTGCCTTGTATCAGTTGATCGACCAGCGCTTGCCCCGCTCGGCCGCTTCCCAGCAGGGTTGATGCACCTGCGGCAGGATAACGCGGGCAGATGAAACCAGAGTGATCGTCTGCCCGCTGTCAGCTCCCGCATTGATAATCCTTGCTATAATCCCGCCCTTTAGTTGCTTGCCACTCCTTTGGCAGCACACATTTTTTCGGGCGCCTTGTCGCCTGCATATGGACTTTGAGAGGCTAGACCCCTGTGGCATTGACGATTCTCGGCCTGTCCGGCGCCCTTAGTCATGATCCCTCCGCAGCGCTGTACATCGACGGCAAGCTGATTGCAGCGGCCGAAGAAGAACGCTTCGTACGCGACAAGCATGCAAAGAACCGCATGCCCTACGAGTCGGCGAAGTTCTGCTTGGAGCAGGCGGGTATCAAACCGTCCGACGTTGATGTGGTGGCGATTCCGTTCGCCCCCATCAGCCTGTTCGGCAAGGCTCGCTGGCACTACGCCAAGCGTTACTGGTACGCCCCGGATCGCGCCCTTGACGCGATCCTGATGGGCAACCGCCGCTACAAACGCTATCGCAACAAGATCGTCTGGTGCCTGGAACAACTGGGCTTTGATCCGAAGAAAGTCAAGATCGAGCCGGTCGAGCACCACCTGGCCCACGCCTCCAGTGCCTACCACTGTTCCGGTTTCAAAGAGAAAACCGCGATCCTCGGTATCGACGGCAAGGGCGAGTACGCCACGACCTTCTTCGGCTACGGCGAAAACGGCAAGATCCACAAGATCAAGGAGTTCTTCGACCCGGACTCCCTGGGTGGCCTGTATGGCGCGATCACCGAGTTCCTCGGCTTTGAAATGCTCGACGGCGAATTCAAGGTGATGGGCATGGCCCCTTACGGCGATGCGAGCAAGTACGACTTCTCGCGCCTGGCCTCCTTCGAAAACGGCGAACTGGTGATCAACACCGACTACGCCAACGTCGTCGGCCTGCGTCGCTACAAGGAAAAGGGCAAGGGCTTCTACTTCTCGCCGAAACTGATCGAATGGCTGGGCCCCAAGCGCGAAGGCGATATTGCCGACGAGCCCTACATTCACTACGCGGCCAGCATGCAAGCGCTGTTCGAGAAGATCTCGCTGCAGATGATCGACTACTACCTGGGCGATATTCTCAAGGACACCGGCAAGCTTGCCTTCGCTGGCGGCTGCGCGCTGAACGTCAAGCTGAACCAGAAGATCATCGCCCGCAGCGACGTCAAGGAACTGTTCGTGCAACCGGCTTCCGGTGATGCCGGGACGGCAGTGGGCGCGGCGGCCTATGTGTCCCATGCCCGCGGTGTGCCGGTGGAGAAGATGGAACACGTCTATCTCGGCCCGTCCTACAGTAACGAAGATGTGATCGCCGCCTGCGCGCGCCACGAGAACGCGCCGAAGTGGCGCAAGCTCGAGAACATGCCGGAGCAGATCGCCAGGATCATGGTCGACGGCAACCCGGTGGCCTGGTTCCAGGGCCGTATGGAGTTCGGTCCGCGGGCCCTGGGCGGTCGTTCGATCATCGGTTGCCCGAGCGTCGCCGGCGTGGCGGATCGGATCAACCACCAGATCAAGTTCCGCGAGCGCTGGAGGCCTTTCTGCCCGTCGATGCTCGACACCGTGGCACCACAGATGATCAAGATCGATCATCCGGCGCCGTTCATGACCTTTACCTTCGAAGTGGCTGAAGAGTGGAAGACCCGTGTGCCGGAAGTCGTCCATGAGGACGGTACGTCGCGAGCCCAGGTGCTCAAGCGCGAATACAACCCGCGCTACTACGACATGATGAAGGCGCTGGAGGTGCTGACCGGTAACGGTGTGTCCCTGAACACCTCGCTGAACCGTCGCGGCGAGCCGATGATCTGCTCGCCCACCGATGCCCTGAACATGTTCTTCGGTTCGGACCTGCAGTACCTGATCATGGAAGACATTCTGGTGGTCAAGGATGGCGCCAATGGTTATGACACGCTGGGCTGATAGGGCCTGCTTGGGGCGGCTGCTGGGTGCTCAGCTGCTTGCACACTAGGCTCGAGCAGGACTGCCAGCCCCATGGGGCTGGCAGTTTGCAGCTGTTGATCCACTTCCCGGGCCGCTGAGCCACTACCATCGCAGCATGGAGAATTATGAAGCCTCGTTTCAAGGTCTTGCAGCTACAGCCGGATTACAACGTAAAGGAAAATGACTTTGCCGACCTGGCGGAGCAGATTATCAAGTCGCTTCCGGCAGAGCGCTTCGAGGTGACTACAGCCTTTCTGCGGGGGCGTCCGGCTCCCGGACAACCCTTGAGCGTGGCGGATCACTCCCAGTATTTCGAGTTTCCCTATAAGGCCGTCAAGGGCCTGCGCCTGGGGGCCATGTGGCAGATCTACAAGTACTGCCGCGAGCAAAAATTCGACGTGGTGATTTGCAACCGCTTCAAGTCATTGAACATGATGCTGGTGCTCAATCGCTGGCTGAAAATCCCGTTGTGCATCGGGATCGCCCACGGTTTTGAAGAGTACGACCGCCTCTATCGTCGTCTTCATCATCGGCGTTGGGTCAGCCCGAGCTGGCGATTTGTCGGGGTTTCGGCGGCGGTCAGGGACTATCTCGTGGGGCTGAACTGTGGTTTCACCCGGCAGAACACCACGTTTGTCACCAACGCCATCGATATCGAGCAGTCCGAGAGGCTGCAGCTGCCTCGCGATCAGGCCCGTGAGGCGCTGGGCCTCGCGATTGAGCCAAGGATCATCGGCGCCCTGGGTCGCCTGGTGCCGATCAAGGGGCACGATCATTTGCTGCAGGCGTTTGCCCTGCTCAAGGACAAGTACCCGAACGCCCAGGTGGCGATTATCGGCTCCGGGCGGGCCGAAGCGGACCTGCGGGCCGAGATCGAGCGCCTGGGGCTGACGGGCCGCGCGCATTTGACCGGTTTTCGCGAAGACGCCATGAAGTACGTGCGGGCGTTTGATATCTGGACCATGCCTTCGCTGACCGAAGGCTTGGGGCTGGCGTTGCTGGAAGGGATGAGTGGGCACTTGCCGGTCATCGCTTCCAACGTTCCGGCGATGTTGCCGCTGGTGCAGGGTGCTGGTGGCCTGTCCCACGATCCGGGCAATGTGGAGCAACTGGCCGCGGCGCTGGACACCTATCTGGCGATGAGTGACGAGCAACTGCGGGCCAAGGGTGAGCAGGTCTTCCGTTACCTGGAGGAGCATCACACCCTGACGGAGTTCCGGCAAAAGTACCTGGACCTGATTGAAACCAGTCTGCGCGAGGTGGGTCGGGCATGAGTCAGCAGCCGCTGGTTTCGGTTGTCATCGCTTCCTACAACCATGGACCCTACATCGAGCAGAGCATTCTGAGCGTGCTGGGCCAGACGTACCCGAATATTGAGTTGTTGGTGGTCGACGATGGTTCGACGGACGATAGCGTCGAGCGCATTGCACGGCTGCAGGCCGAGCATGGGTTTGATTTCCGGACCCAGCAGAACCAGGGGCTGACGCGTACCCTCAATGGTGTCATTGCCCGGACCAAAGGTAGCCTGATTGTGTCCTTCGGCTCGGACGACATCATGCTTCCCGAGCGGATCGCCACGCAGGTTGCCTATATGGCCGACAAGCCTGAAGTGGGTATTTGCGCCGGTAATATGGAGATCATCGACAGCAACGGCGAACCGATGCCGGAGAAGCGCCAGCACCGTGACCTGCCGTTCCGGCGTCTGAACTTCGATGAGATGTTCATGGGGCTCAAACCGTTCCCACCTGCACCGACGCTGATGCTGCGGCGTGAGGCCCTGGACAAGGTCGGCGGCTTCGATCCGGAGATTCCCCTGGAGGATCTGTACATCGAGCTCAAGATCACCCATGCCGGTTATTACATCGATGTGCTGAATGTGGTCATGGCCCAGTACCGCCAGCATGCGACCAACTCGTACAAGAACCACCGGTTCATGATCAACAACATCCTCAGGACCTATGGGCTGTTCAGTGACCATCCTGGCTACGACATCGCCCGTTATAAATTCCTGAATTCGATGTTTGTCAAAACCGCCAATCGCGACCGGGTGCTGGCGCGGGAGTTGCTCAAGCAGCTTCCGTTCAAATACTTTGATCGCAAGACCTGGCGTGGTTTGGGGCGCTTGTTTTTCTCGCCACGGCACAGGGGGTAATGGCGTGGGTTGGCTTGAACGCTATCGGGAAAAGCGCGCCAGGCGCGCGATTCGCAAACTGCCGAAAATCGAGCAGGGAGGCGCCCGCTTCCGCCTTCAGTACCCTGGCTATGATTATGGCTATGGCAGCTATGGCGTGCCGCAGGTCCATGACTGGCATGAAGGCACGACGTTGCGTATCGGTGCCTATTGTTCGATCGCCGGTGGCGTACAGATTTTTCTCGGCGGCCATCATCGCGCCGATTGGGTGACGACTTTTCCGTTTCCCGCCGTGTTGCCGCAGGCCTCGCGGATTGCCGACTATGGCGGCTCCCGTGGTGATGTCAGGGTCGGCAACGATGTTTGGCTCTGTTCCAACTGCACACTGCTTTCAGGCGTCACCATCGGTGATGGCGCTATTGTTGCCGCCGGTGCGGTGGTGACCCGGGATGTTGAGCCCTATGCCGTGGTGGCCGGCAATCCCGCGCGCTTTGTGAAGTGGCGTTTTCCCGAGGATCAGCGCCTGGCGTTATTGCAAAGTGCCTGGTGGAGCTGGCCGAAGGAAGAGGTGCAGGGTTTGGCCGAGAAACTCTGCAGCGACGACATCGCTGGATTCCTGGCCTATGCCGGACAACGCACGCCTTCCTGAATAGCGAAAGGCGTTCGCATTCCTGATGCCCTTTGCTCGTGTGTCGATCCCTCTCGCCGTCGATGGGGACGCGACGGCGAGATTGCGCGCGAGCGGGGCATGACTCAAATTTGAGCTTGTTTGCTCTTTGCCAGTTGGCGACGATTGGCGATGCTGAGTGCGGCGATCAGGGCCAGGGGGATCCACAGCAGGAACCAGTGTTCACGCGGCCGTGTGAGAACTGCGCCGCCTTCGGCCAGACCGGCACCAATGCCGTAGACCAGCAGGGTGGAAGCGAGGACGAACAGTGGTTGGAGACGCTGCCGGTAGCCGCTGAGCAGGCCCCATACCAGTATGAAGGCCCAGGGGATCAAGCCGATGATGCCGACGTAATAGAGAACCCCTAGAGCAAAATTGTGTGGCTCCTGTAGCAGATAACCTATGCCAACGTCGACGCGTAGCTGAGAGTCGTATCCATGACCGATCCAGGGGTGCTCGGCGATTCTGCCCAAGACAATTTGCCAGATCTGCAGGCGATAGGAACTGCCGCGATCGCCCAATATCTCCGGGAACATCAGCAGAATGACCGCTGAACCCAGCAGCATGCCCGCGATCATCATCAGGGATCTGCGATTGCGGCTGACAATACTGAGCCACAGGATGGACAGGGCAAGGGCAACCAGGGGGGTTCGCGAACCCGTTGCCATGATCGCGACCAACATGACGGCCATCGCCGGTACACTGAACCAAAGAGCTGACAGGCGCTGGCTGGTAATGCAGATGTACAACCAGTAAATGCAGAAAAAACCGAACAGATGAGAACTCAGCAGCGGGTTGGTGAAAGCACCTCCGCCGACCATGCGATGACCGGGTACGTAATCTCTTATAAAGGGCACGAGGTCGATGATGGTCGCGGCCAGGGCGATGGTTGCCGCGCAGAGCATCACGGGCTTCAAGGCCTCGCTACGGTACTGGAGCAGCATGGCGCAACCGGCGAAGAGCATGAGCGGTTGCAGGGTGATTTTCATCATCCCGAAATCCGGGTTTTCCGGAGGGCTCCACAGCAGGCTCAGGCACAGCCAGATACAGAGCGCCAGGAACCCGGCAATGATCGGCTCCCCCAGCAGCGTCTTGATTTCCCTCGGGCGCAGGCAGAGCATCAGCAGCGAGGGAATACCGAACAGCCCGAGGTAAAACGTGGTCAGCGCACTGCGGCTCCTGAGATAGAACATCCCTGAAAGCAAGATCAGCAAGCCCAGCGGCAGAATCCAGTGGCACAGAAAATCGAAAATGCGGTTTGAGGCAGAGATAAGGCGATTGGATTGCATGCAGGCAGGTCATTCCACTAGAGGGATCGCCGCATATCATAAGGGGGCGGCATTTCAATGTCATTGGCCAAGGCCTGTGGTTGTTGATCATTTCATGTGCAAGTACAGCCGGGAAGCTGTGCTAAAGTCAGCCTCCTTTTTCATAATCGCCGCGTGATATGACCGAATCCAGTCTCAGCGCAAGCCCCTCGAGCTTGAAAGTATACTTCCGCCTACTCGGCTACGTACGGCCTTATATCGGGCTGTTCGCCCTGAGTATCGTGGGTTTCCTGATATTCGCTTCGACCCAGCCGATGCTCGGCTATATTCTGAAATATTTCGTCGACGGCCTGTCCGATCCGCAAGCCGCGCTGTTCCCGACAGTGCCTTATCTGCGCGACCTGCAGCTGCTGCAGGCGGTGCCGCTGTTGCTGGTACTGATCGCCGCCTGGCAAGGCCTGGGCTCGTACCTGGGTAACTTCTTCCTGGCCAAGGTGTCCCTGGGCCTGGTCCACGATCTGCGGGTGGAGCTGTTCAATAACCTGCTGACCTTGCCCAATCGTTATTTCGACACCCACAACTCCGGGCACCTGATCTCGCGCATTACCTTCAACGTGACCATGGTCACCGGAGCGGTGACCGATGCGATCAAGGTGGTGATCCGCGAAGGCATGACCGTGGTCTTCCTGTTCCTCTCGCTGCTGTGGATGAACTGGCGCCTGACCCTGGTGATGGTTGCCATCCTGCCGCTGATCGCGGTGATGGTCAGCACCTCCAGCAAGAAGTTTCGCAAGCAGAGCAAGAAGATCCAGGTCGCCATGGGTGACGTCACCCATGTTGCCTCGGAAACCATCCAGGGCTACCGCGTTGTGCGCAGCTTCGGCGGTGAAACCTATGAGCAGAAGCGCTTTCTCAAGGCCAGCCTGAGCAACACCGACCGGCAGCTGCGCATGACCCGCACCGGTGCGATCTATACGCCCCTGTTGCAAATGGTGATCTACAGCGCCATGGCGGTGCTGCTGTTCCTGGTGCTCTACCTGCGTGGCGATGCCTCGGCCGGCGACATGATCGCCTACATCACCCTGGCCGGTTTGCTGCCCAAGCCGATTCGCCAGTTGTCCGAAGTCAGCTCCACGGTCCAGAAGGGTGTGGCCGGTGCTGAAAGTATCTTCGAACAGCTTGATGTCACCCCGGAAGTGGACACCGGTACCGTGGAACGCGAGTCGGTCAGCGGCCACCTGGAAGTGCGCAACCTGAGCTTTACCTACCCGGGAACCGAGCGTCAGGTCCTGGACAATGTCAGCTTCAGTGTCGCACCCGGGCAGATGGTGGCCCTGGTCGGACGCTCCGGCAGCGGCAAGTCGACCCTGGCGGCCTTGATCCCGCGCTTCTATCACCATGACAGCGGGGAGATTCTTCTCGATGGCGTGGAGATCGAGGACTATCGACTGCTGAACCTGCGTCGGCACATTGCCCAGGTCACCCAGCATGTCACGCTGTTCAGCGACACCGTGGCGAACAATATTGCCTACGGCGATCTGGCCGGCGCTCCCCGCGCCGATATCGAGGCCGCGGCGGCAGACGCCTATGCCAAGGATTTCGTCGAGCAACTGCCCCAGGGTTTTGACACCCTCGTGGGTGAAAACGGCGTGCTGCTTTCCGGCGGTCAGCGCCAGCGTCTGGCAATCGCCCGGGCACTGCTCAAGAACGCCCCGCTGCTGATCCTCGACGAAGCGACCTCGGCCCTCGATACCGAGTCGGAGCGGCATATCCAGGCAGCCCTGGATCATGCCATGCAAGGGCGCACCACCCTGGTGATCGCCCACCGGTTGTCGACGATCGAAAAGGCCGACCTGATCCTGGTCATGGATCAGGGTCGTATCGTCGAGCGCGGCACCCATGCCGAGCTGCTCGCGCAAAAGGGTTACTACTCCCGTCTCAATGCCATGGGCCTGGATGAACCGGCACACGTCGGGATCGTCTGATCCGCTGGCAGGGCGCGCGAGGCTCATCGTCGCGCCCTGTAGGCAAGCCTTCGCCAACCCTGTGTTAATATCGCGCCCCTGTTCATTTTTTATGTGGGTTGCACCATGAAGTTGTCCATGCCGCGATTCGATCAAGCCCCTGTCTTGGTGGTCGGCGATGTCATGCTCGACCGTTACTGGCATGGTGGTACCTCACGGATTTCTCCTGAGGCCCCGGTACCGGTGGTCAAGGTCGAGCACATCGAAGACCGCCCCGGTGGTGCCGCCAACGTTGCCCTGAACATCGCTGCCCTGGGTGCCCCGGCATCGCTGGTGGGTGTCACCGGTGACGACGAGGCCGCCGACAGCCTGGCCAACAGCCTCAAGGGCGCTGGGGTCCGGGCGCTGTTCCAGCGCATTGCGCACCAGCCGACCATCGTCAAGCTGCGGGTCATGAGCCGCCACCAGCAGTTGCTGCGAATCGATTTTGAAGAACCCTTCGCCACCGATGCCCTGGCCCTGGGCGCTGAAGTCGATGGCCTGCTCGAAGGCGTCAAGGTACTGGTGCTGTCCGATTACGGCAAAGGCGCCTTGAAGAATCACCAGGCCCTGATCCAGGCCGCGCGGGCGCGGGGTATTCCCGTGCTGGCCGACCCCAAGGGCAAGGACTTTTCGATCTACCGTGGCGCGAGCCTGATTACGCCGAACCTCAGCGAATTCGAAACCATCGTCGGCGGTTGCGCCGATGAGCATGAACTGGTGGCCAAGGGCGCCCAGTTGATGCAGGACCTGGACCTCGGTGCCTTGCTGGTGACCCGTGGCGAGCATGGCATGACCCTGCTGCGCCCCGATCATCCGGCGTTGCACCTGCCGGCCCGGGCCCGCGAAGTATTCGATGTGACCGGTGCTGGCGATACGGTGATCTCGACCCTGGCCGCGGCCATTGCCGCGGGCGAAGAACTGCCCCACGCGGTGGCCTTGGCCAACCTCGCCGCCGGCATTGTGGTCGGCAAACTCGGTACGGCGGCCATCAGTGCGCCTGAGCTGCGTCGGGCGATCCAGCGTGAGGAAGGTTCCGAGCGCGGTGTGCTGGGCCTGGAGCAATTGCTGCTGGCGGTCGACGATGCGCGGGCGCACAACGAGACGATCGTGTTCACCAACGGCTGCTTCGACATCCTCCATGCCGGTCACGTGACCTACCTGGAGCAGGCGCGGGCCCAGGGCAATCGGTTGATCGTCGCGGTCAACGACGATGCCTCGGTGAGCCGCCTCAAGGGCCCGGGGCGTCCGATCAACAGCGTTGATCGGCGCATGGCCGTGTTGGCCGGCCTGGGTGCCGTGGACTGGGTTATCAGCTTCCCCGAAGGGACGCCGGAAAACCTGCTGGCCCAGGTCAAGCCGGATGTGCTGGTCAAGGGTGGTGACTACGGGATCGACCAGGTGGTCGGTGCTTCTATCGTGACGGCTTATGGCGGCACGGTGAAAGTGCTCGGGCTGGTGGAAAACAGCTCGACCACGGCGATTGTCGAGAAGATCCGCAGCAACTGATAAACGCCAGGCCCGTTCAATCCGTATGGGCCTGCGTTGATACCTTTACTGTAGGAGCCGACTTGCTGGCGATGAGGCCGGTGAGTCTTGCATCGCTCTTGCGGCCGCCATCGCCAGCAAGCCGGCTCCTGCAGGAGGTGTATTCTCCCTGTCAGCGTCCGCTTTTCAGCGGCACGATCTTGCGCAGGATCTGCCGCGCCTTGCCGGTCAGGCGCCTGATCTTCGAGTCCTTTTCAGGCTCCGCCATCCCTTGCTGCTGGACCCAGTCCTTCCAGCGAATCCGCTCCTCGCGCACCACCCAACCTTCCTGCCGGGCAAAGCTTTCCGCCAGGTACAGGCCACGGGTGCTGGCGGGGTGCAATTGATCCTTTTTCAGGGTGTACAACTCGGCACACGGCCGGCCGTCCTTGAGCGGCATCAGGTACAGGTCGGGACGACTGCGATCCAGGCGCGCCACCAGTTGATCGTTTTCCAGGCGCTCGTCGACATGGAACAGGCTCAGGGATTTGGCCTCGCGGGGGACCTCAAGCCGCAGGTCATAGATCAACTGCAGTGAGGCTGTGGGCAGGTGCACGTAGGTCTGCGGTCGTTCCATCAACTGCAGCGCGCCGCAGCGCACCGGCCGCGCCGCGCCGGACAAGGGTGTCAGGCGAAAGGGCAGGGCTTCGCGATAATGCAGCGCCGCCGAGTAGGGCGCCGGCAGCCAGGTGTCGTTGAAGCGCCCGATCAGCCAGCCTTCCGGAGTTTCCAGCAGGCACTCCTCGGCGATTTCGGCAATTGCGGTGAGCAGCGGGATGGCCAGTTCATGGGCCGGGACATAACCGGAAATCAGCTTGAGCACCACGTCGCCGCGATCCTGGCGGCGCTGGCGGACCAACACCCAGTAATCGCGGTTGTGCCAGTGCAGGGTCAGGCGCACCGAGACGCCGAGGTTGGCCAGTTCCAGGGTGAAACGCTCGGGGTCATCCACCGCAACCGGTTTGCGTTTGTGCAAGGTTTGCGCAAAGTTCAACGGCATCCCGACGCTCTGGTAGCACAAGCCTTCGGGGGTCGCCTCGACGAGTAACGGCAGGGTCTTGAAGTCGCTGGGGTTCTTGCGTATCAGCGTCCGCGGCATCTCGGCTCCTTCTTGCGTCGGGGTCGGCCGCCTGGGCGGCATCAGTTTTGGCGAATGACCCGGGCTACCGTCGCCACATTGTGGGCCAGGTGCAGCGGGTTGATGGTACCGACAATAGCACTGGCAACACCGGGCTGTGCAAATAGCAGTTCAAAGCTGGCCCGCACCGGGTCGATACCGGGGTCCAGGCAGACGTGGCCGCTGGCCAGGGCCTTTTTCACCAGGATCGCCTTGCCGTGGGCAGCAGCATAGTCAATGACCGGCTTCTCGCCCTGTTCGTTCAGATTGTAGGTGATCATCGCGCAATCACCTTGTTCCAGAGCCTTCAGGCCGCCCTCGACGGTCTTGCCGGAAAAACCGAAAGCCCGGATCTTGCCTTCGTCCTTCAACGCCGCGAGGGTCTGGTAGACCTCGCTGTGCTCGAGGATCGCCAGGTCGTTGCCGTCGGAGTGCACCAGCACCAGGTCGATAAAGTCGGTTTCCAGGCGTTGCAGGCTGCGCTCCACGGAAAACCTCGTGTGGGCGGCGCTGAAGTCATGGCTCGATTGGCCGGCTTCGAACTCTTCGCCGACCTTGCTGACGATCACCCACTCCTGGCGCTGCCCGCGCAGCAGCGGGCCCAGGCGTTCTTCGCTGCGGCCATAGGCCGGCGCGGTGTCGATCAGGTTGATGCCCAGGTCGCGGGTCAGATGCAGCAGTTGGCGGGCTTGTTCGTCGTCGGGAATCTGGAAGCCGTTGGGGTATTTGACGCCCTGGTCGCGGCCGAGCTTGACGGTGCCCAGGCCCAGGGGCGACACCAGCAGGCCGGTACTGCCCAGGGCGCGATGCAGGTCGTGCAGGGTCGGCACACTCATGGCAGCAGTTGCTCCCAAGGGGTTTGCGCGATGGCCGGCTTCGGCAATTCCGGCAGGGTGGTTGCCGGGCCGGGGCGGATACCGTCGCGCTCCAGGCTCTTGATCACCCGGTCGGCGAAGTCCGGCGCCAGCGCCAGCTTGGTCGGCCAGCCCACCAGCAGGCGATCCTGCTCGGCGAGGAAGGCATTGTCCGGGCGGGTCAGGCCCGATTGCAGCGGTTCGGCGCGCTCTACCCGCAAGGTGGCCCATTGCGCCTGGCTCAGGTCGACCCAGGGCAGCAGGTTACCCAGTTCCTTTTGTGCGCTGGCGATCTGCGCGGCGGGGTCGCGGGCGACACCTTCGGCTTCGGCGATATCGCCGCCGAGGTACCAGACCCACTGGCCATCGGCCGCCGGGTGGGTGGTCACGGTAATGCGCGGCTTGGGCCCGCCGCCCAGGCAATGGGCATACAGCGGTTTCAGGCTCGGGCCCTTGACCAGCACCATGTGCAGGGGGCGCGTCTGCATGGCCGGCTGGCTCAGGCCGAGGGCCTTGAGCAACGCGGCGTTGCCGGCGCCGGCACTGAGCACGATGCGCTGGGCATGGATATCGCGGCCATCGACCCGCAGGCCGACCAGTTGCTCGTTGTCCAGCAGCGGCTCGATGTCGTGGCCGGCCAGCAGGCCATCACCGGCCAGTTCGGCCAGGCGGCCGATCAGGCTCGGCACATCGACCACCAATTCCGCCAGGCGATAGACCTTGCCCTTGAAGCGTGGGTCTTGCAGCGCGGGTGGCAGTTGCTCGCCCTTGACCTGGTCGACCCGGCCGCGCACGGCCTTGCTGGCGAAGAAGCTGGTGAGATTGCCGGCCAGGGTGCCGGGGGACCACAGATAGTGGGCTTCGGACAGCAGGCGCACGCCCGACAGGTCGAGCTCGCCGGTGCCGGCCAGGGCCTCGCGCCAGCGCCGCGGCATGTCGGCGATGGCTTCCGAGGCGCCGCTCAGGGCACCGTGCAGGGCGTACTTGGCGCCGCCGTGGATGATGCCCTGGGACTTGACGCTCTGCCCGCCACCAAGGCTGGCGCTTTCCACCAGTACCGTCGAAAAGCCCTGGCGGCGCAGGCGCGCGTTGAGCCAGAGACCGGCAACGCCGGCGCCGACAATCAGGACATCGGTGGAGAGAGCGGATGGCATGCGGCGACCTCGGTGTTCAAGACAAGGCTCGCAGTATACAGGTGGCGAGCGGGCTAGTGCCCGGCGGTCTTCGAGAACAGCTGGATCACCACCACGCCGAGCACGATCAGGCCCATGCCGAGCATCGCCGGGATATCCAGCTTCTGCCCGTAGAGAAACAGCGCCGCGACGCTGACCATCACGATGCCCATCCCGGCCCAGACCGCGTAGGCCACGCCCACCGGCACCGTGCGCACCACCAGGGTCAGCATCCAGAAGGCAATGGCATAACCGACGATGATCAGCAACAGGGGGAGCGGCGTGCTCAGGCCCTTGACCGCTTTCATGGAGACGGTGGCGATGACTTCGGCGCAGATGGCGATGGCCAGGTAGTAGTAAGCGTGCATGGGGCAATCTCTCGTGTTGGGGCCTGCTGATAAGGTGGGCATTCTAGAGACTCACCAGATGGGGTAAAGTCATTACCTATCTGAAAATAAGATGGGATGCCCATGAGTATTCAGTGGAACCTGGAGCAGATGCGCCTGTTCGTCGGTGTTGCCGAGCAGCGTTCGTTCTCCGCCGTGGCCCGCCAGCAGCGCAAGGCGCAGTCGGCGGTCAGCAGTGCGATCGCCTTGCTGGAAACCGATCTGGGGGTGACGCTGTTCGAGCGTAGCAGCGGTCGTCAGCCGAAGTTGACCGAGGCCGGGGCCGCGTTGCTGGAGGAGGCGCGGGAAGTGCTGCGCCAGTGCGACCGCCTCAACGGTCGGGCGCTGGCCTTGATGCGCGGTCAGGAAGCCTGTCTGCGTCTGGCCCAGGACGAGGCCATGCCCTATCAGCCGGTGCTCGACAGTCTGGAGGCGTTGTCGGAGCACTTTCCCAGCGTCGAGGTGCAACTGGCCAGCGGTGCCCAGGGCGACGTCGCGCGCAAACTGGTGGAACGACGCGCGGACCTGGGGCTGCTGTTCCACCACGACCAGATGCCGCAGACCCTCGAGCGACGGGCGCTGGGCAGTGTCGAAATGGTCACGGTGTGCGCGGTCAATCACCCGTTGGCGGCGTCGCTGCGGGTCAACCGCCAGCAACTGGCTCGGCATCGGCAATTGCTCATCTCCCCGCAACAGAGCGGTTACCCCGGCGACGAACAGCTCAGCCCGCAGGTCTGGCGGGCGGACTCCTTCTACGTGATGGCCGAACTGCTGATGCGCGGCCTGGGCTGGGCCTGGCTGCCACGGCACGTGGTGCAATACCCGGCGTATCAGAACCAGATGGTCGAGCTGAGCAGCGAATGGACGCCGCCGGCGCTGGTAGTGGAACTGGTCTGGCGTCGCGACGAACCCCTGGGGCCGGCGGCGCGTTGGCTGGCCGAACGGTTTGCCGAGCACTTGCAGGCGATCGGCTGAAAAAGTCGATAAACTCCGTCGCCATGAATAGAACTCTCTACAGCTTTTTGTTTCATCTGGGGCTGCCGCTGGTGGCATTGCGTCTATGGCTGCGGGCGCGCAAGGCGCCGGCTTATGCCCGGCGCGTCGGCGAGCGGTTTGCCCGTGGCCTGCCGGTGCTGCGCCCGGACGGGATCTGGGTGCACGCGGTATCGGTCGGCGAGAGCATTGCCGCCGCGCCGATGATCCGCGCCCTGCTGGCGAAGTATCCGCAGTTGCCGATCACGGTCACCTGCATGACGCCTACCGGCTCCGAACGGATCAAGGCGCTATTCGCCGACGAGCCGCGAATCCAGCATTGCTACCTGCCTTACGATTTGCCGTGGGCGGCGGCGCGTTTTCTCGACGCGGCCCGGCCGAAGCTGGCGGTGATCATGGAAACCGAGCTGTGGCCCAACCATATCCATCAGTGCGCCAAACGCGGGATTCCGGTGGCGCTGGCCAATGCACGGTTGTCGGCGCGCTCGGCCAAGGGTTATGGGCGATTCGCTCGCTTGACCCGGCCGATGCTGGAAGAGATGAGCCTGATCGCGGTGCAGACCGAAGCTGAAGCCGAGCGTTTCCGGCAACTGGGCGCGCGGCCTGAATGCGTCGAGGTGACGGGCTCGATCAAGTTCGACTTGAGCATCGACCCGCAACTGCTGGTGCGTGCCGCTGAACTGCGTGGGCAATGGCAGGCGCAGGAGCGGCCGGTATGGATCGCCGCAAGTACCCATGAGGGTGAGGACGCGGTGGTGCTGGCGGCCCATCGGCAATTATTGGGCAACTATCCGAACGCCTTGCTGATTCTGGTGCCGCGCCACCCGGAGCGCTTCGACAGTGTGTTTGCGTTGTGCCAGGAGCAGGGTTTTGCGACGGTGCGGCGTTCCAGTGGCGAGCCGGTCAGTGCGCAAACCTCGGTGTTGCTCGGTGACACCATGGGCGAGCTGCTGTTTCTCTATGCCTTGGCCGATAGCGCGTTTGTCGGCGGCAGCCTGGTGCCCAACGGCGGGCATAACCTGCTGGAGCCGGCGGCGTTGTGCAAACCGGTGTTGAGCGGGCCGCACCTGTTCAACTTCCTCGAGATCGCTGCATTGATGCGCGAGGCGGGGGCGTTGCAGGAAGTGGAGGATGCCGAAGGCCTGGCGGTGGCGGTGCAGCGCCTGTTCGAACTGCCGCGTGATGCGCAGAAGATGGGTGAGGCGGGACTGAAGGTGATGCGCGCCAACCAGGGCGCCTTGCAGCGCTTGCTGGATGGGTTGGGGCGGTTGCTGTCGCGCTAGTTCCCATCAGGAGAGCGCGATCCCTGTAGGAGCCGGCTTGCTGGCGATAGCGGCCGGTCAGACGCTGCAAGGCTCACTGGCCTCATCGCCAGCAAGCCGGCTCCTACAGGTTTTGTGGCGTTCTCAAGAACCCATCAATACTTCGCATTGCCCTTCAGATTGGCCGCGGCCGCCTTCGCCAGATCCGGCGGGAGGAAGTCCTTGTCCGGGTTGTAGTCGGCCTTCAGATAGCGCTGCAGGTCATTCAGGTCGCCCGGGTTCAAGGTGCCCGCCGCCTGCTTCAGGCGCAGGTTGTCGAGAATGTAGTCATAGCGGGTGTTGTTGTAGTCGCGCACCGAGGTGTACAGCTGACGCTGGGCATCGAGCACATCGACGATATTGCGCGTCCCCACCTGATAACCGATTTCGGTCGCTTCCAGCGCGCTCTGGTTGGAGATGATCGATTGCTTGCGTGCCTGGACCTGTTCCACATCGGTGTTCACCGCGCGGTGCAGGTTGCGGGTGTTTTCCACCACCTGGCGACGCAGGGCTTCACGCTGCTGTTCGGTCTGGCTCAGGCGCGAGGTGGATTCACGCACCTGCGAGCTGGTCAGGCCGCCGCTGTAGAGCGGCACACTCAATTGCAGGCCGATCGTGGTCTGCTTCACCGGTCCCGCATAGTTCTGACCCAGCGCATTGGGGTTGCCCAGGCCGAAACCGTCGTTGTCGCCGGCCTCGTACTTGGCCACCGCGTCGAGGGTCGGGGCATGGCCGGCCTTGCTCTTCCTGAGGGTTTCCTCGGCGGCGCTGACGGCGTAGTTGCTCGCCAGCAGGTTGAGGTTCTGCCGGGCCGCGGTATCGACCCAGGCCTTGGCGTCATTCGGCGTCGGCGCCAGCACCGGCAAGGTATGGACGATGCCCTGGATCGAGTTGTACTGACGGTTGGTCAGGGTGATCAGGGCTTCGAAGGCGTCCTCCACCGAACGCTGGGCGACGATCCGGTTGGCCCGCGAGGTGTCGTAGCTGGCCTGGGATTGCAGCACGTCGGTCTTGTCCGACAGGCCGACGTCGAAGCGCTCGTTGGACTGGTCGAGCTGGCGTTTGAACGCCGCTTCCTCGGCCTTGGTCGAGGCCAGGGTGTCCTGGGCGCGCAGGACCGCGAAGTAGCTTTCGGCACTTTGCAGGATCAGGTTCTGCTCGGTCGCCGAGAGTTGCAGGGCGGCCTGTTCGTTGATGTCCTTGGCGGCCTGGTACTGGAACCAGCGGTCGGCCCGGAACAGCGGCTGGGACAGGGTCGCCTGGTAGGTCAGGGCGCTACGGTTCAGGTTCATCGACGGCTGGTCGATGGACGTCTGGACATTGCTCGAATTGGCCCCGGCCGAGAGATTCGGCAGCAGGCCGGCGCGGGCCTGGGGGACGACTTCCTTTTGCGCGTCATAGTTGGCGCGGGCGGCGGCCAGGTCGGCGTTATTGCCCACGGCTTCCTGGTACACGCTGACCAGATCGGTCTTGGCCGTCAGGGGCGTTTCAGCTGCCCAGACCAATCCGTTGGTCGCACAAGACACGGCCAGGGCCAGTGAAAGTTTGCGCAGCATGAGACGATTCCTAGAATAAATATTACGGTGGTAATGCGATGGCCGAGGCTACTGCCCGGCTTGCCCAGCGTCAAGAAGTGCGAGTGTAGTGCCGGGGGCGGGTCGGCAACAATCCTGCATATCTGCCATTTATCCAGACGAATAAGGGGGAGATGGCATTATGTCGCAGTCTTCTCTACACTCGGCTTGTTCTTGTCGGGGTGCCTTGCTATGAGGCTGAGATCGGATAATTCCGGATCCCGTTGAACCTGATCAGGTTAGCGCCTGCGTAGGGAACAAGATTTCTCGTCCCCCGGCGAGTCCTCTTGTGCTCCGTCCGGGATGTTGTTCGACAATCGAACAGCCTTCACGAGGACCGAGCACAGCACCAGTCCTGGTGCGTCCGTGCCTTTCAGGTTCGTCCCGACAATCCCCCTGGATGCCGTCTGGAGAGCCGTGATGAGTACAAAATTAAAAGATGCCGCCAACCTCAGCGATTCAGCCAAGGTCGATGAGCAATCGGTACAGCCTTTTACCCGTTCGCAAAAAATCTACGTGCAGGGCTCGCGCCCGGATATTCGCGTGCCGATGCGCGAAATCAGCCTGGATATCACGCCGACCGACTTCGGCGGTGAGGTCAACGCCCCGGTGCTGGTCTACGACACCTCCGGCCCCTACACCGATCCGAACGTGACCATCGACGTGCGCAAGGGCCTGGGCGATGTGCGCTCGGCCTGGATCGACAGTCGTGGCGACACCGAGCGCCTGACTGGCCTGAGCTCGAACTTCGGCCAGCAACGCCTCGCTGACCCGGAGCTGACCAAGCTGCGTTTCGCCCATGTGCACAATCCGCGTCGGGCCAAGGCCGGGGCCAACGTCAGCCAGATGCACTACGCGCGCCAGGGCATCATCACCGCCGAGATGGAATACGTCGCCATCCGCGAGAACCTCAAGTTGGAGGAAGCCCGGGCCGCCGGCCTGCTCAAGCAGCAGCACCCGGGCCATAGCTTCGGCGCGAGCATCCCGAAACAGATCACCGCCGAATTCGTCCGCGAGGAAATCGCCCGCGGTCGCGCGATCATCCCGGCCAACATCAACCACGTGGAGCTGGAGCCGATGATCATCGGCCGCAACTTCCTGGTGAAGATCAACGGCAATATCGGCAACAGTGCCCTGGGTTCTTCCATCGAGGAAGAAGTGGCCAAGTTGACCTGGGGTATCCGCTGGGGTTCGGACACGGTCATGGACCTGTCCACCGGCAAGCACATCCATGAAACCCGCGAGTGGATCATCCGCAACTCGCCGGTGCCGATCGGTACCGTGCCGATCTACCAGGCGCTGGAGAAGGTCAACGGCGTGGCCGAGGACCTGACCTGGGAGCTGTTCCGCGACACCCTGATCGAACAGGCCGAGCAGGGCGTCGACTACTTCACCATCCACGCCGGCGTGCTGCTGCGCTACGTGCCGATGACCGCCAAGCGTGTCACCGGGATCGTTTCCCGTGGCGGTTCGATCATGGCCAAGTGGTGCCTGGCGCACCATAAAGAGAA
>Ga0302155_10000622_pt1 | contig 27387 bp, 31 predicted proteins | sample I_Bog_N3_1_FD_193508 | JGI IMG/M metagenome (GOLD analysis project Ga0302155, IMG submission 193508) | Peat permafrost microbial communities from Stordalen Mire near Abisko, Sweden - I_Bog_N3_1 | ecosystem: Environmental > Terrestrial > Soil > Wetlands > Peat | place: Sweden: Abisko, Stordalen...
CGCCCCAGCAGGCTCATGCTGCCGCCACTCCCGCCGCGATTGCGTCCGCCCCGCTGCTACCGGCGAACAGAGCCGCTTCAGCAGCCCGGCGCCGGGTAAGACCACGCATTGGCACGCCGGCGGCCTTATTCCAACATGCGAACTGGGCCGCGGCGCCAGTCATGTCGCCGGCATTGACCAGGCGCAGCAGGGTTGACGACAGGAAGTTGCCCGCGCCCAGGTTGTAGACGAAATCCACCAAGGCGTCGAACTGGCCCTGCGTAATTTGCGCGGTGACCGCCATAGAGACTGACGCCTCCCGAGATGCAAGGTCGATGATCAGTTGCGCGTCGGCTTGGTCCTGGGTCCATACGAGGCCGTAATCGACTTCTGGGCCGGTATGACCCCAGCCAATCGTCCATGGCGCACCTCCAGTGGAAGGGTCTGGGTATGCCGTCAGCGAGCAGCTCTCGAAATATTTCAGTACTGCGATGCCGTTTTGTGAAGTTTTCAAGTCCGGCTCCTCACGCTTGTTCTGGATTCAAAGCTGATGGCTTGAGCGCCGGCGTTCGGGAGGATCTGCAGCAACTGCTGTTGGGTAATTGGCATCATTTTCTCCGAATAGAATTAAATATTCTAAGCAGCGACTATCCTATGTAATCTAGAGATTGGGTAGTTGCTACTGCACTGATAATACTGCCAACGTTTGTCGCAGTGCTACGAATATTTATTTGAAACCATTCCCCAGGATTACCATCGGCAACGTAGCTAATAGACATGGCGGGGCCGTCTGGATTGGCCGGAAGAAAATAGCTTTGCCTAGACACTGCAATACTGCTTGAGTTTTGTATCTGAAGGTCGAGTACTCCGCCGTTAAATGAACCGGTCATGACTACGTCACAAGTAATAAGCATCTTGGACGCCCCCATTGGGAGTGCTAGGCGATTGCTGTTTGTAGAGGACCAACCACCTTGGGAATCGTAGTTAAGTGTATCAAACTTGATTATGTTGTTACCAGTGGATAACGGCTGACTAGCCGATCTGGTTACTTTTGTCGCCCTAAGATTCTGAGAATAAATCCTCATACTCAGAGGGATTCTAGCAGTGTAAATAGAACCATCCGGATTAAGGGAATCATTCGCCATGAAATTGAATCGGAATTGTGAGTAGGATGGCTGTCCGGAACTTGCTGCGTAGTTTGCGAAGTAGGCGTCTATATTGCCAATCTGGCCGCCGGCGTCGATTACATACGGAACTTCAAGCGGCCCTGCACAGTTCACAATGCTGATACGCTGCGGGATTTGACCTTGCAATGACACAATAGCAGAGTCGTTCGCAGAAGCGGGCCCAGCAAAGCACTCACAATCAACAATAGATACTGTATTCCCACGGAAAGGGTAGGTTGTGACAGGTGGTGCAAACCAATACACAACTGGCATACCCGCAGACTCGCCGCCAAAGCGTGAATTCCGTGCAAAGAAAGAGCCTTTGAACACGTCAGCCCACCTGACGTTTGCCAATCTATCAATACCTTGCGTCCCCATATCTGGAACGCCGAACATATTATTCAAATAAATATTAGGGTGTCCGTCAGTGGCAAGAGATCCGTTAACAAAAACGGGCGTGCTTGAAGAAAAGTTGTCTTTTGATATAAACGCCCAACAATCATCAAAAACTGCTGAGTCGCAGTAGTTGAGCAATATCTGATGCGGCTTGTAGAATGCGCAATTCTTGACAGTCAAGTTTGCCGATAAATGCGATGTCGCGCCACCTGTCGGAAAAGTCTTAATAGAAAATTCAGAGCATAGGCTAAAAGTACAGTTTTCGATATTCCATCTAGTTGTGTCTATATTGTTATTCTGAAGTCTTACTTGACTATTACCACCAACAAAATTTATGCCTTTGATGTCCCACTGATACGCCTCATTGATTCCGCTAAGAATTTCTTTATTAATGTCCCATTGAATAAAGAATGCGTTGTCACCAGTAAGTTTAAAATACGATCCCGGCATAATTTCGTCAGTAAGCTTGTATACACCTTTGGAGGCAGAAAGATTAATGGCTTGGCTTACATAGCCTCCAGTATTTGTTCCGACAGCTGTCTGATAACCGCCTGGAGCACTTGACCACGCCGCTGCGTTTTTGATTGCCAAGGTGTCGTCAGTTATACCGTCCCCTTTTGCACCAAACTGACGGATATTTCCAGCAAAAGGCGTTACAAACTTCCATCTGCCCCCATCGTTAGCGACGATTATAGAACCACCATCACTTGAACTGCTGGTGTCCGTAACATCTAGGTAATAATCAGCTGAGCCATTATCTCCTGGAAGATAGTATCCTAGAGTTTTTGCACTGTTGTATACTGTCTTGTCAAGTGTGCATAGAGAAGCAATGTTTGGGACTACAGTATACATATACCACCCTATGATAAAATAATAGAGCTGCAAGTCATGCAGCTCAAGTTTTATAACGCCGGTACGTCCGGCCAGGCAGGCGAGTCAACTGTGATATCAACCAGTTGGAGCGATCGGTAGTACGCCTGCCATGCCTTGGCCGTTGCCGTTTCGGCGTCCGTAGCATTCCCCAGTTGCTGCGATACCAAAATTGGCACCATTGCCTGAGAGGCAGCGGCAATCAACGCGTCCTTCTGGTCCTGTTTGGCTTTCAATATTGCCGCTGGCTGAAGTTCGGGGTGCAAATATACTTGATATCGGGGGTCATCATCTTGCATTTCAATAACGCCAGGCCAATAGTCAGGATCAGGTGGCGACAAGAAAACTGCCGTTATCCGTGGGGGTGCCTCATCGGAAAGCTGAACAAAAATTGTCGTAGTTTCGGTGGTCATATCGAATATCCAACAATCGAAGCGGTAAATGTAGGTGATCCTGCGGTGTTCGAAGTAGAAACATATAATGTTTGTGGTGTTGCTATGTCAATAGAATAATTTCCATTTAGCGCGCCGCCAGCCGACACTGTTCCTGAAACGTTCTGCGATCCAATTGAAGTTGTTGTCGAGTTAATCGTAATGCCACAGTTAGACACCGCTGTAGAAGAGTTGGTCATACCTCCAGAGGCCCTAACGGCATTTAACGGGACGGCAGAAGATAGCGGGACAGGCGACAAAACTAACCCGCCACTTACTCCAGAAAATACTTGAACTGGAACTATACCAATGCTTCGATCATTTTGATAAATTACCTTGAACTGGCCGGAGCCATTAGTGGGCAGCACACTAACCAGTCCAGATGCAGTATAACCGGAAGGCATATTTGCCCCAGTATATACACTGGTAGCCGCCGTTGATGTGGCATTTGTAGCAAGAAGCACAGCAGATAAGGTAGTGGGGTTATAGATTACATACAGCGCGACATAGCCATTAGCCGGCGCTGATCCGACATCCATGCCACCAGGCCCCGTTGTAGCCAGCCCGATAGTATTACTGAAACTTGATATACAATATCGCAGGCCGCCGAGTCCAGTCTCTACAATCACCTCATCCGCGCTCATGCTGGCAGTTGCCGAAGCAGTGCTGACGCTAATGCGTAGGTTCCTCACCTGACCAGCAATTCCAGATACCTGGCCGAATTGAAGCGCCTGCTGACTGCGCATGGCGGCTGCTATCTGTTCGGCGGCTCCGGTGCAGAACAGCAGAATGTATGAACCAGATCCGACCGAGCTGTTCCATTGAATCCAGGCATCCCCGTTGGCGATAAGCTCGCCACCCTGGAGTGCTGCGTGTGCGGCGCCGGCAAGTTGAACTACGCCGAGACCGTCATTAATCGTACTCGCACCATTGTTTGCGGTCTTGACCTTAAAGCGCAATACCTGGCCTTCAGCCCGCGTGGTGATCGCAGGAGTGAAAGCGCAGACATAGGTGTTGACCGTGCCAGTGTCAGTGGCGAATGCCAGGGTGCCAGCCTGGAATTGTCCAGCATTGATGGCTTGCCGGCTTTGCGTTGCCGGCGCAACCGGAAACGCACCGCCAGATGACGCAATGATTACCCAGCAACCACCGCCCACTGTGCTGTTGTATTGCAACGAGACTTCGCTGCCAGCAATAATTTCACCGCCTTGCAACGCGGCATATCCACCACCAAGAATTTGGAGGCCCGCCAGCCCGTTCGGACTGAAAACACTAGCCCCAGTATTTGCAGTAGCAGCTTTAAATTTAAGGGTCAAGCCATCTTTTAATGCAGTGATCGCAGGAGTGAAAGCGCAGACATAGGTGTTGGCAGTGCCAGTATCCGCGGCGTATGCAAGGGCCTCCGTTTGGATCTGACCAGCATTGACGGCGTGCAGGCTCTGGGTTGCCGGCGCCATTTGCTCAGGTGCCCCGGTGCAGAATAGTAGGACGTAGGAACCCCCGCCAATGGAAGAATTCCATTGAACCCAGGCGTCTCCAGTAGCGAACAGTTCTCCGCCCTGGAGCGGCAAGTTGGAGCCCCCCACCAACGCAACAACCCCCAGACCGTCATTGATAGTGCTCGCGCCAGTATTGGTGACATTGACCTTGAAACGCAGCGGAGCTGCCTCGCTGCGAGATACCAGCGCAGGCGTGAAGGCGCAGACATAAGCATTTGCAGTCCCGCTATCAACCGCATAGCTCAGCGCACCCGATTGCACATTCAATTTAGTGGCATACGCCGACAAATCCGGCACATTTGCTTGATACCAGGACTGAGCCGATTCTGACCAGACCGCCATAAAAGGTATTCCTGCCTGAATATCGCCAGCAGCAAACTGAGAGCCGTTCCCCTTCAAAAGCGGCGCATTAGTCGGAAATGCCAACAAGCCAACGCTTGCCGAGATTGTCACGCTTCCGGTGTTGGTGGCGGCCGGCGTTATCAGGACTGGCGCATGGAAATTCGCAGTCGCGGCTGAGACCGAGTTTTCCCCCAGCGTAGACGGAAGAGAAATCACCAGGCCGTTTGCAGTACCGGTCGCAGCACTGCTCAAATAGAAGCCACGCTGAATCTCTTCTATCTGGACGAGGCGGTTCTCTGAGCCGCGCGTGGCGAAGTTTGCAACGATGCTATTCAGCGCCCACCCTTTCGCCGTCGTTCCTTCCATGCCACGGATGACCGTCAAGTTGTCGCCCGATACGCTGATCAGGTGACAGATCTCAAAGGTAGTTTCCTGCTGATCGGCGATGGTGATCTTGGAATAGATTGGGACGCTCCCCGATATCCCGGATGGGATGATCGGGTCATAAGTCAGAGTGGCCGCAAAGATTGAGCCAGTCCCAGGAAATACCGGAATAACAGTCTGGCTGGCGGTGATGTTTGCCGCCAGGGCGCCTTGAACATTGTTGCCAAATCCTAGAATCACTGGATTCTCCCGCTTGCTGAATGACCCAATCCTACCATGCCCTAGGGATAGGTCACAGGATAGAAGGTTGTGGTTTTAGTGACCAAAAATGAATACATGAAGGGCAGATTAACAAGTCCCTGCTGAATGCAGGCGATCAAAAAGTCTGCAACGCCATCCCCGTAATCAGGAATGACTAAGGTAATGACGCCGTTATTGACAGAAACGGAAATATCAAATGTGCATTGTAAATTAGGATCGACCCCATTAACCCCGTGAATGAAGCGAGCCACCCTACGTTTAATCCATGGAATCGAAAATTGAAACCCGTCGCCTTTATAGAAGTTCCAAGTCAACAACCGCTTAAATATGTCGTCAGACATTCCAAACTGCGAAGTAGATATATTTTTAATTTTTGCATATGGAATCGTATTATATTCAACTGTGTTATACGGACCCGTTTTGCTCTGTGCCGACTCTCGATCAACGGAGGGGCGTATCTGCCCATAAACACCAAGAGCTACCCAATCCAAAAGCGCGCCAGTTATCGTTGGCGAGGTCCAGCAAGGCAACTCAATATCATTAAATGAATCAAGATATGTCTGCGCCATATTGTTATACGCATCAAAAAACGCCGTGACATTTATATCGTCATTGTATTGCACGAAGGGATAGGCCGGAATAATATCGGTCACGTTAGACATATTGCTGCACCGTTACATGGGTGGCGTCAGTTGTGAAATAGCTGTATTCCCCGCCAAACACCAGACCGGTATTCGTGTTTGGCGGCACGATCACGCCATTGATGCCCACTTCAATGGTGATCAGCGAAATTAACTCTGGCTGAATGATCGAGGCCAGAGAGCTTACAAAGATCTGCTCTAGCGTGTATGTATTGATCGGCTGACCCACATACACGCTGTTCACGTAGTTCACTATGTTGGTGATGGACGCATTATCCACTGCGGCAGGATCAATGTAGTTGGAAGCCGAGGTGTTCCAGGTCAAAATAATATTGACCATTTCAGAATCCGGCGTGATGTACCCTACTGAATACGTGTCCGGATAATCAGAAATAGACACAGTAACCGATGCTGGCGTGTTTCCGTACTGATCAACGACGGCTGTAGTAAGTTTAGAAATGTCCGGTACACTTTCATAAATGGCTTGAGCTACGCTGTAGGGATCTCCGCCACCGACAATTGCGACCCACTGGGTAGTAGAAACTTGTCGATAAGAGACCAGACGATTCTGAACGCCGGAGATCTTCTGGGTAGCAGTTTTGAAGGCGTCTGGGGATCCCTGCACGGTAAACATTCCGGCCTGAACTACCTGTGCCCGGTAATCGGTGACTGACTGCCCAGCAAGGCCGGCAAGCCCGTTGATTGGGTTGATGCAGGTCAGTGTGATCGTACTTGGAACAGAGGTCACCATCATCGTCACGGTCCCGGCCGGAACGGCCCATGAACCGGAGTTGATCGCCAGGCAATAGACCGGCGCAGTAACTCCGCCCGTTGGGATGGTTATTAGGTTCTGCACCGCGTATTGGTTATTGCCATCAGATACCAAAAAGCCCTTGGGGATGACAAAACCGACCGGGCCGGTAAACACCACATACACCGACGTGTTGGAGCCAACTCCCTGAGGCACCCCATAAATTGCTCCGAGCGACTGCGTGAGTTTGACATTGGCCGCATAGGGAGAAACTGAATTAACCAGATCAACGAATGCTTGGTCAATTAGTGTAAGAGCGCCAGTAGCAGTACTTGCAAGATCAGTGATCAATGCGGCCGGTAGGCTTGCGGTATAGCCTGGTACTTCAGCGGCAACCAGCGCAATCAGATTCGCGAGCAGCACTTGCGGGGGTGTTGGTTGCGGTCCGGCAGCCGTCACTGAAATGGGTAAGGTCATCGTTTTTCGCCCTGTAGTGGTAGCTTAGATCAAACCGCGATCTGCTGGAAAATTGACTGGCCGCGCAGTGTGATGATGTTGATAGCATATGTCGGCACACTGGTATTGGGTACGCGTTGAATAGATAGACTGGCAAAATACGTAGAAAACTGCTGCTGGATCATGCTCACCGAATAGTCTGGAGCGATCTGACTGACAATGCTCTGGCGCGCGGCGATCCCATACTGAGAATAAAATGGGGATTCACCCTGCTCCAATTTCAGGGTTTGGATCAGCGTGGTAATCCAGACCAGCGTATCATCGCCATCTGCCGTGGTGTCGACCTCAGTCCAGACACCGCCCACGCGCCCCCATGTTCTCATTGAGGCTTACCTGTATTTACGCCAATCCCAAGAACTGGGTGCGTATGGTTCACCAGGCTTATCGACCCAGAAATTACATCAAGGGTCACATTGACGGGGCCAATAAGGCTTATTCCAGTTCCTGGGCCAGAGCTTTCCTGGGTGATAGGGCCGTCGAAATATAGCGCGCCCTTGAGGCGTACGTTTTCAGATGAGACGGCGACCTGAGTCTCAGTGACTTTTACCGACGAAGCACCATCAGTAGTCATCATCGTCGCGCCATGGATTCCGTACATCGTCAGAATGTTCGGGTCGACGGCAAACCAGTTGACATTCGCCATTGGCATGAAAAATAGCGCGGTTAGGGAGGGCGGCGCAGTCATGTCGGCCAGTCCCGTGCCGAGCCCGGTGACCCCGCGTAATGATACCGAGGCCGGCACTGTAACGCCCTTGTCGCCCTCCTGGATCGGCAGGCGAACGTACTCGGAGCCAAACACTGGGATGGTGATCTGCGGAAAGCTGATACGTCCCGGCAGCATGTCAAACTGGATGGTCACGATCGATCCGCTGATAGCCACCACATGACAGGGCAGAGATTTCCCGGACAGCTCATCAAACCCCTGCATCTGAGCCTGATTCAGCATCCCCAGAGATTGCTGCAATGATAGCTTGAGGGCATCACTCATTAAATTTACTCCGTAATGGCCTCAACAATAGTAACCCAGGAATCAGGTGATGTATCGCGGAAGGCACCGACATGGCGAATCGACGAGATCACGAAATTACCGCTGAATGTGGTGATGCCCTGCGCTGCTAACTGGGCAGCCCCGGCATTATTGGTCAGCACAGCCCCCACGGCGCCATATGGGCCTTTCGCCGATGCCTGGGTGGGCGCCTGTAGTGTCAGCGTATCGCCGACGTTCAGATCAGCACGCATTGGCACCTTGATCGACAGCGTATTCAGGCCAACCCAGGTAGGCTGCCCGATCAGCTCAGTCAGAGTCACCACGCTGGCGCCGATACCGGCGCTGAAATCGGTCATCACCACAAAATCTTTCTGGGCGTAGATCTTGATTCCGCCATAGCCGTTCTTGTTGGCGATGCTGCGCGATAGGCTATTGATGGCGTTCGAATAAGCGGCCAGACTTTGATAGGGGACTGCACTGACGGTCTCAGGCAGAATCAAACCCTGCATTACCTTGGTGTTGATTTTGGCGCCTGGGAAAGCTCCCAGCAAGCCGCGCAAGGCTACGGTTTCGAGATCTTCTCCCTGCTGGCCTGCCAGGATGAAAAAGAAAGGGTCATTGCTGGCGATCACTGGGGTGTAATTGATCAGCCCTAGATTTAGCGACTGATTTATCCCCTGCCAATTGGCAAAAGGCACGAAGACCTGGCCGCGCAGGATCATGCCGTAATGAATGGCCTGGGCTCGGGCAAGGGGAAGCCCCGTCTTATCGAATCCAGCATAAACCGTCACAATCGCATTGTAGAGATTCACGCTTTGCACCAGGACCGATAGTGGAAGCCCACGAATTGTTACCGTGCAGGTATCCGCCGTCATCAACCCGGCGCCCATGCTTTGAACATCGAACTGGATGTCCAGTGCGCCAGAGCGCCCTACAGAATCGAAGGGGCCAATCGGATTTCCCTTTGAGTCGCTGATTGGGTTTCCGTTGAGATCGGTGATTTCGACTCGATATCGCCGGTCCATTAGGTGGCCTCGAAATTATTTGTGCTCAGCCGATAGATCAGGCTTCCAAATCCAATAGAAAGGTTTATGTCGAACCCCACCGGAGAAGCCACCATCGGAGTAAAAAACGCTACGTTATTCTGCGTATCAGTGCCTTGCACGTAATAGCGATTGGCATAATTGTTGTAGAGCACTTTGACGAAATAGTTATTTCCGGCCAGGCTGGCCTGGAACTCGAACGGTGTAGTCCCGTTTGGGGCAAATGGCGTAATTTGCATGGCTCAACCCCTAGAGAATATCATCAACAAAGCCTACAGCCTTATCGGAAATACCCGACCAACTCGGGAGCGACGGCATGGCATTATTGAACTTGCTCATCATATTACCCATGACCTGCTCAAGCTGGCTTGCCTGCAGAAGCGGCTGCAAAAACTCCAGCTGCCAGGTGTGTTGAACCTGCTTGTTAGAATCAGAAAATCCAGACATGTCGATCATCGACGACATTAGGCAGCCGGTATAGATGTACGCCGGGGTTAAAATCGTATAACTGCCCCCATTCGCATTATGATAATCCAGGGCCATTTTGAGCGCCGTGAATGTCAGGATCTTCAGAGGATACTGTGCATTGACCGTATTGGCCGGGCGCAGCATCTGCATACTGATTCGATTGGGCCGACTCACCACAGCGTTGGCGGCTGTAGCCATATCGAAAAACGGGTACTCGGCAATGTCCTGGGCGATCAGGCTGCTACCAGCCATCACGTTGAAGTGCGTGGTGAATCCAACACCAAGCGCGCCAGAACTCAATAGGCCCGACACAAGAGAGAGACCTTCGGTAAATACCGCGATAGGCAGAATCCCACCCGGCACCTTTTCGGCGATACCGCCCACCAGCAGGATCGGCGATATCTCATAGGCCAGCTTGAAAGCGTCCTGAGCGATGCTATCGAATATGCTCATGCGCTACCCCGGACTGTCAGATTCTGATACTGGAACAACGCCGCCTGGCCGCGCACGCTAGAAATGCTGGCCTGGGTATCCGATCCAGGCGCCTGTTTGGTAGTCAGCTCGATCTTCACTCGCTGGCCCTCATTGCCCTTGCGGTTCAGCATGTCATCGGCCGCGCGCAGGCGGTTGGTCAGCCCCGGGTGCTGCTGCTCAAGCTCTGGGTTGCCGTCTTTGATCAGTTTCAACAGATATCCAACTGTCTCCTTTTTCAGATAGAGGTTGTTGTCATCGCGGGGCTTTTTGAGATCCCCACCTTCACGAAACACGTAGTTTCCGCCGTTGTACTGCGCCAGGGCCTTGGCGATATCACCCTTATTTTCAGTAATATTTCGGCTCAGCACATTGGTCCCGGCATCGATGTTTTTCGCAGGATCAAAAAAGTCAGAAAAATCATTCGCCGAGGAAAGCCCGACAAGGCTCCCGGTGGCCCTGGTCAACTGCATCACGCCCATGGCATTGGCTGGCGACGTAAGGCTGGAAACTCCTCCGCTCTCCTCTTTCGCAATGGATTTTATGAGATTTTCACTGACTGCATATTTGGCAGCGGCCGCCTTAAAAATCTGATCCTTCTTTTGGATAGCTACCAAGCGATTTGGATCATCATAAAGTCCGCCGATCCAGTCTTTTGGTGACCAGTCAGGATCGGATTTTGGCGGATATTTTGGCCCTTGTTGTCCTTGTTGTCCTTGTTGTCCTTGCAGACCTTGGACCCCTTGCATTCCTTGCAGACCTTGTTGCCCTCCCTCGGCATCATTCCCCGGTACCGCATCGCCGACCGGGATAATGCCCAGCATTTTCAATGCCGATACGACGCCCTTCGATAGTGCTGAGATTCCGGATGCCAAGCTGCTCATGTCGCTCAGGAATTCAGGGCTCGCAAGATATCGAGAGAACCGGTCCAGGCCATCGCCAATGGCCGCGAATAGGGCTTTCCCATTGCCATCCATGAAGCGCATCAGGTTGTTGGTGAAAGCGTCAGAGAAGCGCGTCAGGGACGGGTTGATGGCCTTTAGCACTTCGACGAAATGCGATCCCAGTTTGTCGATGTTGCCCTGAAGATGGATCAGGGTTTCTTGGTACGATTTTTGCGTTGAGTCAGAAAGGTTGGTGCCTTTCGACTGAGAAAGCAGCTCTTTTTGTGCTTTTGAGAACTCTGGATCATCCATCGCCCGGAGCTGGTTATAGGATTCGGCCCCAAGACCAAGCCGGCCATATAGCACGTTGAAGCGAGACCGCGCCGCCGGCCCCTGATTGCTCCGGGCGAAATCATGGGCGCTCTGTAGCGCTGACTGGTAATTCCCCTGGACATCACCTTCCGGATTCAACCGTAGCACGCGCAGAGCCGCATAGGCCGGATCGTCAGGTCGCCCTTGAGCTCCGGAGATAGAGTTGAGCAGGCCTTCGGAATCCGTGAGCTTGTTGCCCCAAACGTTATGCACCGCCGTGGCGAAGCCGGTGCTTATGTTGAGGCCTCGGGAGGCGGTGAATCCAGATGAGACGTGCTGCGCCAGTTTGTCATAGCCGAATAGCGATCCAGCGGCCAAGGCAGAAATACCAAGGCTCCACTTTACCGCCGTGCTGAAAACTCGACTGAGCGCATGCAGGGTAGACGTGAGAGCCTTTCCAAGCGCCTTGAATGACTGCCCTACCGCGGCAAGAGTGCCATCAAGAATCGTCAGCGCTGTGCCTTTTTTTGGCTCTCCTTTCTTCTCGTCTCCAGGCTTTGGCGCTGCTGGTGGATTGAACTTCCCATCAGGTACAGCCGGCGCTGGTGGCGCTCCTCCTGGTATGGCTGGAGCAGCGGGCTGAGGCGCAACGGATGGCCCCTGGGGAATTGGGAAATAAGAACCAGCCTGAAATGCCGCTGCTGCGGTATATAGCCGCAACAGCATATTACCTTTGTCAACGTCCATGTCGATGTCAACGGGCATGCTCAGTACCGGGAGCTGATTTTCACTCATGACGCCGTTTCCCCTTCAATCGCTCTCGATACTCGTACTTGCTTTTTATGTCCAGATCAAGGGCATCCATTACCTCGGCGAAGTATTTCCCAGAGGCATCATTCAGGATGGAATTGACAATGCTTCCTGACCATTCGGGACTACTTCCTGGGCCGACTCCGCAGCGATCAGATCGATAGTTTCGGCCTTCTGCAACGTCTTCAAGGAATTCATGTAGTCCGTATAGCTCAAGGATGTAGCCAGCGACCCCCAGACCGCCGCCGTCCCCTGAACGATCTCGCTCATCTGATTGCGCTTGGTCATGCCACACACGCAGATAAAAAAAACGAGCTCGTCCATGACCTCGCTCAAATCGACAACCCCCCGACTTACCGCTTCCGCCATTGGCAGCGATTGCCAGCCACCGTTCTCGGCGGCATAGATAGCGGTCGAGCCGTTGATGATATGCGTCACCAAAGTGTTTTGTACGCCGTCCTTGCCATCCCACTCGCCGGCATCCTTTGCCAGTTTTTCGAGAAGAAGGTAAGCGGTTCGCGAGCTTGCCAGAAGACCGAGCCCTGACGAGAAGAACTCTCCATAGAGACGGCCCAGGATCAGGAAGTGCTGACGGAAAATGTCCTTGCTCAGCGGAGTCGAATGGATATAGACCGGTGCGCCGTCATCGCTTTCGGTTAGCACTACCAGGTTCAGCGCGTGGTTGATCTTCATCAGAGGTTCCACATGTCGGAGTTGATGTCGTAGACGCCGGTCAGGGTCAGATTGAAATCGGCGTTGGAGCCATTCAGGCTCACGGGCTCGATCGCAGTGATCTGGACATCACGCAGAGTGAAGTCGCCAAGTACGGAAGTATCCGTGTACAGCTTCGCGGCGCTGACGTAGGTACTGGCCTCGATCTGCGTCCGGAACAGGCTTGCCAGGGCCTGGCAGCGCACCAGATGCACAGTGATCGTCGCCATGGCATAAGGCTGTGGCGAAGTGGCCACGCCAGTCATGGTGGGAATCGGCTCGCCCAGGGCGCTGAAAGAGATCGACATCCCTTCCTTACCCAGATATGAGGCGCTGACTCGCAGCGACGGGAAGCTCGGGAAATCAATGGACGCCCTGACACGGTTGATAACGCCCTGGGGAATCAGTGGATTTGGCATTTGGAAACCCTTTTAAGTAGAGGTGATCAGAGCGTGGTGGTCGTGGTCAGCAGCGACTGCCCGCTGAAATCGACGGTCAGATTGAACACGATGTTTTTGAAGCCACGGTTCGGGACCATGGTGACCGCCAGGCCAGAATACAGCCCGACGCCATAGTCGTTCGGGTGCGCATTGATGTAGGTCAGGAATGGCACCGCAGTCACTTGAGGCGAGCCATTGGTCAGGCCGAACGAGGTCGAGGAATTCATCACGTTCTGCGCGACGTTCTCGACGGTATTGATGCCGGCCTGGTTGTAGTAAAGCGGGTTCTGCGCGTTGTTCGAGCCATTGATGACCGCGTTCGCAATAGCCTGGGCGGCGTTGATCTGCACCCAGTCAACCGCATACCACTGCATCATGTCCTTGCCGTCAGAGGTCACGCCGCCGAACACGATCGTGTTACTGATGCCGCCCTCGGCACCCGTGCCGATGTAGTTGACGAATGCAGCGCCGAGTGACTGCCTGGCCGGATTGGTGACATTCAATACGCTCAGAGCATAGACAAAGCGGAATGCGAACGGAGCCAGCTTGTTGGTTTCAGAAGGCGCCGAGTTGAGGACGTTGTACATCAACGCTGCACTTGGGGATTCCGTGGATTCCGTCTGAGTGGCCGAGCAAATGACCGCCTTGCTGGCGTATGGCGACACATACGGCGTTCCGGTAACCGGCAGCGTTGTGGTGTCGATGAAAAAGTAGGTCATGGCGGTGGGTGCCGCATAGAGACCGGTCAGCGTCACAAAGCTGGAAATCCCATCCCATGCCTGTGGGCACAGGTAGGTATAAAACCGTTTCGTCGGGTTGGCGATGTAGGTTGCCAAGTCCGCGATGCCAGAAGTACTGCTACTTTCGGTGCCCAGCTCCAGGATGTAGACAGACTGGGTATTGCCCTGGGCAAAAAAGTCCGTCACAGCGTTCTGAACATGCAACTCCGGAGTGCCCGACAGGAGCGCCGTGTAATCGGATGCCTGGGTAAGCAAAGCGTTGTGCCCGGCGGTGAGCGTGGTAGAGCCCTGGGACACGATGCAGCCAGTGCTTTGCAAGCCGTTCGGCGTAGCCGCGACGATTTCAGAGACGTTGACGCTGACGATTGTATAGTTGTTCACGATTGGACCTCGACGGTGAAGAGAACTTGGTTGATCAGTTGCAGAGCAATGTCGTTCGCGGTCTGCTGATAATAGTTAACCTCGAAGTCGATCGTTTTTTTCATGGCCAGGGCATTGATTTCGCTCTGGAGCATTTTGACATCTTTTACCACGGGGATGTTTGTCACCCCAAAGTTTTCATAAGTGAGCGCGGCATTCACGATGTAATCGCGGTATTTCAGCGCAACATGGTTGTTCAGTCCGATCAGTGTGGCGCGCACTGTGTCGCGCACAAATTGCCAGCGATTGTCGGGATCAATCGAGGGCGCCGACTGAATAGCAATAGTTTCCCGAACATCGATCACTGCATAGGGCGGCGCGATGTTGCTCGGAACCAAGAAGGCCGGATACACCGGGCAATATTGCGAAAGCTGCATGAGCAAGGGCAGGGAGTTTGAAATCACGAGCTCATTGAGATTCAGCTCGTCTGAACTGTTGATCATCTGCCCGCGTACAATCGGCGAGATCGAATCACCGCGGTAATGGTAGAGCCCGGCACTCACGAACTTGTCCAGCATCGAGGCGAACGAGAAGGGAGACCCTTCAATCGTGCATACCCACATTTGGCTGGAGTCGAGCAGGTTGAAATCGTCCACCCGAGTATCCGTGGTGAAGATCAGGTGGTTCAGGGACTGGGTTTGATCCTCATCCTGCTGATTGCTCACGCTGCGGTGCACGGCGCCCTTGATCACCAGGGACGTGACTGGTGGTGGCGTGACGAGCAGATCGGCCCTGATCCAGAACACAAATCCATCGAGTGGCAGGATACTGCGCTGGTAGAGGGTGAACGTGAGCGATTCATCATTAGAAAGAACCGACACGCCATCTGTCAGCACCGTTTTCATCGGCGTGCTTTCAGCGGCGGCGGCGGCGGTCACGTTAGTCATTGAATTCTATCCAGGCCTGGAAGCTTGTTTCATAAAGACCGCCATCGACGAAGGACGGACGGCCCGGATCGCTGCGAGTCTTGAACCGCGAGTTGACCCCCTCGATGGCAGCCAGGGTCGGTGTTCCAGGGATACCCAGGGTTTCCACCTCATGGGTGGTTAGGAACAACTGGAAGCGCGAAACTGTATTGCTCAACAGCACCTCATCAGGCATCGGAGCATCAAATTGAATGACATCTGCGAGTTGATTTGTCAGGGTCTTGATGACTTCTCGCTGGACATCGGCTCGATGGACTTTGTAGAAGGTCTCCATGATCCCATAGTGATCCTCCAAGTCTTTCGCGACCTCGAATGTGGTTTTCCCCGGATCTTCTCCGTAGTCGTAAACCATGTCGATGACGCCGAACTGGACAATCATGATATGCCCCAGTACGTCCCCATTTCTTGCAGGAACGCCAGGGCGGTTCGGCCGTATGGGGTCTGAAGCAACTGCAGGTCCGCCAGGTTCAGGTTCTGCATGGCATTGCCGACAGCTGTAGAGGCCGAAGAAGCATTGTCCGAGGAGCTAGTGATTACGCCCGAGCGCCACGCACCAGTCATCTTGAAAGCATTCCGAAGATCATCAAAGAACGATGACCCAGCTACATCAACAGCAGACTGGATGAGGTAGGCTCCGCCAAGGTTGAGCAGTGCGTCCGTATAGCTGTACATGATCTCAGCACAGGCCAGATATGCAGGCATGAACTCTCCGGCCTTGCCGAACGAGACGGCCAGCGAGGTCGAATCATCCGGCAGTACAGCGGTGGAAATGCCCATGTCGTTGCGCACGAAGCTCACGAAGTCAGCAAAACTTGGCGGGAACATAGCGACCCCTTAGCGTTCGATGACCATCTTTTTCAGGCCATTCTGCGAGTTGTCGTTAGGGTCGACTGACTCGCTCTGGATCTCCAGGGAGGTCTGAGAGCGGGAGCTTTTCCCATCCTTCTCGCCACGACCTTGAGCCAAAGCAGCATCGACCGCCGCAGCGCCGGTAGCCAGGATGTCTTCGGACTTCTTGATTTGGACGTCCTTCAGGTCGCCGTTCTTGTCCTGCATCGCCGTCGCACTGACTTCAGAGTCAATGGAGTAAATGATGCCAGAGAAGGATGGGCCTGGGTTTCGCTTTGCATCCGCATAGCCGTAGATATCGGCATGCGCCTTGAAATACTCGATGTCCATGCTCGTCAGATTGTCGATAACCGTCTGGTTGCCGGGACCGACATCATGGGTAGTCATGGTGCGCTCCGGGAAGCGCAGATAGATCCTGTGGTTTTGGCTCGAAGCGTTCGCCAGAAAAAGTTTCATGGTGGGTCTCTCAAGTAGTTTTCAGGAAATGCCGGGGCGAAGTACCCCGGCATTATACCCAGACCTTAGAACGCCGCCGAAAGAATCGTGGCGCCCTGGCCGCGCAGGCACCAGCCAGGAGTGGAGCGGATGGTGTAGATGGTGGTGGTGCCACCGTCCGGCGTTGGGCTGACGACTTCCATCGGTGCCGCCATGTCGCACAGCATGGTGTTGACCGCCTGCTGGTTTGGCGTCAGGGTCGCGAAGATGTTGGTGTCGAACGCGATTTGAGCCGGGTTGATGCGCAGCTCCGGCACCGCGATGACGATGGCGTCAGTGCCGCCGGCGCCTTGCCCGATCAGGGTATCGTCGACGGAGAAGATCACCTCGTCGCCGCCGGCACGCATGGTGACATCCTTGATCGCTTCAGTGATGGTCGCGGAGCCCGCGCCGGTACGCTGGTAGCTGGTCAGCTGGACGATGCCGCCATAGCTCAGCTTCGAAATGAAGCGTTGCGGGGCGAGGATGGTGAAGCGCAGAGGCACGCCGATCATCATCATGCCGCTTTTGATGATGGCAATCTCGTTGAGCAGGAACTGGAACAGCTCACCGTTATCGTAGGCGTTGTAACCGGTGGTAGCGTGGCTATCAGGCGGCAGGTTGTGACGATTGGAGTTCGGCGAGTTCAGCAGGCCTTCGTTGTTCGAGGCGTCGAAACCGTACAAGAGCAGGTTACGCATGGTCTGGGCAATGCCCTGGTGCGCGGACAGTCGGTTAGCGTCAACCAGAGAATAGCCGGAGTTGCGCGCGGCATCTTCGTCGAACAGCTGATACTGCGAGCGGCAGGCCACTCGGTAGGTTTTCATTTGGTCGTAACTCGGCACGATCGAGGCCGAAGGCAGACGGCTCCACATCGACTGGCCGACCTGGGCCTGGGTGCTGACACGCAGGCTGCGCTGATAGGCCACGAGATCCGTAGTCCCCAGACGGACATCGGGTTTGCGCTCCGGGAGCAAGTCCCAGGCCCCGGTCTTCTGCGTGTACTGCATAAGGATGTTGGGCTGCATGTACGACGGATCGACACGCACCATCCCGAAAGAAACGTTGCTCATTTGAAGCCCCCTTAAACGATAAACACACCGATTGGCATGCCGTAGGCCCATTGGATCTGGGAGGAAACCACGGTGATCGTGGTGCCGTTGGTGTCGACATCGGCAAGCGTGATCGGGATCGCAGCGCTGCTGTCGGACGGCTCGACCGAGGTGACCAGGTTGTTTACCGAATCCCAGTACCAAACCTGCGGCAAGGTTCCGGCGTTGACGTATGCGACAACATCTGCCGCCAGCGGCAATGGGATACGAGCCCCCGAACCGGAACGGTAGAAATGCACGGCCTCGCCACCGCTCCACGATGGAACCGGATTACCCGGGGTGATGATGCCATTGTAGTTGCGGTTCGACACGCACCAGGCGTTGATGTGGTTGACGACCAGTGGCTTTACGACCGAGCCGCCATAGGTGTTTTGATTGCCGCGAACCGCCGCGCCGACGGTGAGCGGCTGGCCGGCATGGATCTGGGTAGTCACGGCAGTGGAAACGATGCCAGATTCCAGCAGGAGCTGGAGCGCCGGGTCATCCTGAGCGTCACCCTGGACATAACCCTGCGAGGAAACGTTGAAACTTGGGCTATCGCCATACGTTTTGAACGGATTGAAACTGATCATGAGGCGCTCCCTTAGCGAGTGGTATCACGACGGCCAGCATACTGCTGGGCTTCGATTTGGAATGGCGCCAGGAAGGCGCCGATGTCGCCTACGAAGCGGGTGGTTTCACGCCCTGCCGAGTCGCGCCCCTTGATCGGACGCAGAGAGCCCACAGGAACGTCAGAGCCGGAGTTGACGAAGGTTGCGGCATCGGCATAGACCTGGCGCTCGGCGATACCCAGCAGCACGTCATCGGTGATAGCGTCGATGTTCACGCCCTTATAGGCGTCGGAGTAGGCTTGGAGGCCTTTGATCATGCGCTTGCGGTAGGCCTGCACGGTTTCGCCGGACATCGGCGGCCGGGCGCGTTTGCCGAAGGAAGAATAGGCGGAGTCGGCCTTTGCCTGGGCTTCGCTTTTTTCTTCGTCGGCCTTGGCGACTTCCATGGCGTCCTTGTCGTCTTCTTCGCGGGTTTTGCGAGAAGCTTCGTCGGCATCGGCTTTCGCTTTTTCATCAGCGTCAGCTTTCGCCTTCTCTTCTTCCTTGCGCTTCTCGTCGGAGTCGGCCTTGGCTTTCTCCTCCTTTTCTTTCTTTTCCTTTTCCTCGGCATCGCAACGCGCGGCGTCGGCCTTGGCCTTTTCTTCTTCCTTGCGATCCTCGTCCGCCTTTTTATCGGCGGCGTCGGCGCGCGCCTCGAATGCGGAAAGACGCTTGTTGATCGGCGCCATGGCATCAGCCAGCGCGCCAGCGAGTGCAGCCTTCAGTTCTTCGGGGGTCATGTCACTTTCACCTGTGTTGGATATGTCAATGCCTTCGGGTACTGAGTTCTTATCCCATACGCCGTTGGTTCCATGCTCTTTTGTCACCAGAGCAATATGGTCAATCAGAAACGGCTTTCCTTCAAGGAGCACCGCTTCGTCAGTCCCTTCTGGGTTGATGAGGATATTCCCCGAATCTTCTCCGAAAATCACGGTAGGACTGGTGGACACTTCCCCCTTTCGAATCTCATCTACAATATCATCGCTGTATACCCGACATACACCCCACGCCTCATCATTTTTAAGGTATGGCAGCATAACACTACCCACGATTCGATCTTTGAACTCGATATCGTTGAGTATTAGTTCGTCTGGGTGATTAACGATCAGTGACAGGCCGTTGCAACGCGCCAGAAATTCATCGTTGAGATAGTTGTCTGGGTTGCGCCAAACATGCTCTCCGATACTGCTCCGGTAGGCCATGCCGGTGCCCGTGATGCGCAGATTGACCAGCCACATATTGTGGAACTTAAACGGAGAATCGAGCGACCCGTCGCGGATTCTGCGCGCAACATCAAGCTCGGTTAAGCTCATTTTTCCCTTTCTCCGTTAGATATTCGTCTGGTAGGTCGCGCGGGGAATAAACCGGGAGTGCCTTACATCTGCAAAATGGTTCTTCGGCAGCGGCCGTAATTTCGTCATAGTAGCCGTTTGCGGGCTTTATGAGTCCTTTTTCAAGAGCCCACGAGTCGCGCAGCAGGTAAATGCGTTCGTCACGCTCTTTGTGCTTAGGTCGATAGTCATAATCAGGCTGGCGCCAATCTGAGTGCCACCTCAATGCAATGGCACCCGTCTGAACGGCATGGATGTATCGGATGTTGGAAGCGAGTTTATGGCCCTGATCGATCGCTACCCGGCGGCGCTCAAATGCTTCCTGGACGATATCCTTCTTGATTGCGGCTTTCTGCTCGACCTTGTCGATGACGAAGGTGCCATCCGGCGGAACAGAAGAGACCCAGCCGGTAAAGCGCTGGATCGTCTTGTCGATCGCCTGTTCGCGATTGATCTTGATCAGGTTGGCGCTGATGAATATTCGGCGGTCCAACTCGGCGCGAAGGCTCGGCTTGATCTTTTCCAGTCCGAACGCCTTGGGCTTGCCGATTTCCTTATTGACGCCCCCATCGACTACGAGACGCCGATAGATTTGGGTCAGGTGGGCGCGGGCCAGGTCTTTGTCATTGGTCTTGCGCTCAGCAGCGATGCGCAACTTCCCGCACCAGGCGTTCAGGCTCTTCTCGGAATCCCATCCGTTTTCGCAGTAGTAATTGACAGCGTCCGTCAGAACCTCGTGGAAGCTCTTGATACGACGTGTGGGCACCTTACTCACCTGAATCAGCCTCTGGCATGCCTTGCGGCTCAGCGGGCGGCTCATAGGCGGCCAGGGCGTCGAAATCAATCAACAGAGGCGTGTTCTTGATGGATTCCAGGCTATTGGCAATGTCGGCCATCCACTGCACGGCGATGGCGTAGTTCTCGGGGTCGATGCGCGCAGTAATGGCCGTGAAGAGCTTGGTCACCTGATCGATGACCTTCGCCTCACCTTCCTGCTTGTCCTTCTTGGGCTCTTCAAGGAGCGGCGGCCAGGTGGACACGAAGTCACGCTGCCAGACATAGAACATCTCCTTGTACGAGCGCCCGGCGATGTACTCAGGATATTCAGCCGCCATCACTTCATAAAACGACTCATCCCAGGCGACGTGCTGGACGATGTTTTCGAAGAATTCGATGGTCGAGTCAATGGTCTGGCGAACGCCGTCGATGTACTGAGCAACGCTCTTGGCGTCCTCGGTGCCATCGGAGAACCCGAGCGCGAACGCCTCGTCCTTGATCAGGTTTGCGGGGATGTCACTGCCGGCCGCGATATCCGCGATGATGTTCTCGCGGGCGCCCTTAAGAGCATCGTCAACGTTCTGCAGGTTCAGTGACTCAACTGCATCTTGTTGTCCGATCGTCATGACGTTGCCAGTGATGGCTGATTTCGTCATTTCTCTCTTTCGCCTGCTCGCAAACCCCATCAGTCCGCTAACGGTAGATGAGTTCTGCACCTGCTTGATGATCAACAGACCGGCCTTCTCGGCCACCATGTCGTTGACAGGCATCGTCTTCAGATAGGACTGCATTGGGTACAGGACGCGCTGAAACACGCTGCGCCCGGTATAGCCGAACGTCGAGTTCTGGAAGCTCAGGTAAATCGGCGACCCGTTGAAGAGGCGCAATGTTCGCGATGGATCCCACGCAACCCCCTGGATGGTGGTGACCTTCTTCGGCGCCTGGAATTCTGGCGAGTTCGGGTCTTGGTTCGCGATCATTGAACCGGCCGTATTGAGCGGGTCGAAGACGTTGATGTAGAGATCGGATTCTTGCAGCTTCCAGAGATCAAGAGGCTGGTCAGTCTTGCTCTTCAGATCGCCAATACCGATTGCCGCAGCACCGTAGCAGCGGACAGTGTAGTGGAGGTTCTTGATCTTTTGAGTGATCTCCAGGCGGGTCCAGGCGTCCTCAAAATGGGTGATGATGCGATTACCTGGATCATCCTCAAGTACACACTGACGGCGCTTGAAGAGAGCGAGGTTGACCGGCTTCTCAACGAGTTTGCCGCCCAGCGGGTGATACTCCCAAAGCGCCTTACACAGCTCATAGCTGGCATTGTCCCCGGCCTGGATCTTCTGACCCCCGAGCATTTCCAGCATGTCAGAATTGAGAACTATCTCGGCCATCAGAGTACTCTCTCGTCCCCAAATGCAAGTAGTAGACCATATAAATAGCAATCAAGTAAGTCGTCGGCCCGTTTATGGGCTGCTTTGTCGGCAAGGTGGAAGGCGCCGACTTGTTTGATCAGATGGTTTGCGGATTTCTGTTTGAACTGGACGACCTTGTCGTAGGCATATCGGGTGATCTTGCATTTGCCCAGGTAGTGCGGGCTGGAGCCAAGAACGGCGCGCTCGTCCTTACCCTTTGCCGTCAGGATGGAACTGATCGGGTGTGTCTGCCATCCCTGTGTCTGAGCCTTCTGCAACAGGATCGCGCCCATCTGCGCGTCCTCGATGTACAGACCCTGACTGCCATGCCGCGCGCCGCACTGACGAGAAAGATCCTCCAATCTGGCGAAGACCCCAGGCATCGACACCTCAACCAGGGCGGCGTCGATCTGCCAGACATCCCAGTCCAATATCGTCAGCCGGGGCTCGTGATAGGTCTCTTCGTAGGCGAAATAGATGATCCCAGTACCGTCATGCTCTGTGCCGCCCTTGAGCGCGGTGTCCATGACTGCAAATACCGTGTCGCAATGCGTGGGCGGCTCAATAGGTAGCCCATCAACCAGCAGCTTCTCAAGGTCCAGTAGGGCGTTTTCTGACCAATCCACGAACTCGGCCAGGAACTCTTGCCTGAATACGCGCGGATCGCAGCTCAGGCGCTCCTTCTCCAGCTCCTCTGGCGGCACATAGGGATTACTGGAGGTCGGCGCGTAGTGCTCAAGGAAGCCCATCTTCTTGTCGTTGCACAGCGCATAGAAGAAATTGTCGTCGTCAATTCCGTCCGGTGTTGAGAAGACCCAGGCCGATCCTCCCGTAGTGAGCAAAGTCGGCTTGATGGACTTCGGCCATACCTCTTGCAGCATCTCGCGAACTTTGGTGAAGGCAGCCTCGTCACACAGCACCAGGTTGTACTCTCGGCCCCGGCCGGCGAGCTTGTTGTCGTTCGTCACCCAGAAGTCGATCTTCCCGCCGTTCTTCAGCAGGATTCGCTTCTCGCTACGTGATTTGGTCTTGATCAGCGGCTCAAGCAGCTCTACCAGCTTGTCGAAGATCTCTTGGTACTGGCGGTACTCCGCAGTGAAGATACCAACCCGGCCACCACTCATGCGCGCCAGGCCAGGCAGCGGGAAGCTGTGTAGCGCGCAAGATGACGCCATCGTGGAGAGCATGAAAGTCTTGCCCCAGCGCCGGCCACACCTGACGACGTTGTACCGGACCTTCATACCTTTTCGGTAAATGGCAATCTGGCCTTCGTGGAGGGCCGGCAGGTGGATTTCGGGCATCAGCCAGCCTCGGGCATTGGCAGCATGTTGTGAACCACCAGAGGATCGGTTCCGTTTTCGCCATTCCGAATTGCTTCGACTTCTTCAATGACTTTTTCGGTGGAGGCAATCCGGTATTCGATATCGGCCTGTATTTTTCTAGGAATCATGCGATCCCCGTTCAGGTATGAGATTGTTTTCTCAAGCGACTCCATGCGGACAGCATTCATGTTCATCGTCTTGGTGACCGTAGCAATCGCCTCCTCGAGCGCGGCGATCTCTTCTGCCGAGGCATCGTCTGTTTTCGAGCGATATTTACCAATGGAGTCAGCGGCCATCAAGTTGGCCACCCTCAGCCTATGCAGTTCGTCATAGAGCGTCATTGACTTGGCATCTTCTACCAGGTCGTCAGGGATGAGCATACGCCTGGAGTAGATGCTTCCGCCGATTACCTCTGGCATCGAAACCTGATATCGGGGGATCGACTGCTCTGACACTTCTTTGGTGCCTACCTTTTTGCGCGGCCTTGGTGGCTCTTGCGGAGGCGGCTCATTCTCAGCGCGAGCAATTTCTTCCTCGTCTGGGATATGGATATGGCGCTTGGCAGTTTCGTACCTCAAGCCATTGAGTTCGCACCAGGCCTTCGGTGGAGTTTGGTACTTTCCGTACTCGCGCGCGTATTGCCTTTGGAGGGATGCCCAATCTTTTTTAGCCATGGGGTTCCCCTTCAAATCGGCTTAGTCATTGATCTTATGGTGCCATAGGGGAGGGGCTGCGAATAGTGCGAAGGTTTTGCGAAAAGATTTGCGAAGTGCGAATTGCGTTTTTTATTGATACCGCGCCACGAAACTGTAGATTCAATTTCGTGGCGCGAGAAGGTCAGGCCAGGGCTTTGAGGAACTTGATCGCGGCCCGGACTTCCTTGAGCGTGGTCAGCCCCATCTTCTCGATGAAGGCTTCCAGTTTTTCCAGATCGGTCTGGGTGGCCAGCTTGTGTGCTTTTGCATCGACGTCGTCATAGTCGATAGTGCCCGATACCACAACAGAGTCGACTGGAGCCGATGCCGTTGCAGTGATGGTCATATCTGCAGCTGGCTGTGTGGAAGGAGCCAGCGGATTGGCAGCTACTGTGGTTGTGACCGTGTCTTCGACCTGCGCCGCGGGAGCGTCTGCGGTAACTGTGAAGTCGATCAGCACCACTGCATCCGACGCCGACGGGTTCGCCACGGAAACGGCAGAAATGGTCGCCACGCCGGCAGCAACTGCGGTGACAACGCCCAGGGAATCGACGGTCAGGATGCTGGTGTCGCTGGAGGTGTAGTTTGCCGGCTCACCGGAAGTAAGCTGCGCAGTAGTGCCAGCGATCAGCGCCAGGGATGATGCAGTAACATTCATGGGTTTTGCCTCTTTGCAGAATAGCCCGGAAAACCAGGCATGGATGGATTTCAGGATGTTCATTTGCCGTCCTCTCCTGAGGGGGCAGGGTCTTGCTTGATGATGCGAGAGACCGCGATAGCCATCATCAGGAACATGTTGACGCTGGCCCAGGTAGCGGGAGGGAGCGAGCCATTGAACGCGGTCCAGGCGCCACCAGCAGCGTTGAGAACGCCACCGATGAGAGCCCAGCGAATAGACCAGAGCTTGTGACACTGGGTCGCGTTATCGATCAAGTTCATTATTTCCTGGTCTCCGCGCTATGGACGATGCTTTTCAGGTTATCCGAAAATCCAGTGCTTTGGATGTCCAGGCGCTGGGTGGTGCTGCGCAATGAGTCGATGATTCTTTCGTTTACGTCCAGCCGGCGCTCGATCATCTCCACTCGCTGAGTGGTCAGGGCCTGGCTGGTTTGAAATCCGTTCAGCGTGGTCTGGAGCGTGGATACCGCATTGATCAACCAGGCGAAGGATCCAGTGGCCGCAGCGGCCAGGATGATCTGCAGGACAGGCACAACAAGCTTGAAGGTCGTACTGTCGGCTATCCTGGTTGCATCATTCATGGGCACTACCGAATAATTTATGGAGAGTGCGAATGCGCAATTCGCAGATAGATTCTGGCAGAACTGCGAAGTGAATGAAACAATTTGACGCCAAATGGCCAGTACTTTCATCTGGTCGTAAAAAAGCCCGAGGTTTTTAGGCTCGGGCTCCGACCGGGAAACTCCCAGTCCTCTGATGCAGATGTCCGGTGCTGATCTCCGGCGTTGGTAGTGCTGGGGATCAAACCCAGTGCCTCCTGAAACTGCCCCTACCCGGACAAGACGGTCTTGCGACCCGATGCGGACTTGAACCCTGCATCTCGACTTCGCGTGACTGGCGCATCAGCCTGCGCATTCATCTGCATCGATTGACGTCATCAGCTTTCGGTCGCCTTGAGGTCCACTACACGCCAATGGCGTCAATCGATAAAGACGATTCCCGCATCATGCGGGCACTTGTTTTGCGCTGGTTGAACTGTTGCACGCATCTTGTACTCGCTTGCGGCGTTCCTGCGCTTTCTGGTGCCATCACAAGGAATCGAACCCTGGACATCCTGATTACAAGTCAGGCGCTCTACCAACTGAGCTACAACGGCAAGGTCAAAGCATAGCCTTGAGCTGGCGCAATTTCAAACGGTATTCGGCGGTGATCGCCTTCAGCTCTTCGACGGTGTATCGCTTGGGTTCATGCGGACCTTCCAGCCATTCGACCTTTTCGATGCCGATGCGCTTTATCAGCTCTGCGCGATATGGCCCGAGATTCCCGGACTTAGCCATGTTGCAGTTGCGATTACATTGCAAATGCACATTAAGTGGCTCATAACGGAGCGCCGGATTGCTTCCAGAAGGCTTGAAATGTCCGGCTGCATATTGAACATCTGCCGTAGTTCCGCACGATATGCATGGAAGGCCTGCGTCCCTTGCGCGCACCCAGGCATTGAAGGCAGTCTGCGCCTCACGCATATACTGACCTTTCGTCTTGACGCGCTCCTTAGCCTCCCGAGACGCTTTGCGCTCTACCTGAGCCAGCGACCTGCACGCCTTCTCATGGTTCACATCCTTGATCGCCAGACCACACTTTGGACTGCACACGGACTGACCCAGGCGCTGCGGCGGGAAGCTGGCGCCACAGGCCGGGTTCTTGCAAAGCTTGTTCTTTGGTTGCTTGGCTGTCAGAGACATGATCCAACTCCGCTGCTTTTTCTCCACATTCCGGAAACCCATTCGACTCCTTTTGGAGTGAAGCGTGAAGAGGTGAATGCATGATCGTTGTGTGCCGCGTTACCGGTCTTGACCTCAAATCGGCCGGCGTCGATGTGGTTTTGGTAGGCAGTTCATTCGCCGGCCAGCCGATACATCACGGCATTGACGCGCAGGAACTCGCGGAACTCTCTTTCGTTGGCGCCAAGAAGCTTGCAGACCTGGCGGAAGGTCATCGACCCGGATGCTTCGACGTATTGATCGACGAACTCGACCTTTGGAGCGGCGATAGCCAGTTGCTGGGCTTGTTGTTCGATCTGCTCTTGCTGGTCGGCGGCCAGACGGAGAGCGTCTGCGAATGATTTTGGCAGCGCAGCAGGATTTCCGTTTTCCAATTCTTGCCAGCGGTCAACGAGAGCTGCTGTGAACTCAGGGGAAAGTTGAGCTACCACAATGAAGCTGTCCCGCTTGCAGACCTGGAACACGGCAACGCTCTGGCCAAGGTGATTTTTAACTTCCCCCAGTGGGGGGAGTTGAATAGTGCCCCGCTCTGAAAGTCGCTCAATCGACTGCTTTACCTTGTCATGCCTCGACCCAACCAGTTCGGCGATCTGCTGGCTACTCATCGTGATTGAGCTGCTGGTTGCGATGTTCATTGCATCAGCTCCCGTGGCACGCTTACGGTATCGCCGAGGACAGATGCGACGATTGCGCGGCAGGCGGCTACCAGATGGGTTCTGGCGTGCGCGGCCGTACCACAGGAAGGAATCTCGGCCCGTAGCGCAAGGTCGGTGACCCACTCAAATTCGATGGCGTACTTCTCGATCAGCGGTCCGCCCTGACTCCAGTCGGTGGATGGCCGCCAAAATTGGGGGAATCCATCATAGTCCCGAAGTACTTCGCCATGGTATATCCGCAAGGAAATACCTTCATCCTGTGCG
>Ga0302155_10000630_pt1 | contig 27187 bp, 21 predicted proteins | sample I_Bog_N3_1_FD_193508 | JGI IMG/M metagenome (GOLD analysis project Ga0302155, IMG submission 193508) | Peat permafrost microbial communities from Stordalen Mire near Abisko, Sweden - I_Bog_N3_1 | ecosystem: Environmental > Terrestrial > Soil > Wetlands > Peat | place: Sweden: Abisko, Stordalen...
TGCGAAAAAAGGTCATACAGGAGATCCGCCAACTGGGGCAGATCGTCGAGCGTGGCGGATTCGATGAGGAGTGGATCAGACATCGGCTCCTTTTATGACAGGTCACCCGATCTCTGGCAACGCAGGCAGAGCGAAAACTGTCGATTCAGATGGCCCCATGCACATCAAGGCCCATAGTCGCACTTTTGGCGGACAATCCTGAAAAGAGACTTACTGTTCTTGGGTAAAACACCACAAGCAGCTCGGCGTGGATTTGGGATGAATTCCAAAACCATTATTGCCCTGTTGTTTCTGGGAGTCTTCGCCTCTCAATAGATAAAGGCAATTGATAAGACTTGAATGTCCTTTCAGTTATCAGTCGGATCAGATTAATGAGTTCTCTGTCGGAAAATTGGGGTGATAATCCTCACCTATCCGCCATTTTTCCGTCAATTTAGAAAATCCGCTTCCATCGAACACAATTTCCCCAGCCTCCGTTAATGATTATGGCAGATAATTCATCGAGCGCGCCGTTGTCGGCCAAATTAGCAAAAGCTGCGTTGTTTCTGCTTGTAGCCCCCACGACGCGACTGCTCGCGATGCTGGGAGGAGTCACCCGGCACGATACTTTTCTGCATCGGTGTTTTTCCCATTTTGCAGGATTGATTAACTGGGCGGGCCAGGGAGCCATTACTCTTGCCTATCCTTCCATGCGCTACAATCCGGTTGCTTGGCGTAAGCAACGGATGGCCTGGAATTGGGCGGAACAAGTAACCGGATGCTCTGAGATCGAATTGGACGCAGCAGCCAGAGATTTTATTTCACGCTACCAATCGCTGCCCCCTAACGCCGTGGCCCTGTCTGATCTTACTTTCACCATTGTGGTGGGCTTTCACAGTCATCTCCAGTACCTCGAGCATTGCATCAGATCGATCTCCGAGACGCTCAACAGTTCCGAAAATGTCTCCGTCGACTTGATCCTGATTAATGATGATCCCTCGATCGCAAGCGATCTACTGGAAGCGACTCTTAAGAGGCACTTTTCTTCCCAAGCAATCATTCGCACGAACCCGATCAATCTGGGTATCTGCCGCTCCATCAACGAAGCCCTTCCCCACGCTTCGGGCGACTGGATACTTCACCTGGATTGTGATGACCGACTACACCCCGATGCCATCAAGGTACTTCAAAAGGTGATCCGCCTGAATCCGGGAATACGATTTATCAGTTCAAGATGCATGGATATTGACGAACAGGATCGGGTCATCGCCCGGCGATTACGCACCGAATCACCAGAGGATCTCATCCGCAACAACTACGCAAGTCACCTGAAAGCCATACGCAAGGATCTGCATGACGAGATCGGTCTGTTTGATCCTTTCTTCGAGGGATGCCAGGATTTTGAATTCGCCCTGCGCACCTCCATCTTCGAAAGACTGCTCTTCATTCCAGACTATCTCTACCAATATCGCTGGCATGACCAAAGCCAGACTGTCGGCAACTGTGAACGACAGAATTTTGTCATGATACGGGTCAGACAGACCTATCTTTTGGCCATTCACTGGATGATTCACGGCATCCGGAGTATCGCGATCGAATTTTCGGGTCCACATGCCCTGGAGTGGTCAAAGAAAATCCCAGCCTCTGCCGAAACGCCTCGGTGGAAATTGTTTGTGGAACCGTCAGCTCCCTTTTCAAGCATGAACAGTAAGCAACTGATCATTAAAATTGCTTCCCTTGTTTGCGAAGCCGTTCGCACAGGACAGGAAGGATCCCTTGGAGTCGTCCGGGAATTTTAAATTTCACCCGCCCCGTTCCTCGGCCTGGCAAAAGACCAGTTCTCATGAACTAGGGTCAGGTTCGGGTTATATGCTGGATCATTGTCGAGCAGAAGCCTCCAGCGCCTGCGCATCACCCCTATTTCACCCTTAAAACGGGCGATTTTTTCAGGGCTGTTCTCGGTGCCGCGAGAAGCCGATTCATGATGGGTCAGGCGGGCGAATGGCGTCCAAAGATTCCTGTATCCGGCCCCCATCACCCGGATGCAAAAATCGACATCGTTGAAAGCGATGGGAAGTTGATCTTCATCCATGCCCCCTACTTGCAGATAGACTGAACGACGCACGGCCAAGCACGCCCCCGTGACGGCACTCACATTCCGCACCACCTGGAGCAGATTCCCCGTCACATAGGTTTCAGGACGCATCCGCTTCCCGGGATGTCCCGCCACGCCTCCCACGCGCATCGGTCCTGCAATGCCTAGGGTGATCCCGGCATGCTGGATCCTACCGTTCGGATAGAGCAAAAGCCCTCCCACCGCCCCTATTTCAGGCCTCGCGGCATGAGAGACCATTTCGGTGAGCCATCCGGCGTGAAGCGGCAAAACATCATTGTTAAGCAGCACCACGATCTCTCCCTTCGCCCCAGCTACCGCACGGTTGTTGATCGCAGAATAGTTGAAGGGGCCGGGACATCTGACAATCCCCAGTTTCTCTCCTTCCTCGGCATAAATTTTCTCCATGGAAGGGTCATCCGATCCGTTGTCCGCAATCAGGATTTCCAGATTCGGATAGTCGGTCTTTTCACGCAACCCCGCGAGGCACTGCTTCAGCAACTCCGGCCGGTTTCGAACCGGAACAATGACCGAGACCAAAGGGACCGGAGAAGGAAGAATCCTCCTGATTCGCCAATGCCTGCTCAAAACAATCGGGTCGATGGAATGCATGCCTATCCCGTTGCGACGGCAGGCCGCCTCCAACACCCGCCTGCCGGCATCGGAAGCATGGGGCTTGGATGTGACGGATCGCGCAGTGGAAGTGGGTGTCGTTCTCCAGTGATAAAGAACCCGTGGAATATGCTGAATCTGGCGGGGGGAAAGTTTCCCGGAGACACGCAACACGAAATCCCAGTCCTGGGCACCGTCATACTCCTCCTGAATTCCTCCAACTTCCCTAGCCAGTGAAGTCTTCACCACACAGAGATGACAGATATAGTTCTGACTCAGGAGGAGGTCGGGATTCCAGTCCGGCTTGAAATAGGGATCAAAACGGCGTCCCCCGACCGTAATCTTGTCTTCGTCGGTGTAGAGCAAACCCACGTCAGGGTGATCGGCAAGCGCCAGCACAATCTCCGCAAGAGAGTGCGAAGGGAGAAGATCATCATGGTCGAGGAAAGCGATGAAATCTCCGTGGGCTTGCTCGAGAGCCGTATTCGTTGCCTTCGCAATTCCACCTCGTTCCCCACGGAACTGCACCCTGATACGGGAGTCATCCGAGGCAACCTCATTCAGAATCGTTGCCACACCCGGATCTGTGGATCCATCATCCACGATGCAGAGCTCCCAGTGCTCGTAAATCTGTCCTCTCACCGAATCAATTGCCTGCCTGAGAAATCCCGGGTTGGTATTGAAAACTGGCATCAGAATCGAGATCAGCGGCTTCTCACCCTCGCGCAACTCATTTAGCAACTTCTTCAGCCGGAGATCGGATGCAGTGTCGCGTGAGTCATGGCGACGGATCCAGAAAGTGTACGCCAGATTTGTCCTCCATTTGCCAAGACGAGAGAGCATTTTTTGGGGTAACGAGAAGACGTCCATGAAATTTATTGATTCAGGAAATACATCGCACTTATCGCAATGCCTGTAATCTCTTGTCTCTGGAGAGGAAAAATTGGGTTTTTTTTGGAATCGAGGCGTGATTGGTTCCAAGATAATGACCAAAAACGAGCGCCACATTCAGGAAAATTTGTTTGATCATCACACCTGCCGAGACACCCTTCACCGAGCCTGATCTCAGATCCTGAAAATCTCTCTGAATGAGCCAGAGGATCGATTGCACCAGCGACTTCACCCCCGCCGACAATTTGTAGCCGAAGTAGACCCTGAAACTTCTCGCCTCATCAAAACTCCGCTGAAGTTTTTCCCAGATACCGTAACTATGGGAATGATAGACCGCCGCTTCATGGGCGTAAGCCTTGGAAAAGCCGTTTTCGATGATGGACTTTGCCCAGAGCTGATCCTCTGCAAAGTCCGCATCGGGATAGGGAATCCTCTCCCATACGGAGCGGCGCAGGCACGCATTGTTGTCTGAAAAGAAATGGAGCGTCTGACGCCATCCCACATCATTCTCATATCTTTCCGGATCAAGTTGCTGGCTTACCACTCTCGGCAGTTTTTGAAATCCATCAAAATGGGCAATCAAGTCTCGCTTCGTAAAGGGATCGGCATTCTCACAGGCCAGATGCCTGCCAAAAGCTCCGGCGATTTCAGTATTCTGCTCTACAGCGGAGACCAGATTAAAGAGCCATTCCCTGTTTGCCGGCAACGCATCCTGGGTGAGCAAGGCGACGAAAGGGGCTTCGGTGGCGGCAATGGCTCGGTTCCTGGTTTTTCCGTGACCAAATTCCTCCGGTGGAATCTGAACGAGTCGGACTCCATCCAAAGCACGAAGATACTCGACCGTGCCATCCTTTGAGCCGGAATCAATCGCAAGAACATCGTATTTCCAGAGAGTCCGCTGGTCCATCACAGTCGTCATGACCGCTTGGATCCCTGGCATCCCGTTCTTTGTGGGAATGATCACCGTGCAGTAGGAGCCTGTCATGAGAGTCTCTCCCTTAATGCTGCTTCAATGATCCCGCCCGACTCCTCCCAGGAGAAGCGATTCGCATAGGCAATTCCTGCTCCCGAGAACCCCCCTCTCGTCTGTTCATTTCCAAGCAACTCCTCGATGGCATCGGCAATTTCCTCTGGATGCGTTTTGACGCGCTTGAGCACATCATCCGGGAAAACAGACCGTACACTCTCCACATCCAGATCGATGACCGGCAGCCCACAGGCCATCATTTCCTTGTTGATGATACTGTGATTCGTGGCCGAAAAGACCAGACCCAGCGCACCCCTCCTGTAGAGATCACCCAGACGAGAGGCATTCAGCACCCCATGCGACTTATAGCTGTATGGCAACTCCGGCTTACCCAGATCCCAGCCGAAAAAATCGACCTCAAAATCCACTCCTCTGCGGGCAAGAATCTCCAGAGCCATGAGTCCAAGTTCCACTGCTCTGCGCGTAGTCACGGGGCGTGCATAAAAAACAATCCTCCTGGCAGATCTGGGGATGCCCGGATCGAAAAAATAGAACTCCCGATCGTGGGATAGGTGCCAGATCCTCGACCAGCAGTCATACCTCTCAGACATCATCCGGTGCAGCCACTCACCACAGGAGAGGCAATCGAATCCCATCGAATAGGTGTACTCCGCAAGGAGCGCATCCGTCCCCATAGGGTGAAATTCCGATTCGTGGTCCTGGACAAAATAGAATTTTCTTCGGAATCCTGACATCGCCCGCACCGGATAGCAGGTATGACTGTCCGTGGCGATTAGCACATCTCCTTCCAGTTCCAGAAGGTCAGAACCACAGAAAAATATTTTCCCGCCGAATTTCACGAAACTTTGTCGCATCGTCTTCCGGACCTCGGCAACAGACTCATGATAAGTGGGGTTTAAAATGAGAAGGGAAACATCATGCCCCTTCTTCTCAAGATGGGAGGCCATTTGAAAAATCGTCATATGGCCTCCGTTGCCAGAGATGAAATCGGGAATCACCCAGGTGATCTTCATGCGATTCAGATCGGGGGGTACCAAGAGACCCCGTTCCGCCTGCTTCGGGATCACCACACGGGAGAGAAGAGAGCGATGCTTCTCGGTGATCGAGAGAGGTCGCTTCTCCTTCCATCCATTCAGCATGTAGTGGATGACGGGGTGAACACCAGCCGCTTTGACATCGGGATTCAGGGTGAGGTAGTTCTCAATGTTGAATTTGGCAGCAGGATATTTTCCCTCATAGATGCCAAACAGTGCAAAGTGCATCAGGGGAGTTCGCCCGATCTGCGGATATTTCTGCCGATACCAGACAGAATCAAAGATGCCGCTGGCCGCATGTGCTTTCACAATTTTGAAAGCAATAATCAGTCGGCGTAAAATCATGACTTTTTAGAGAAAATTACGTTAAAGATTCCATCCGATGTCCTCACCGGTTTTTGACAGCATGCCACATTTCTTCCACCCCGATTCCCAAAGACGCTTTGGGAACCCATCCGCTATGGGCGGTCAGTTTGGAACTATCCAGAACATTAGCTTCCACATCAAATTGCCGCGATGGCAGAATTTTGCTTCGCACGCTCAGTCCATCATTTTGTGCCAAGCTTTCAAGCATGCTCACAAGTTGCCTGGTGGAAGTGCCTCTGCCTGTTCCAATATTGTAGATAGTTCCTTCCTTTCCCTTTTCAAGCGCAGCAACAATACCCGTGGCAATATCGGTGACATGAATGAAATCGCGAATCGTTCCCTGAGCCCCATAGATTTCTATTTCCCGCCCTGAAAGCACGGCCTGAATCGCCGTGGCGAGAAACCCCTGTCCCACTCCTGTTTTTTGATCTGCTCCGTAGGCATTCGCGGGACGAACAATCACCACGGGCAATCCTGCATTTCTATGAAACATCATTGCATAGCGATCAGTTGTTAGTTTTGTAATGCCATAAGGGCTTATCGGCGCGGTTGGATGCCCCTCGTTGATCGGCAAATATTCCGGTGGACCATAAACCGTTCCTCCCGATGAAACAATCAGGAGACGGCTGACCCCCGCAGCAAGAGCCTCCTGGAATAATCCCACACTGGCCGGCAGATTGGATAAAAGATCATAAATCGCATCTTCATAGCTTGTCTTGGGAACAGTGGAGTATGCCAGGTCAATGACTTCACATCCTGGGGTTAGGATTTCTTTTAGGGTGCTCCTGTTACCATAATCGCCACTTATATAGCGGCACTTATTATGCAACCCATCAGGTTTCTCCGGTCTCCTGCCAAGAACGCAAACTTCATGTCCGGCCTCAGCGAGAAGCGAGACGACATGCCGTCCAATGAATCCCCCTCCACCAATTACAAGACATCGCCTCATTTTGTGATTAAACGAATTTCAGCCTTCTGGCGGCAAAGAGAACCATGCGCAGGAGGATGACTCCGTGCTTCCAACGCTGGATATTGGTTTCTCCATAAAAGCGTTCCCTGTACCGGATCGGGACATCCATAATTTTCAGGTTTTGCTTGTCAGCCCCAAAGAGCAGATCGAAATCTCCAAAAGGGTCGAAATCGCCGAAATAGTTCCTGTTACGGTCGATTTTTTCGTAGTCCTCCCTCCAGAGTGCCTTGGTTCCGCAGAGCGTGTCTTTCACCGACTGTCCCAACAACCATGAGAAGACCAGGCTGAAGGCTTTGTTGGCGCAGAGATTGGCAAATTTCATGGCATCCTTATCCATCGGATAGACTAGCCTGACACCATTTGCGAAATCGGCTTTCCCCGAGGCAAGGACCTCGATGTATTTGGGGAGTTCTTCCGGCGGCATTGTCAGATCAGCATCCAGGATTATGACGATATCACCCGTGGCCTCACGGAAGGCTTCAATGACTGCATTGCCCTTTCCTTTTCCCGTCTGGCGCATTTTGATAATTCTTCCGTTGGGAAAGGTATCGGGGAGGCTGAAAATAATTTCCCAAGTATTATCGCTGGAGTGACCTTCAATAAAGATCAGTTCAGTTTCCTCCCCAAGACGAGGAACCCTTTCCACGGCCGAGGCAATGCTGCCAGCCTCGTTTCTTGCGGGAACGACAACGGAGACTCTTTTGGGTTCGCGTCTTGCGGGAGAGCGCTTCCTTCCAATAAGAAAAATGCTCAGGCAGGCCCAACTTGCCAAGGGAGCGATCCACCGGTTCACAAACCGCGAAAGGAGACCAAGCGGCAACGGCAGTAAAATCTGCCCGAACGATTTGAAAACCTCCCAATCCGCCAAAGTGCAAAGATTCATCACATCCTGGCGGGACAACCAGCTGGAGACCGGTCGAGGGGCGACAAGTCCAAGAGATCGGCCAATGCCCAGAAACGGTACCCAGAGAGTGTTGTAGATGTTGATGATCAGACGCGTCCCGGAGTGAGAGCAACCATGAAGCTTGCGAAGGAATATCTCGACATCCGAGGCATCGTTGAGCGTGTCTGAGATGATGATCACATCGAACGGCTCATCATCAAGGGAGAGGGTTTCTCCGGCACCGATGCGGAGATCGAGATTGGGATGTTTTTCCCTTCCCCTTTTGATCTGTGCCGGGGAGAGATCGATGCCGACTTTGCACTGGGCATTGATCAGGGAGAGCAGTTCCCCCTCCCCGCAACCCACCTCGAGAACGCGGGCCTCTTTACTGATCACGAGGTTGTACCTGTGCGCCAGAAGTTTCCTGTAATATCTCGAAAAAATACTTCTTTTCTGTTCCACGGAAAAGTGGGCGGAAACATTCTCTCGATGGAGTTTTCCGAGATCGTTTAGCGGGTTGCTCATGAAGCTCTATTCTTTGGACAGGACAACCAGCATTCGGGCGGAGAAAATGGAGGGGAAATTTCCCAGCAGCCTTTCAAAAGCCGCAATCAGCGGATAGGCCCTATCCAGATAGAGACGGGGACCGCTGAATCCTCCCGACCCGAGGTAGGCAAAAGAGGTGATCTGTTTTACGAGATCGATCCGCCACCCTTTCAGAAGCTCTGGCAACTCCCGGTCGATGAAGATACGGTGAGCAGAGGACTGGGCGGCAAAATAGCGGTTTGAATTTGGCGAATTCATCTCTACGACCAAGCTGGAAATCCTAAGATCAAACCCAAGCGGTTCATGGTGGCACTTTCCATAGATGATTCTCCCAATCAGACTCATGGAGGGTTCCATCAGAATAAATTTCCCTCCTGGCACAAGCACTCTCCCGGCCTCTCTCAAAGCGTTTGCTGGATGTTCCAGATGATGCCAGACATCGAAGAGAATCAGATGGCCAACTGATGCGGCGGGAAGGCTGAGATTGTATATGTTCTCCATCCGATCCAGCCACGGATTGGAAAAGAGATCCGAAGTGATACAGTCTGGAATGACCTCCTTAATGTTCCCCATACCGAAACCAACCTCCACAACCATTCCATCCACACTGGGATCCATTTCCCTACGGATGGCATGATAGAGATCATTGTAAGCTCTTCGAAGAGGAGGTTTTTTCCTCCAGGCTTCACGATTTGCGTGAATCTCTTGGTTATGCCGGTCCATATCCAGGCTGAAGGTGTTGCTCATCTTTTTCTCAGGATCACATTGATGCTACCTCCCTTGGGAATATGGCGGAGCAGGGAGGAATCCAATAACACTTCAGAACCCGATATCATTCGGCACTGATAATCAAGGTCTTTCAGCATTTGTAACAATTCACTGAAGGATCTTCCTCTTTCTTCAAAGAGATACGGGGCAAATTCCATCATGATGACAGGGGAGTGGATTGAAAACAGATTCACTCCCCCCTCCAGCACATCAATTTCATAGCCATCAACATCGATTTTTACAAAGTCCAGTCGCTCGAGAGGATTTAGCTGATACCAATCATCAAGCTTGAGGACAATGGCTCTCTTAAGAGCTTGAAAGGTGCCTCCGTGAACCGGATGGACATCACGATGGGCCTCCCTCTCCAGTGACCAACTGGAGGGAATGGAATCTGGCTTTGCCTGTCCCGGGTTCGCCGCGAGCATTGCCTGCACCGGGATCGTTCTGACAGACAACTCAGGATTGAGCTCCAAGTTCTTCATGAGTTTTGTGAAGGCGTAATCCGTCGGCTCAAAGGCGATCACTTTGCCGGTATCGCCCACAAGCGAGGCAAGAGGAAGCGTATGGGCTCCGATATTCGCGCCAATATCCAGCACGACAGATCCCCGGCCGACATGGTTTTTGTAGGATCGAATGGTGGATGGCTCAAAACCACCCTGCAGAAATATAGCAAAATCAATTCCCTGAGCAAGGTCGAGTTGCCATCGGATATTGTTGCGTTTGAAAACAGCATCGTTATCCAGGCCAAAAAAATTCCGTCCCATGCGAATGCCTTTAGATAGGACACCTGCCGCAGCAATTTTTGATTTGGTACTTAAATTCATCAGGCGTTTTTTCTAAAAGATCCGCGCTATTTCCAGCACGAAAGCACTTCTAATGATCAAGCCTTAGTAGCACCCTGTTCCCGTTCCAGTCACATTCTTTGGCATCACTTTTTAGAAATGAAGCGGGGTTGTTCGGGATGTAGGCACCGAAGGCAAGATAAGCGGATCTGGCCATTTCATCCTTTGGGATCTCAACGATGTTTTTCCAGACTGTTCCGCCGGCAATGGGATTCCCAAAGGGGTCAATTTCAAAATCATACTGGGAGATCATTTTTTTATTCTCATCCAGAAGATGGATGAAGATAAAATAGTTAGCTTCAATTTTTCGGGTGGCCATCCAGTAAAAAATGGTGACGACCGAACTGTTCTGCGACGTTTCTTTGGCATCCTCTTTCGGCCCCTTGCCCGGATCGAGTGGCGTCATTCCCAGAAGTTTCAATGTGCCACCAAAATCGATTGGTGATATCATTGATCCCTTCTCCTTAATGATTTTTTGCACCTTGGAAAGTTGAATCACCTTGAGACCTGGCGGATCAAAATCACCCTTTTCATAGCTATTCTGCTCGAAAAAATCATCTTCCCAATCTATCGATTTCACCCATTCATTGCAGGCAGCGGCAAATTTGTTTTTATCAACAACCTTACAAAGATTCACATCGCCTGCTGAAACAAGCAGCAGTCCTTTCGTTTCATTATTTTCTATGGAAAAAATAAATTTTGTCAGGGCCACCAATTCTCGGGACCAGTTTATCTCCCGCCTCTTCGTTGAGGAGGCGACAGTTAGTCTGGCATGTTCGAGCAGAAAATAATCGCTCGACAGGAGATCCTTCATCTTGATTCCTGGACGGATCCAGTCGTTCACATGTTTGATGCTAAAATGGGGATCTTCGTGATTTTCAACGGAGTTGACCCAATCGGTCATTTCGATAACACCGGCTCCATACCCTCCCAGTGAATAGATCTGAAGGGGCCGTTTTTCTTTTTTTGATTCCTGAATGAGGAATTTCCCCATCTCAACTTCTTTGCCATACAGGCCAGTCGTAAGATTATATCCCAAAAAATTCTCGATAACTTTATTTGCCTTGTTTTCCGGGGCATAAAGGAGAGCACCAAGAATCATGGCCGGGATCAAACAGTAACAGACGATGAAAATTCTCGTGCTTTTTCCAAGGCTGATGATCCGGATAAAAAGTATCGGAACAAACCAGGCAATACTGAGCAGAATGAAGGGAAAGAGATACCGATGCTCTTCACCGGCCATATGAACCCACCAGTAGAGTGCTCCGCAAAGCAGCGCAGCGGCAGTTAGGAGCCGGATGGCCATCCCCGAGCAGCCCAATCTGAGTAGGGAAGAGATCGTGGCCCCTCCCAGGTAGAGCGTCATCAGGGAAATGGGAATAAACCACCAGATCCCGATGACGGGTACAATCAGGAGTTTTAATTCACCCGGAAGCGGCTTGTTTGGCATCGAGATCAGCACTTGAGCAGCATTCACCGCTAAATGGATCACCTCCGCTCCGAGATAGTCTGTGTTGAGCGCGAGCAGCAAGGACAGCCCTGTAATGATCCCTCCTGTGAGCATTGAGAAAACCCCATATCGAAAAATATCCCGCCTTTCGGGAATATGGGATTTCCATAATAGAAAATGTTCCACGAGGACTATCGCGAAAAGGCATCCGATGATGAGAATGCCGGAGGGTTTTATGAAAAACGAGAGGGCCGCACAGAGCCAGGAAAGGAGGCAAAAAAACTTCGAACTCCTTTTTATCCCTGCCAAGGCCAAAGCCAGGGCCAAAGCCCCGACGGAACCTTCAAGTCCGTCAACCATTCCCCATTGCGTGCTTATTCCACAGGCATTTTCCTGATCGCACAATTCAAAGTGATAAAAGACCGGCATCGACATCAGACCCATGATCAACGCCGAACCTATCACTCCCTCGGATCTCTTCCTTATCTCCGGGATAAGCAGTATCATCAATGCGATTCCCCAGAGCACCACCGGGGCAAATGTTGAGCGGAAGAGAAAGGATTTTATGGAGGTCTCAAATCCAAAGGGATACAAAACAAACGCTGTTCCAGGAGGTCTTCCAGGAAACTCGTTCAAGATGCGCTTCCACTCATGATGGGAAATGGCATCCCAGACAATCCGGGATTTACTATAATAAGAAATCGGATCGTAGATGGGTGGGGCGACAACTGTTTTGGTCTTTTGATAGATCCCCCCGGCAATCACCGCCAGATAGATGGTGACGATCGCCAAACATAACGATTTTCCCGAGAAAATCCACGGTCGGCATTTGATGGAACTTACTGACATTTTGCTTTCATTCACCCAAATGATGCCGCCAACAAGCAGGCTTGTTGGCGGACATTATTTACAGGCTGATTTTTTGGACTGCATATAAATCCTGATGCGTCCACCAATGTTCCGTTTTTAACAGGCGAATCTTACAATCTTTGATTTTATGGATTTCGTTTAAGACAAACAGAGGGGATGTTATCGTCGTGCCATAGTCCGTCGTCTCCAGATCACTTTGTTCGCTATTGTTCTGAAACCAAAACCCGTCATCTTCCAAGATGGGTGAATTCATCATTTTATGACTTGCAAGTCCATGTGTCGTGAAGATCAAGAAGCCATTGATATTCAGCCTGTTGACCAGCGTTTGAAGCCAGCGTGACCAGGTTGTCCGTGGCATATGGGAAAAAAACGAGAGGGCAAAAACAATATCATAAGTGTGAGTTGGATATTCTTCGGGAACTTTGTGAGATTGGACAGTCTTGCATCCTGATATCTTCTCCAGAAATTGATTTGCCTCGGGATGGATGTCCGATGCTGCAAACTCAAATTCGGGTAACTTCTTGAGCAGATGCCTTGTGACACAGCCATACCCGGACGCAAATTCAAGGAATGAGCGGTTCTCGTTGATATTTATGCCCAGATCGGCGCTGAGAATCGCCTTAAGTTTTTCTGCGGAATTATTTCCATTAGAAAAATAATGTCTGATGGCATCTTCAGCTTTGGGAAAACCGGGGTGATTTTTAATGAATTCGTAAATGAAGTCATGTTCATGGATTTCTCCCGAGACATCGTATTTATAGCTGAGTTCTTTAGAATTGATCATGGTGTCTGTGCTGGAATTTTCATCGTGTTATCGTCGGTATGTTTGTTACTGCTGTGCCATATTCCATACTTTCAGCTATCAATGGCAACATTCTCTCGATGGCATGAAGGATACTTCCATCATAGGAGAGCGGCTCTTGAGGATACTCCTCCCAATGCAGATTTAGGTCAAAGAGTGGACGCAGCGCCTCTGTCCTCGCCCAGAACATTGTGCCAGTGGGAAAGTTGATGTTTTCGGGAAAATTAGTTCCATCCAGTCCCATCCGTACGGCCAGTTCCTCAGCAAACCGGCGATTCTTGGACCAACCCCTGATGTTTGGATCGTCTGGAAAAACAAGCCCAAGTCTTGGATGATCATTCAGTTGCGACAGGATGACATCCATCATGGCGAATTCACCTCCTAGAAGATTTTCGCAGAGGAAATCTGTCCATCTCTTGACGAACTCTCTATCCGCAAGATCCAGACTCTTTTTTGTATGGAGATGACCCATCAAATCGTAATCATTCATGATCTCCTGACCGAATTCGGTGAGAAGCGGCCCAAGGTTCCTTCCCCTGTTTGGCACAATGGCAACCCGTTTCGCCGTTAATGAATATTCAGGCATCAGAGCCTCGATCATTTCTTTTGCCTTTTGATCACGCACACTGATCAGAAGATCGGGGCGGGCATTGCATTGGGCGATCCGTTGGAATATTTCTCTCCCCATCTCGGGATAGTAGAGATGCAGATGGAGAGCAGTCCGCAGCTTTGCTGTGTCCGCTGTTAACCTGTTTTTTGGGGTAATGACTTCCTGCAGCCAGTCTCCCCTGGGTCTTTCCTTCAGAATGAAGTCGGCCAGAGGATCCCTTTTCTCAACTCCATTTTTCTCCGCATAAATACCAGGGTGAAAACCCGGAAAGGGCTTTTTCTGATCCAATCCCATCGACCACAAGGACATATAGGATTTTACGCGATTACTTTCACCGCTCGGATTCACACCGTATTTGAAAAATTCGTTCTTCAGGAGTCCTGATTCTTCAATGATCAACTGATCTTCATTTTTTAATTTCTGTTGTCCGATCAATTCTTCGCACAGGCAATGCAGTTTTTCCGTATAGTCATCAAGGTTGAATATTCTTTGGCACAGGGTCTTGGCAGCGCTGCCCACCCTCCAATATTGTTCGGGATTGTTGGCGAATTCCACGATGAGATCGGCGGCAGCCTCCGCATCCATGAAATCAACGACGCAATGGGAGGCAACGGGATCCTGTTTGAGGTATTCGGCAATACCCGTTGCTCGGTCAAAACAGACAACCGGTTTGCCATGAGCCATCATGTCCTGACTGACAAGGGGTAACGGATCCAGCCGGGAACTCAGGAAAAGGAGATCGGTGTTTTCATAGACATGATCCAATTGATTTGACTCATGTGATATTGCGCACATCTCTTCTATCCCGGATCGCTGGATCTGATCCTGCAAATAGACTGAATAGTCCCCATCCAGTTCCACATTGTATCCGTGGCCAAACCAGACAAACCGGATGGGAATTCTGCTTTTCTTTCTGCTCACCCGGCGTGCGCATTCAAGAAAAAGATCCACTCCCTTGCGCAGCTGGACTGTCCCCAAGCCAATAACGATAAAGAGGTTGTCGGGTGAGCCTGCCGGTCTCAACAGAGAGTCGATCCGCATCCGTTCGGCAGCAGCATCTGAAGGGCTTCCGGTCTCCACAGGCGGCTCGCATCGCCCCTGCGGAAGAACCAGCGGAGCCTTGTTTGAAAGATGGGGATGACTTTGTAGAGCGTTCTCAAGAACAAGCTTTGATGAAAAGACCAGTCTGGAGGAGTAAAACGCTGATTCCGTAAACATTGTATCAGGGCGCGTGTATGATGAAAACTCATGGATCAGGTGAGCTGATGGTATGCCATTTTCCCAAAAAGAAGGGAGTATCGGAGTGGAGACGATGGAGTTCACAACGGCACAATCGATGGAATGGAGAGCTGTGATTTCTCTGATGAACTCGGTCAGGAATTTCTGCTTCCGCTTGTTACCCTGGAGAGGACCAAGCACCATGTCTGATGCCTCTTCAAATTCCTTCAGCAGAGTCCCACCGCCAAGAGTCAATGTGACAACATTGTAATGTTTCCGAAGCTTGTCGGCGAGATTCAGGACCAGAATCGGCGCTCCCGTCCGGGAAATTTCATGGGTGACAAGCAAAATGGTCTTTTTTTCTTTGGAGAGATTTAAAAACCCTTCCCTGTAATGGGTTACAAGAGCAATGACATCTTCTGTTAACAAGTCATCCGGCGACCCGACATCCCTCTTTTCTCTCCATCCGAATGTGATGTAGTGCTCTACGGCCCCCATCGACGACTTTGCAATATCGGGATTTTTACGCAGGTAGGCAGAAGGATCAAAATCACTTGCTGGAGCCCTCTCCTCGAATATTCCGAACAGCGTAAAATGAACCCACGGATTCATTCCGGCATCTTTCACATCCGGATTATTCCGGAGATACCACTCAGGCTCAAAAATCCCGCTCTTGCGATGAGTCAGGATGACCCTGATTGCAGAGTAGTATTTCCTCGCTACTGCAATGCTTCGAGGAATTTTGGCAGCCAGCCACCTCACCGGCCGGGTTATATTCCAACTAACACTCGATCTCATGGAGATGACATCGGCATCCAAATTGGCGATCATATGGTCCTGCTCACTCGCTGTTTTTTGGAGTTCCATGATGATACCCTCCAACTCAACAAGAGCTATTCCTGCGTCCAACAATCGTCTGTCTCTATCAGAAATTGCCCTTTCCGCTTCTTTTCCAATTTTTATAAGCCGATCGTCTCTCTCCTCGATCTCATCCCTGGCATCCAAAAGCCACTGATCACGCTCAGTAATCAGATTATTCAGATCATTCAGTGAGTTTTCCAATGCACCTACTTGTCGGAGTTGCTCTACACAAAACTCATTTTCCAAGATGCTCTGTTCACAAAGATTTCCAGCGATATTACTGAGGGGCTTGTCCGAGCAAACAGCAACTATGTAAACTGGATGAGCCAGACCATGTTCTGTTTCGATTTTCTGAGGCAAGCTCGAAAAGCTATAGGTCTTGGTTACAGGGCAATTACCATCAATTCCAATCAATGCCGATCCGTGAAGAACTCTCTGCCCCAGAAATGCGGTACACTTGAAGTGTTTATTCAAGATCCCTTGAAATTCAGATCGCGTCAGTTCCTTCAAATGGAAAGGATTTGGTTTCTGATTGATCTCATCATAGATGTCCTTTTCGGGACTTGAGATGATCAGGATGCCGCCTGGCGTAAGCACCCTCTTTATCTCACTCATCATCAGATCTTGATCAGTGATGTGCTCAATAGTTTCAAAACTTATCGCAACATCCACAGAGGCATCCGGCAAAGGGATCTCTGTGCATGAACCCACCAAATACTCCAAGTTCTGAGCTTTATATTTATTTTGCGCATGCAATACGGAGTCCTTGTCGATATCCACGCCGTAGACATGCCTTGCCATTCTTGAGAGCATCTCACTCCCGTACCCCTCCCCGCTGGCAATATCCAAAACAACTTTTCCCTCTACATACTCAGAGGCAAATGCGTAGCGATGAAGGTGTTCCAGGGCAATCGTGCCTCTGATCTGTGGAACATAACGCTCACCAGTCCATTCTAAATTCGTATCTTTGTGTTCAGGCATGATTTTAGGTGATGATAAAAGGGCCGGGAACGATCAGGCCTTTGTGCGTCCTATTTAATTGGTCTTGATCAGCAACCCTTGACCTGTCGGCAGAGAAAGGATCTTCGTTTCGTATTTTTCAACACACCGATCCATTGCATATTTTTGCCCCTCGTACCCACAGTAAGCGTAATCATCAAAGAGGACGATGCCACCATGGACCAACTTCGGCCAAAAATAGTCAAAAGCCGCAACTTCAGGAGGTGCGCAGTTAAGATCCAGATGCAAGAAGGCGAGGCTTGTGGCTGAAACTTCACTCAGGGATTCTGGAATAACACCCTTCACAAGCCTGATGTTTTTCCACGAGGAGAAATTCTTTTCCACAGAGGAAAAATCATCCGTGTAAAATCCGTTCTCGATGTTCTGTTCATTACGCAGGAGTTCCCTCTCCCCGTACATTCCTGGTGAGACAACCGACGGGGAAAGCCCGTGGAACGTATCAAGTAGATAAAATGTTTTTCCGAGTTTATCCCAATCGAGGGATTCCATGATGGAAGAGCTTAAAAAACCGCGATTCACACCGCACTCCACAAAATCCCCCTCCAGCATGTGCGCGGTATGTGCAGCCCAAAGGCCAACATGTACCCTCCAGTGCCACCGATAATCCTCACCCGCGGCAACGACACCACGCTGATAGGATCGCAGAAAACCCTCGTCCCTCATGAAATCGTGATTATGCACGGACCGGAGTCCGTCCTGCTCGTATGGAGTATCTGGCAATGAATCCGATCGGAAGGATGGAGTGACCATTTGGGAAAGGGATTATTTGAGCGCTGCAAACGCTATACCCGAAGGGTAGTCAAGCACATGAATTGCCACGCTTTTAAAGCCAGCCCGGATCGGAAGCGTCCAGGCATCTGATCCAAACTCGGTGTGAACCAAATAGTCTTTTTTCACTCCGTCAGGAGTCCCGTGGTAACTGGGTGCCAACCGATCCCGTCCTCGGGTCATCCGTCCGACGATCACAGGGACAGTATAGGTGCACAGACCTCCATGTTTTAACACCCTGCAACATTCTTCAAGTCCCCTCAACGGATCATCGACGTGTTCCAGGGTGTCGGAGTGGATCACAAGATCAAAATGACAGGGAGGGAAATCAAGACGCATCATATCATACCAAGGATATGACCCGAAGTGGTGCCCCGGCATCCTGTTCAAAAAAGGATGAAGACTGCCTGCTTCATTAATTTCAAAAACAGAAAGACCACCGGCAGCCGGGGATGAAACAAATTCCTCGAATACACCGAGATAACCAACAGATTTCATGATGGCCAGGGCAAGCACTTGGGAACGCAGGTTACTTCCACAACCCGTGCAGCATCTACCTTGCTGCCTATCAATGTAGTCGATCTCATGTTCGTTCAGTTCCCATTCTTGAGAGAGCTTCGACCAAAGAACCTTATCGTTACGAAACTCGGTTCCCCCACAGACTGTACAGTTCTGGTTCATCGCTCAAGAGTTGGATTGGACGCTCAAGGCAATGTTCCTAACGGGGATTCCAATCAATCCGCCATGTCCATGCGACTGTTCGGAACGGAATACAACGGCATCATGCAGCCAATGATGCTGGATATGATCATGAGGTGTGCCGTTGGCACAGGCGACACTGAACATGTAGTCACCCGGTGGAAAATAGGGCATCTGGAATCGGAAGGTGGCCGTGATTGCCTCTCCTGCGGAAACATGGCACGGGTTATCCAGGTGGCTCAAATAGGTGTTCTCCCCGAAGAGTTCCTGCCCTAGATGGTTCTTCAGGAAGAAGCCAAGAATTGGACGATCCAGATCCACATTCGCCCTTGCCGTAATCGTTAAGATCACCACTTCTCCACCGACTCCGAATGCCAGAGGTGCTCCCGTTGCCGCATCCAACAGTTTGACATCTTCAATCACGGCTCCGCCCGCCCCAAATCCAGACGAATCAGAATTGAATTCAAAGACTTGGAGATCATTGCGAAGATTACTGTTGTTGAGGAACTCTGCACGCCGGTCAATGAATGTCTCTGCCTGAATGGGCAGACTTTCCTGCGGTTTTTGTTTTGTGTTATCAGAGAAAACAACTCCTTGGCGCTCGGCATAAGTCGCCTCCAGGTAATCCTCGGAAACTTTCTTGGAGGAGCCTTGTCCCTTTAGCTCTCCCTTTTCCAACCAAAGTGCCTTTTGACAGAGACTCCTGACACCCGAGGTGTCATGGGTGACATAAATAAGGGTGCCCCTTTTCTGAAATTCCTTGATGAGACGCATGCATTTCTGGACAAAAAATATATCACCCACAGCAAGAGCTTCATCAACGATCAGGATATCGGCATCGACATGGGCGATGACCGCAAAGGCCAATCGCATGCTCATTCCGCTTGAGTATGTTTTCACCGGCTGATCCAAAAAATCTCCGATGTCGGCGAAAGCAACTATCTCGTCGAACCTCTCGATGATCTCCTCTTTGCTGAGCCCGAGAACCGCGGCATTCAGATAAACATTCTCCCTTCCCGTGAACTCGGGGTTAAACCCGCTGCCAAGCTCCAGAAGGGCGGCCACACGGCCGTTTACGATCACGGAACCGGAGGTCGGTCGCGAGATGCCGGCAATGATCTGGAGGAGGGTGGACTTGCCTGAACCATTCCTTCCGATGATGCCGACGGACTCCCCCTTCTTCACCTCGAAGGAAATGTCATTCAGGGCGTAGAACTCGCAACAAAGCCCTGCCAGCTGCCGATCAATCAGGGGGCGGAGAGCAGGAAAGAGTTTGCCCGTGAGATCAAGGAAGGGATGCTTCAGCCGAGCGGCGGGATCCTTCCAGATGGTGTAGGCCTTGGAAACATTCTCCACCTTAATGGCAAAATCATTCGTGGACATCAGACAAACAGGGGGAAAGAGGCAGTTCCCACAGAAGAATGGAATTCACAGGACATCAGCAAAGGCAGGTTTGCACCTCATAAAGAAGGCATAGGCACCAATGGCCAGGGCGGCGCTGATCAGGATCTGAATACCTAGACAGAGAGGATCGATGGAGTAACCGAAGACAACGGCATTGCGTGCCTGGCTGATCAGGATAGCGGCGGGATTGAGCTTCACAATCCACTGGCAAGCATGAGGAATGGCGGTGATGGGAAAGAAAATGGCGCTAAGGAACATGAGCACGGTAAGGCAAGGAGGGACCAGGGAAACGATGTCCCTCAGAAAGACGCCAAGGGCCGAAAGCATCCAGGAGAGAGCAAGACAATAGAGGAGGATGGGGATGAGCAAGGGGATGGCTCCAAAAGCGGTCGGATGCAATCCCCCTTGGGTGATCAGGATAAAGAGAATCAAGGGGATGAATCCGATGCACACATGGACAAAGGCGGCAGCAACCATACAGAAGGGGAGGATCTCCAGGGGGAAGATTACCTTGGTGACATAGTTAAGATTGGAAACGACGAGTCCGGGCGAAACTGAAGCAGCAGCACCGATCAATTCCCAGATAAGGAGACCGCAGAAAAGACCGAGGGCAAACTGGGTCTTGCTTTCGCCAGGGTGGCCGAAGGAGCCGCCGAAGATGAAGCCAAAGACAAGCGTGTAGACGCAGAGCATCAGGAGTGGAGTGAAAAAAGCCCAGAAGAGGCCCAGAAAGGTTCCCCTATAGCGCTTCTCAACCTCACGGCGGGTGAACTGAAAAATGAGGTTTTTGTGTCGAAAAAGGTTCCTCAGAATCCTCCAGGGTGCAAGGAGATCGATGACGGAATCGCGGGAAGAAGAATTATAGATAACGGAAGACACAAAAAAATCTGAAACGTTTTAAAATGCAGTCTGTCATGAAAGCATTGATAAAAAAGGCGTTGTGACTGTTGCAGTCGGTATGGGGTGAAAGCAAGGCTGTTTTGTGCTGCGGTCATCCCCTCAAAAACTCGCGTGGCGTGCCACCTATCGCTGTGTCTTCATGCCGTGAAACGGCGTTTCAATTCCCCGGGAGAGATCTGATTCATCGTCGGTCGTCCACCCGGAGTGACATAGGGAAGTTCGCAGGAAAGAAGCTCACGGAGGAGCATCTGCGCAGCGGCTTCTCCGGCTGGAATTCTCGCTCCGGCGGCAGCAAGCCGGCTGACTGAAGCCGCTAGCGCCTCCCTTGGTAAGGAATCGAGCGAGGGAGATTCAGTGATCTTACGCAGATCATCCACCAACCCCGCGACAATCTCCTCAACTGGGAGCGACGATGCGGCGGCGGGAATGGCATCGACCTTGAGACTTTTTCCGCCGAAGACTTCCGCGACCAACCCGGTGGCATAAAGCAAATCACGGTGTGCCTCGATCCAGGCAAGATCAGCAGAAGACATTTCCAGAACCTCCGGCAGCAGAAGATGCTGGCTCTCAAGCTCTCCTAAGCGGAGACGGGAGACAAATTGCTCGTAGAGCACCCGCTCGCGGGCAGCCCTGATTTCAACAAGCAGCAGGCTCTCCTCATCCTCAAAAAGGAGATATCGGATTCCCAAGACACCGATGAATCGGGCGACTGAGGACGGGGGAGAAGAGGGCGACTCCGCAACCCGGGAAGCATCAGGAAATGCTGAGGGCTGTGCGTCGTAAGCTGGAACGGGAGAAGCCGGGGTAAATTCCTGCTGATGGGAAAATTCAGAGGGTTTCCAAGGTGAAGTTACTGGAGTGGAAGAAGGAAGGTTCGTGAGGGATGGCGCTGCTGTTGCCCAGGCGGAGCGCGCCGCCATCAGGGCGACGGAGCGCAGCAAGGCCGGATCCCGGAAACGCACCTCGCGCTTTGCGGGGTGGACATTGCAATCGACCGCCGCCGGATCCAACTCGAAGAAGAGTACCGCCGGTGGATGTAAACCCTTGGCCAGCGTGCCGTCACAGGCCTCGCGCAGGGGAAGCGAAAGAATTGGACTGTGAATCATCCGCCCATTGACAAAAAGCATCTGCAGATTGCGGTCTGCGCGTCCCTCGCCAGGCCTGGCAATCCAACCATGCACTTTGATCCCCTGATGATGCAGACAAGGGACGGGAACGAGTTTTTCCAAAAATCCCGCACCGTGCAAATCGCGCAGTCGCACGGCCAGATCGTCACTTGCGGCAAGGCGAAACACCTCCCTGTCATCCCTGCTGCAGGTAAAGGCGATCTCAGGATGGGCGACAGCTAGAATCTCGATTTGCTGCAAAAGATGGGCCGCCTCTGTCTGCTCGCCCCTCAGGAATTTCCTTCGGGCAGGGACATTAAAGAAGAGATCGGCGACCTCGATGCGGGTTCCCGGAGCTTCTCCAGAGTCCTTGACCTCGATGATTTTTCCACCGCTCACCTCCACGGATGTTCCGACGGTCTCTTCCCGATGCCGGGTGGAGAGAGAGAAGCGAGACACGCTGGCAATACTTGGCAAAGCCTCTCCCCGGAATCCGAGCGTGCTGATCGTCGTCAGATCGGCACTCTCGCGGATCTTGCTCGTGGCATGCCGTTCTAGGGAGAGCAGGGCGTCAGAGCGATCCATCCCACGCCCATCGTCGGTGACCCGGATCAGACGCGTCCCTCCCCGGTGGAATTCGACCGTGATCCTCAACGCTCCCGCGTCGATGGAATTCTCCACCAACTCCTTGACCACGGAGGCGGGACGCTCCACTACCTCACCGGCAGCCACCTGACTGGCAAGCACGTCGGAAAGAAGTCGGATTTGGCCCATAATGGAGGAAAGGATGAATGAAAAAGCTAAAGGATGAAACCTCCGACTGGCGAATACAAGTTGTGGGAACGGCTTGGATAGACTTGTGCAACAGCACAGCCCGATGAGGGCGAGTCGAGCGGGCGCGAGCGAGTCAAAGGAGGTTGGATTGCTGCCCTCGCTCCCGCGAGTGGCACCCTTTTCGGGCTATGCTTCGCATTAGGCTGTCAGGGCACTCCCCCCCTGCCCGTATTGCCGAAGGAAGCCCTGCAAGGGGCGAGCGGCGTGGGCACGCCCGAGTTCAATGATGAAGGAGGAAAACCGCTCGATACACCGGGCATTTCCGGATACTTCTACCACCATGTGGCCCAAAAACTTGTTTGACGGCACTTGTTTGACTCGTTCGCGCCCGCTCAGCTCGCCCTTCGGGCTGGGCTTTGGCCCAGTCTATCCGAGGCATACCCATGCCTCCGTATTCCAGGCAAGCTGTGCCGCCCTCCGGGCTGCAACTTTGTTGCAGTCTTACGCGCCGCTTCCCAGCGGCTTGTGCCACACGCTATCACGAGGGCTTCAGCCACTTCGTGGTAAAGGGAACTTGTTTGACGGCACTTGCCTCCCGGCAAGCTGTGCCGCCCTCCGGGCTGCAACTTTGTTGCAGTCTTACGCGCCGCTTCCCAGCGGCTTGTTTGACTTCGGAGGATGCCTTCCTTATTTGTAGTGGAATGATTCATATCACGGAACAGGCGGCAAAGCATCTGCGAGAGCTTGCACAGGAGAAGGGTTCACCCGGACTGCGCCTCGCAGTGGAAAAGGGGGGGTGCGCCGGACTTCAATACGCCATGAGCCTCGGCGGTCCCCTGCAGGGTGACGAGATCACGGAACGTGATGGCGCCCTGGTTGCCGTGGATCCGGAAAGCAGTTCTCATCTGGAGGGTTGCACGATTGATTACACCGATGAACTCACAGGCGCAGGATTTCGAATCATCAATCCCCGGGCTGCACGGAGCTGCGGCTGCGGAACCTCGTTTGAACCCGGAGAAAAGGGTTCAAACTAGAAGGCAGCCACACAACTTCCTCCATTCCATGCTTTTCATCTCGTATGCCAGATAAAAATCTCTACGGCTATCAAGGGCATGGCGGGCATCGCCGGGGCGGGGACTCCTCGGATGGACTCTTCGGATGGACGATCTTCATCTTCCTGCTGATAGGGCTCGTTTTCCTCTGCTGGATGGGCAGCTACTACATTTTTGCACGCCCCGAAAAAGCCTCAAACTATCGCCTGCTTCACCGTCTCCACAAACTGGAGCCCCCCCAGCGTTTTGAAATCACCGCTGCTCCACGCGGAGAGTTTCTCAAACCCAGCCAACTCCTTGAACGCTTCGGGGAAATGACCCCCGGCGAAATCGCCCGCAACAACGAAAGCCTGCTGAGGGCCTTCATCCGCAACTATCACCAGGACCGCGATCTGGTTCCCTATGCGGTGGGCACTTACCGGGTCATTGGAACACTGCCTCTTTCGGATCAGACGTTCTGCAGTTCCGGAGTAGTAGCCCTGCTTCAGGCCGTTGAGCAGCCGGAAGTACTGCTGGAACAACTCTTCACCGCGAATGAAAAAAATATTCCGGCTCTTCAACGGGCACTTCAGCCGGGGCAGGAAATCAAACTGGAAAAACCGCTCGATCTTTCCGCCATTGTCCATATCGACCGACTTCCCGACAACCGCATCAAATTGAGCACAATGCCGCTGCTCTACGGCACCTACGGATCAGCTCAAGGGAAGGCCAGCTTCTCCTTGGAGCCCCCGGACACTCTCAATCTCGATGCGGGACTTCCTGTGGTGAAGGTTTCTGACATTGAGCAGCTCTCCGGCGGTACACTCGCCCTTCTGAAGGAGAGCAAAAAAACTGGCAACCTCACCAGGATCACCGACGAAATTCCAACCCCAACTCCAATTCCTGAGCCATCAGTGGCCAAGGCCATTCCGGTAGAGACTCCCGATTCCTCAACAATTCCGAACACGAATGCCGCGTCAGCTGATCAGACGCCTGTACCGCGTGCGATTCCCGTTCAAGAACCTGCCGTGCTTCCTGCCATCCCTATCGGAACTCCCCTCCCAACCCCCGCGCCGGTGATCACCCCGACTCCAACTCCAGTGCCAACACCAGTTCCTACCCCGGTCGCCACGCCTGTTCCGGCCACTCCTGTGGCAACGCCGAAACTAGTGGCACCCGCAGTCGTCCCGCCGATCCCTACCATGACGAATGGCATGGCTGTCTCGGCGACCAATCCTGCCATCACACCCGCCGAAACATGGCCTGTCTATGCACCTGGAAAAATGCCGCGGGGGGCCCTGCTGGATCCGACGGATACCATGGAACTGGCCTCCGAGGGAACCCCACGCGAACGCCACTATCTCCGAGGACATTTTTCCGTCACCGCCTCCGGCAATGGTAAAGCCGTCCTCCGCCCGCAGAGCGCGCTGGCGGGCCTGCCGCTAGGCCCGAGTTCCAAGATCCGCGTCATTGTGGAATTTCCGGCAGGAGAAGAGCCACCTCCCGAGGGGAACACCATCTCCCGCGACGGTCTGCGCCCCTTCCAGATCACCTCCGTGAAACGGGGCGATGATGGAGTGATCAATGTCTATGCCCGTGAAGTAACAAGGGGAGAGTAGGCGGGGGAAAGGGATGAAACTTGAAAGCTGAGACTTGAAATGTCGAATCCCAATCTGTCTGCCTCTTCCACTCAGGTTTCAGCTTTCAAATTTCAGGTTTCTTCATCCTCCTCTCCGTTATTGCCGGTTCTTCTGAAGGAAATCGATGAGGCAGGCGGAGCGATCTCTTTCCGCCGGTTTATGGAGTTGGCGCTCTATCATCCTGATCTCGGCTACTATGCTTCGGGACGGGCAAGGATCGGAAAGGAAGGGGATTTTTTCACCAGCGTCAGCGTCGGTAGGATCTATGGTCGCCTGCTTGCCTCCATCTGTCGGGAAGCTTGGGAACGGCTGGGCGCTCCTTCGGAATTCACCTTGATCGAGCAGGGTGCCAATGACGGGACGATGGCTTCCGATATTCTGGAGGCTCTGACTGAATCGAACGACTCGTTCACAGCAGCCCTCCGCTACCTTATCGTTGAACCGTTTTTCGTGAATCGGGAACGCCAGCAGCAGAAACTGGCTGCCTTCCCTCAGGTCTCATGGATCGGTTCGTTGGAAGAACTCCCTCTCTTCAGCGGCATCCATCTCTCCAATGAACTTCTCGATGCTTTCCCTGTCGATTCCCTCCGCTGGAATGGAGAGTTCTGGGAGGAGGAAATCGTTGTCGCCCACAATGATCAGCTGAGCTGGAAAACACGCTCTGTTTCCGATCCTGATCTAGCCGTGGCGGCAGGAGTGCTCCCGACAAACCTTGATGTAGGTTTCCGCGTCGAGGTGAATCCCGGGATGCGTCCCTGGCTGCACTCACTCTATGAGAAAATGGAACGAGGGATCATTTTGACCATTGATTACGGCCAGAGCGGAGAGGATCGGTTTGCACCGCACCGGGCCGACGGGACATTGCTGGCGTATCAGGCCCATCAACGCTTCGACGATCCCCTCCCCGAACCGGGCTTGCGTGACATCACTGCTCAAGTTGATTTCACGGCTCTGGCGCGACAGGCACGCGAAGAAGGTTTTGAAATTCTCGGCTACTCCGACCAGCACCACTTTCTGGTCGGTGCTGCCGAACCATGGCTTCGCTCTCTGGGTGATCTGTTGGGAGGTTCCTCACCTCAAATGCAGAAAGACCTTCGCGCCCTCCAAACTCTCCTACATCCCTCCACGATGGGAAGGCAGTTCAAAGCCATCGCCTTCGGAAAAAACTTCCCAGCCTCTCCACAGCTCTCCTGTTTCAAATTTCAGAGACCGGGAGTCGAGGTGTTGTAACGACTCACTGCGATAAAAGGGATGGGAAACGATTTGGTTACACTTGCTGCGTTGAGATAGAGATTCTATAGCTCTCGTTATGTATCGCCCACTTGTGAAACCAGCACTTTTTATCCTCTATTTCGTTTGTTGTCTCTCAGCATACGCCGACAAGGAAGACGATTGGATGGCGGCACCTGATGGCTTCAAATGGCCAAAAGTATCACATGCTTCTTTTACTTCGGATACTATAGATTTAACTCCTATTCAAAAAAAATCCGTTAAGGATATCTGTTCGAATGGTGGCATTGTCCCTCCTCCCACCTTTCATGTCATGAAAGCGGATCTTCACCAAGATGGAATCGAGCAGTTGTTTTTACGCGATATAGAAGGGAGTGGAACTGGCGGTTATTGTTATATTATACTTTCCCCAACAAAGGATGGTTTTAAACAAATCGGTGATGTCGGAGGAGTAATGACTTTAGACGAGCCGTTTGATGGTTGGTTGCAAATTGAGTGTTCGTGGCGTTTAGGTGGCGATGAACAATCCAGAACTCTGTATCGTTATATCGACGGAGAATACAAAGTTGTTAGAAGGGAAATTCATAATTTTATGGATAATACTGTCAAAGTTGAGAACGAATAATCCTCGAAATTTCGGCTAGTCTACGACTAAAGGCGCAGGAAGTTTTGATGCCGCGCAAGGCGTCGTGAGCGAAGCTGAAAGCCGAGTGCTGGGAAGCACGGAGTAGCCTGTGCCTTGGCACAGCCCGGAGGGCGAGGCCGTCGGGAGACGGCGAGGCAATTTATCCTACAGCAAGCGCAGTCCACCG
>Ga0302155_10000636_pt1 | contig 26949 bp, 20 predicted proteins | sample I_Bog_N3_1_FD_193508 | JGI IMG/M metagenome (GOLD analysis project Ga0302155, IMG submission 193508) | Peat permafrost microbial communities from Stordalen Mire near Abisko, Sweden - I_Bog_N3_1 | ecosystem: Environmental > Terrestrial > Soil > Wetlands > Peat | place: Sweden: Abisko, Stordalen...
ATCGACCCAGAGATGCACTTTGAGATGTGGATGCGCTTGTGCGAAGGCCCTGAAGAAATTCTGCAGATAGGTGAAGTCGCCCAGCGCCAAGTGAGCGATGAACAGGATCTTGTCGGATTTCTTGAGTAGTTCGGCCGGGATCAGTGTCTGTGTCATAAGGGCGCAGGGTCAGACAGCTTGTTGCGAAAATTGCAGATGGTATAGATTGGCGTAGACGCCTTCGTTGGCCAGCAATTGTTGGTGGTTGCCGATTTCGACGATCTGGCCGTGCGCCAGTACCACAATCCGGTCCGCGCGCTCGATGGTTGACAAGCGGTGCGCGATGACGAAGGTGGTACGTCCTTCCATCAGCCTATCCAGCGCTGACTGCACTGCACGTTCGGACTCGGTGTCGAGCGCCGAGGTGGCTTCGTCCAGGATCAGGATGGGGGCGTCCTTGTAGATTGCGCGGGCAATGGCCACGCGTTGGCGTTGGCCGCCCGACAGCCGCGAACCGTTGTCACCGATGCGTGTTTTCAGACCTTCGGCCATGCCATCTACGACGTCATTCAGATGGGCCGCATTGACGGCTGCAGCCACCCGTTGCGGATCTGGATTGGCGTCACCGTAGGCAATGTTGGCTGCCAGGGTATCGTCGAACAACACGGTATTCTGACTGACCATGGCGATTTGCTGACGCAGGCTGGTCAATGAAATCGATTCAATCGATATGCCATCGAGCAAAATTTCACCGCCGGTGGCGGAGTAAAAGCCAGGAATCAGGCTGACCAAGGTCGACTTGCCGCCGCCCGACATGCCGACAAAGGCAATGGTTTCACCTGGCTGCACACGCAGATTGATACTCTTAAGCGCTAGCGGTTCATGACCGGGATAGGAGAAGTCGACATTGACCAGTTCCAGTTTGCCAGTGCTACGTGCTACCAGCGTCTGGCCGCCGGTGCGCTCCGGGGTTTTGTCGATCAGTTTGTAGACTTCTTCGGCGGCGGCCATACCGCGTTGCAGAGGACCGTTGATTTCAGCTAGCTGTTTCAACGGCGCCAGCAGCATCAGCATCGCGGTCAGAAAAGAGACAAAACCACCTACCGTGATCTGACCATTGCCCGATTCCACCAAGGCCATGACGATGACAATGGCAACGGCGCAGGCTGTCATCAGTTGCGTGATCGGAACGGTGGCGGAAAAGGCGGTGGTCATGCGCATGGTGTAGCTGCGCAGATTTTCGGCGCGATCATGGAATCGGTCTTTCTCATAGGTATGGCCGCCAAAGATCTTGATGACTTGCTGCGCACGCGTGGTTTCTTCGATCAACTGGGTGAGTTCTGCATTGACTGCCAGCGAATCGCGATTGAGTTTTTTGAGACGTTTTCCAGTGGTACGCACGACGATGCTCACCAGTGGCAACAGCACCAGGGTGACGATGGTCAGCTTCCAGTTCAGGTACATCAGCCAGCCCAGCAGGCCCACGACGGTCAACGCCGAGCGCACGATGGAGGTGAATACCTTGGTCACCATGTCGATGATTTGTTGCACTTCGAACATGATTGAATTGATCACCTTGCCGACGGTGTTGGTGGCGTAAAAATTGATGGGCAGGTCGAGCATGCGTGCAAACATTTGCCGGCGTAGTTCATTGAGTACGCGTGTCGATACCCAGGTCATCATGTAAGAACTGGTGAACGTGGCGATGCCGCGCACGAAGAAAATGCCAATCACGGCGATTGGCACCAGCCAGAGAGAGAATGCCGGCTTGCCGACAAATCCCTTGTCCAGTAACACCTGGAAGATGTAAGGCACCACCGGCTCGGTGGCGGCGGTGACGATCATGGCCAGAAATGCCAGCGCCAGACGCTGTTTGTAGGGCAAGTGCAGGCTGGCGAGTCTTTTCATATTGGACGACAAAAACATGTTGTTCCTTACTCATGCTGCAGGTGGATTGCGTTTTGGACCTGATACTTCAGCCCTGACCACGTTAATGGCCAGAAATCAGGAGGCAAGGCGTCTGGTATCGGCCGTCGCATTATCAAACAAACCGCACATTGTAATGCAAGGGCCTCGGTAATTGACTGCTGACAGCATCGATAACATCAGTGTTTATTGTCGGAAAGGTAATTTTATGGGCGGTAATGCTTATCGGCATCAAGTCGTTATCAAGCCACTATTAAGTAGAAGTAGGCGGAAAGTGTACGGAAAAAATGGTCCCTTGGCGTCCTCCGCCGGAGGTCAGCTTGATGCGGGCGCCGTGATCATTGGCGATGTCTCTGACAATGGACAGCCCCAGTCCGCTACCGTTGACCTTGTTGCTGACGCGATAGAAGCGGCTGAACACCAGTTCCTGGTCTGATAACGCAATACCTGGACCAGAATCTTCCACGGTAAGCACGGCGCTGCCATCCGGTTCGGTGTGGCAGCGTACTGTCACAGTTGCGCCGACATGTGAATAACGGATGGCGTTGTCAATCAGGTTGTCGATCATGTCGCTCAACAGATAGGGGTCGCCCATGATCAAGGCGGCGCGCAAATCGAAGCCAAGATCAATGCCTTTTTTGTCAGATTCAGTGACGAAATGTTGAATCGAGGACTCCACCAGTTTGCCCAGTTCCAGGCGTATGAGCTGTGTCTTTTCGAAACGGCTGGGCTCGGCCCTGGCCAGCGCCAGTAACTGATTGGTCTGACGGATCATCTTTTGCGTCGACGACATCATCAGTCGGGTCGAATGTGCCATTTCGGTGTCTTCCTGCAACTTTGGCTGCAACCATTCCAGCTGCAGTTTGATGCCGGCCAGCGGTGTGCGTAGTTGGTGCGCCACATCGGCCAGAAAATTCTGTTGACCGGCGGCGCTCTCTCGCACCTTGTCGAGTAGTTCGTTAATTGCTGCGCTAACAGGTTGTAGCTCAAGCGGTTGATGGCGACTCTCGAGCAGCGATAAATCATTGTGCTCGCGTTGTCCCAGATCCGATTGCATCTTCTTGAGCGGCAGCAAACCTCTGGTCACAGCAATCCACATGATGCCGATCAGGATCAGTGTGAGCAAAATTTCCAGCATGATCAATGAGCTCAAAATCAGATTGCGGATGTGTTCGCGCTTGCGCAGCGTCTCGGCGGCGCCAATGAAGACTTGTTTGTTGCCGATGAGGGTGCGAATGGCGGTGATGCGGATAGGGTCGCCGCGCATGTAACCGTCGTAGGCGAGCGGCTCGTCGATGTCGGCGCTGGGCTGCAACAAGGGGAAATCATGGTCTCCGGCGATCGGTTTGCCATCTGCGGTACGGACAACAAAGAACATGGAATCGAAGTGATCGACGCGCAGCACCTGTTCTGCCTCCGACGGCAAGTCGACCTGCAATTGGCCGTTTTGCTCCTTGATGCGCGGTATCAATGCCCACACGCCATCGGCCAGACTTTGGTCGAACGCGGTTTGTGCGGGAATCCAGGCCAATCCGTAAGTGAGGCCGGCGCCAATCAAATTGATCAGTACCAACGGCGTGATGAGCCATTTGAGCAGCGTGACGCGGATGCTATGCATCGTGCTGTTCCGCTTTTTCCAACACATAGCCAAAACCGCGGATGGTGCGGATGCTGAGGTTGGAGGTGGCAATTTTCAGGCGAATGCGCGAGACATACACCTCGACGGCATTGAGCGAGACTTCTTCATTCCAGGTCAGAATCGCTTCGATAATCTGCTGCTTGGAGACGACGCGGCCGATCTGCTGGATCAGATATTCGAGCACCGCCCATTCCCGCACCGACAATTCCAGAGGTTTGCCATCGATATAGGCGCGTTTGCTGAACTGGTCCAGAGATAGATTGCCGATTTGCAATTCATGTGACTGCGGGCTGCTGCGCCTGACCAGGGCGCGGATGCGGGCAATCAGTTCCAAGGTGGAAAAAGGTTTGACCAGATAGTCATCGGCTCCCATTTCAAGGCCGCGAACCCGGTCCGAGATGGCGTCGCGCGCCGTCAAGAGCAGCACCGGCAAGGCGTTGCCACGTGCGCGCAAGCGCCGCACGACTTCAAAGCCGTCTATTCCCGGTAGACCGATGTCCAGTACCAGTACGGCCACGTCGCTATGTTGCAGCAGCATGTCGGCAGTGTCCCCTGTGGCTACGATATCGACGGCCATGCCATGCATGCGCAGTACACGAGAGATGCCGTCAGCGAGAATGAGATCGTCCTCAACTAGAAGTACATGCATGGCGCTAATCAGAATGGTTGAAAGGGGCGCTGACTTGAAATGGGCGTTGCTGCAGTGGCGTATCGCAAGATGCATTGCATTCTATCTTTGAAGACGGGCGGAGGATAACGATCTGTGATTTTTTTTCGATACGCCGTTTGTCAGTTCTTTGTCAGGACGATGTCATATTCACGACAGGACAGGCGCTTACCCTATAGATAACGGCTACCGCCGATAAGAACTTCCTGAGACGCCGCCAAATGTCAGTCGCATCGCATTAGCCAGACATCCAGGCAAATCAAACATTGAACTGACAAAGTCATGCAAAACAAATTCTCTTCGTTTTCCAAGCGTCCGCTGGTGGCAGCACTATGTGCCGTCATTGGTGTTGCCATTTTTATGTCCCTTGGCGTAAGCATGCACCGTAGTCTGGTACACGCAGAAAATGCACCGACGCCGCTTATGATCAGGCAGGGGGAGAACATCGTCATTCCGGCCAATTCGGCGTTGCGCAAGCGGGTTTCGGTGGTTGATGTGAATCAGGCCGACAGTGCTCATGCAGTGGAGATGCCGGCGCAGGTGGAAGCCGACCCGGCGCGTACCGTCAATATTCTGCCGCCATTGACTGGCAAGATCGTTGAACTCAAGGTTGGCCTGGGCGACCGGGTGAAAAAAGGTCAGGCACTGCTGGTGATTGCTTCGGGAGATTTTGCTCAGGCCGCATCGGACCAGCAAAAGGCACGCGACTCCTTGCAGCTTGCCGCCAAAACGCTGGAGCGTCAGCGCGGCGTCCAGCAAGCGGGTGCCGGGGCACAAAAGGATCTGGAGCAGGCGCAGAGTACTTACCAACAGGCCTTGGCCGAATTCAACCGGGCTGACACGCGTCTGCATGCCTTGGGCGATGTCGGTAGTGACCTCGGCGGCCGCCATCTGACGGTGTTTGCACCGATCTCCGGCAGCATTACGGCATTGTCGGTAGGGAGTGGGCAAAACGCCAACGATGTGACGGCTTCCATGATGACGATTGCCAATCTCGATAAGCTCTGGGTGAGCGCCAATGTGCCTGAAAATCAACTCGCGTTGGTCAGCAAGGATCAGGCTGTGAAGCTCGCGCTGAGTGCGTTTCCTGATCAACAGTTCAGTGGCAAGGTGGCATTCATCAGCGACGTGTTGCAGCCCGATACGCGCCGTTCGCTGGTGCGCATTGCTGTGGATAACCATGACGGCAAATTAAAACCCAATATGTACGCCACTGCATCGTTTGCGGTGCCACAGTCGTCAGCCGTGAGTGTGCCGACCTCGGCTTTACTGATGAATAACGACGACACCACGGTGTTTGTCGAAGTGGCGCCCTGGACCTTTACTCGGCGCAAGGTGGAAACCGGGTATGAAGACAATGGTCGCGTGCGCGTCCTGAACGGACTCAAGCTGGGTGAGCGTGTCATTGGTAGCGGCGGAGTGTTGCTCAATGATTAACGATATCGTTCGCTATTGCCTCAAAAAACGCTATGCCGTCATTCTGGTGGCGCTACTGGTAGCGCTATTCGGTTATTACTCCTGGACCAGGATGGCAGTGGAAGCCTATCCGGAATTGTCCGATGTCCAGGCGCAGGTGACCACGCAGGCGCCGGGACTGGCTGCCGAAGAAATCGAGCAGCAGATCACGGTGCCGCTGGAGCGTCAGCTCAGCGGTACACCTGGTCTGGTCAGCATGCGCTCGTCCAGTACCTTCGGTTTGTCCTTGATCACGCTCACTTTCAAGGACGGGGCGGAAGACTATTGGGAGCGTCAACGCGTGACCGAACGCATGGGACAGGCGACGCTGCCCAGCGGCATTACGCCTTCGCTCGATCCGGTCAGCGGCGCCGCCGGTGAAATCTATCGCTACACGCTGGAGTCGGACAGCAAAAATCTGATGGAGCTGTCGGAGATTCAGCGCTGGATCGTCATGCCTGCGCTCAAGCAAGTGCAAGGGGTGGCTGACGTCAATAATTTTGGCGGCTTCACCATGGAGTATCAGATTGAGCTGGACCAGAATCTGTTGCAGCGTTTCGGTGTGGCTTTATCGGATGTCACTTCAGCGATCAATAACAATAATGCCAATGCCGGCGGCAGCCGCATCTCGCGCGGTGAACAAGGTTATGTCGTGCGCGGCATTGGCATGCTGCGCAGCCTGAGCGATCTGGGCAATATCGTGGTCAAGCAGGTCAATGGCGTACCGGTGCTGGTGCGCGAACTCGGGAAATTGCAAAACAGCCATCAGGAACGCCAGGGTATTCTGGGAAAAAATACCAATCCTGACACCATCGAAGGCATTGTCCTGCAGCTCAAATATCAGAATGCATCCGAAGTTATCAAGGATGTGCATAAAAGAGTGACGCAATTACAAACACAGTTGGCGCCGCTGGGCGTCAGAATCGTGCCCTATATCGATCGTGACGATCTGATCGAATCGACCGTGCACAAAGTCGGCCATACCGTCATCGAAGGTATCGGCCTGGTCTGCATTGTGCTGATTCTGTTTCTGGGCAGCCCGCGCAGTGCGCTGGTGGCGGCGGTGACCATTCCACTGGCACTGGTGGCGGTATTCATCATGATGTACCTGACCAAGATGCCGGCCAATCTGTTTTCCTTGGGGGCCATTGATTTCGGCATCATTGTCGACGGCGCCATCGTGGTCACCGAAGCTATTTTGCGCCGTCGCGAAGCCAATCCGACCGTAGAACTCAAAGAGTCCGACGTGCGTGTGGCCACGACTGAGGTGATCAAGCCGATTTTCTTTGCCACCCTGATCATCATCAGCGCCTACCTGCCATTGTTTGCCTTCGAACGCGCCGAAGGCAAGCTGTTGTCGCCGATGGCGTTTACCGTCAGTTATGCCTTGCTCGGGGCCTTGTTGTGTAGCCTGGTGCTGGTGCCGGGACTGGCCTATATGGCGTTGCGCAAGCCGCGCCGGATGTTTCACAACAAACCGCTGGAATGGTTAAGCGCCGGCTATCGCAAGGTGCTGGGAGACTTGCTCGATGCGCCTGGCGTTGCCTATGTGATTGGCGCCGTGGCATTGGTTGGGGTGATCGGACTGGGGGCCACCATCGGACGTGAATTCATGCCCGAACTCGATGAAGGTGCCTTATGGATGCAAGTGCAACTGCCATCCGGTTTGTCATTGGAAAAAGCCAGCGCCATGGCCGGTGAATTGCGCCACGTACTGCTGGAGTTCCCGGAAGTGTCGTATGTCGTGACGCAGTTGGGTCGCAGCGACGACGGTACCGATCCCTGGACGCCTTCGCACATGGAAGTGCCGGTCGGCCTCAAGCCGTATGACACCTGGCCGGCTGGTGAAAACAAGGCGGCTTTCATTCATCGTCTCAATGCGCGATTGGCGCAGTTGCCGGGATTTTCGGTCGGCATCAGCCAGCCGATCAGCGATGGCGTCAACGATGCCGTGGGCGGTGCTCATAGTCCGCTGGTCATCCGTATCTACGGTGACGATTTCAAGGAACTGCGGCGTATCGGTAACGATATTGTCGCCGTATTGAATACGGTGCCGGGCTCGGCCGACGTCTCCATCTTTCAGGAACCGCCAGTGCCGCAGATGGTAATCGATATCGACCGTAATGCCACTGCCCGTCTGGGCATCAATGTCGCCGATGTCGCCAGTCTGATCCAGACCGGCATCGGTGGTGCGGCGGTGACGCAAATGTATGTCGGCGATCGTATCTATAACGTGACAGCACGTTTTGTCGGCAAGCAGCGCAATAGTGTTGAAACCATCGGCAATCTCTTGCTGACCAGCTCTAGCGGGGCGCGCATTCCCTTGTCGCAGGTCGCGCACATTCGTACCGCCACCGGCGAGAGCACAATCACGCATGAATCGACGCACCGACAACTGACGGTGCGGCTTGACTATGCTGATCGCGATTTGCTTTCCTACTATCGAGATGCGCAGGAGCAGGTGAACCACAAAGTGCAATTTGATCACAGCAAGTACCGCCTTGAATGGGCCGGTCAGTTTGAAAATCAGGAACGTGCGCAGGCACGCCTGATCCTGGTGTTTGCTCTGGTGTTGGGGTTGATGTCGATGATTCTGTATGCCGGTTTCGGCAAGGTGAGGTATGCCGCCTTGATTCTGGGCGTGGTGCCGCTGGCTGCGCTCGGTGGTCTGATTGCGTTGCATCTGACCGGCGGCACTATCAATGTTGCCTCCGGTGTGGGTTTCATTGCACTGTTTGGCGTTGCCGTGCAAAACGGCATCATCATGATTTCCAACATCAATCGAGTGCGCGAACAAGGCATGCCGCTGGCTGACGCTGTTCTAGGCGGTGCCGCCGAGCGTTTTCGGCCGGTGCTCATGACAGCTACGGTGGCTTCGGTGGGTATGTTGCCGGCAGCAATGGCCATCGGTGTGGGCACCGATGTGCAACGTGGTGTGGCCACGGTAGTGGTGGGGGGGCTGGTGGTGGCCACTCTGCTGACCTTGTTTATTTTGCCGACTTTTTATTTTGCGATGGAGCGCTTCATTGAGCGTCGCCGCGGCACCGCACGTGTTCAGGATGGCAGGTAATGGCAATGACAACGATGCATAAACTATTTTCATTCCAGTCCACCCGGCGCACCGGCTTGATTGCCGCCGGTGCGGTAAGTGTTTTGCTAACGGCCTGTGCTGTCGGACCTGATTTCCAGGCGCCGGCGGCACCATCTGCCAGTACCTACACACCGGACAAATTGGATCCGATCAAGGAAGTCAAGGATACGACGGGCGGTACGGCGCAGGACTTTGTCACCGACATGGATATCCCGGGGCAATGGTGGACCTTGTTAGGTTCGCCGCAACTCAATGCGGTCATCGCCAAGGCATTGCGCGCCAATCCCGATCTTGAGGCTGCCAAGGCAACCTTGCGGGCCGCAGAGGAAAGTGTCTATGCCCAGCAAGGCGCCTATTACCCCAGCGTTGGTGTCAGTTTTGCGCCCACCAGGCAGCGCGTGGTCAATTCGACGCCGGCAGTCTATACCTTGCATACCGCACAGTTGAACGTGGCTTATACGGCCGACGTGTTCGGCAGCAATCAACGTCAGGTTGAAAATCTGCAGGCGCTGGCTGCGGTGCAAAAGTACCAAGTGCAGGCGACGTACCTGACGCTGACCTCGAATGTGGTGGCAGCCGCTATCCAGGAGGCATCGTTGCGTGCGCAGATCAGCGCCACGCACGAAATCATCCGAGTGCAGCAGGAGTTGCTGACTTTGCTACGCCGTCAGTATGCGCTGGGTGATGCGGCTCAGGCTGATGTGCTGGCACAGGAAACCGCGTTGGCGCAGACCTATGCCAGTTTGCCGCCGCTGCAAAACTCACTGTCGCAGCAACGCGATCTGTTGGTGGCGCTCACCGGCGGCTTGCCGGACCAGGTATTGCCTGAGACTTTCACGCTGGATGGCTTGAAATTACCCGAACAAATACCGGTAAGCCTGCCTTCCAAACTGGTGGCGCAGCGCCCCGATATTGCTGCTGCAGAAGCACAACTGCATGCTGCCAGTGCAGCTGTGGGCATTGCGACCGCCAACATGCTGCCGCAGATCACCTTGTCGGCCAGCGTCGGCAGCAGCGCCGCTACCCTCGGTAGCTTATTCACCTCCGGCAATGGCGTCTGGGGTGTCGTGGGCGGGCTGACGCAGCCTCTCTTTGCCGGCGGTACGCTGTTGCATCGCAAGCGTTCAGCTGAGGCACAATATGATGCGGCTGCTGCGCAATATCGCAGCACGGTCATCAAGGCATTTCAAAACGTTGCCGATAGTCTGCGGGCTTTGCAATACGACGCTGATCTGCTGCGTACGCAAGCGGTGGCTGAACGCAGTGCTGCTAGTAGTCTGGCAATCGCGAGACGTTCGGTGGAACTGGGCGCAGTCACACCGCAGGCTTTGCTCAGTGCCATACAAAGCTACCAGCAAACCTTGATTGGCCTGACCCAGGCGCAAGCCAGCCGTTTTGCCGATAGTGCTGCGTTGTTTCTGGCCATGGGCGGCGGCTGGTGGAATCGGGATGCGCAAGCGGAGAAAGATGTTGAATTGAAGTGATCAACCGAGAACATCTGACAAAACCTAACTAAACGCCGATGGCAAAGCGCATCGATGCAGCAAGTGGCGTTTGTTGGATGTTCTAGACCCGCGTGCTTGCAGCATTGCGCGCATGCTCCTTAGTGCGGTAAATTCTCCTGTCAGGCAGCTTGTTGCTGCCCTCCAAAAAAAGAGGACGCCGCATGAAAATCATCAACCGTATCCACAAAGCCAATGCCGGGCGCGATCCCGAGCGGTTGGCCATGAAATATGCCCTCATGCGTACGGACCCCTTCGTGTTTTTGCGCGGCACCTGCCATTTGTTCTATGACCGCCTGCCCAAAGGCGGTATCTTCAAATCGGCGCCATTGGCATGGAGTTGCGGCGACTTGCATCTGGAAAATTTCGGCAGCTACAAGGGCGACAATCGGCTGGCCTATTTCGATCTCAACGACTTCGATGAGGCTGCTCTGGCGCCGGCGACCTGGGAATTGTCGCGTTTGCTGGTCAGCATTCTGGTGGCCGCCCCTGGTTTAGGCTTGACGCATGCCGATGCGCTGTTGCTGGCACAGGATTTTCTCGACGCGTATTGTGCCGCACTATTGACCGGCAAGGCTCGTTGGGTTGAGCGGGAAACCAGTACAGGCATGGTGGGCGAACTGCTGACGCAGGTCGCGCAGCGTTCGCGCGTGGGGTTTCTTAACAAGCGCACGCAAAAAAAAGGCGGCCGGCGCCAGTTTCGCATTGATGGCAAAAAGATACTGTCGGTCACCGATGCACAGCGGCATAAGGTGCATACCTTCATTGATGCCTTCTGCAGCAGTCAGGCGCATCCGGAGTTTTACAAGGTGATTGATGTTGCGCGCCGGATTGCTGGTACCGGCAGTCTTGGCGTTGAGCGTTATGCCATTCTGGTGGAAGGCAAAGGTTCGCCCGACCAGAATTATCTGCTTGATCTGAAACTGGCTCTGCCTTCGTCGATTGCCGCGCATCTGCCGCATCTGCAGCCGCAGTGGCGGCATCAGGCTGAACGTGTAGTGACGATACAACGACGTATGCAAGCGGTCTCGATCGCGTTCTTACATGGCGTCGACATCGGCGAGCACTCCTATGTGTTGCGTGCATTGCAACCAAGTGAAGATCGCGTTCCCTTGGCAGGGCAACAACATCATCTGGAACATCTCTGTGGTGTCGTCCGTGTGATGGGGCAATGTGTGGCCTGGTCTCAGTTACGTAGTTCCGGTCGTGACAGATCGGCGATTGCTGACGAACTCATTGATTTCGCCGGGCGCAGCAAGTGGCGCAGCAAGTTATTGGCCGTCTGCGAAGAGTTGGCCGTTGCAGTGACTCAGGACTGGACACTTTATTGTCAGGCTTACGACGATGGAGTTTTCAAACTGAAGTGATGCTGTTGTTGAGTATGACGTGGCATGGTGTTGATAGTATCTCCCACTCAATACCCCCCCCCGAATTCCCCCCCGCACCCCCACAATACCCCCCCATACCCCCCATTCATGCCTTTTATACCCCCCTATAAGGGGGGGGTGTTCTTGCCGAAAAAGGCCCACGCTTAGCCCGGGAACATAAGGACGTCATTCGAGGTATCACTCAAGCTTGACTCAGTCGTCATTTGAGTGAGCGAATCAGCCGAAATGCACGACCGAGTGCAGATTGTTAAATAGATATTGTCAGACGACTCCACTGTTCCCCGTTTCGATTTCCCATGCGACAGGTCCATGCGCTACGCCATACCACCGTGTGATGCGACTGGTCAGTGAGTGCTGGTGCGCGGGGGAGCGAATTGATTGGGGCGTTGTCGCTTTACGCGAGAACGTAAAGAAGATGATGTAAAAGCATCAATTCTGCGGGCAAAGGAACCTCGTATGAACAAAAATGAAGCCTCCAGCGACTATATGTTTTTGGAGTGGGGTAGCGCGCCTCCTCAAGCCGTTGATGTATTGAAAGATATTGTCAAGAAACATGGCGTGATTCGCTACGCCAGAGCCGGCCACATTATTCGTGACGCCGAATTTCTCAATAATGTGTTCTGGATCGATAGCGGGGTAGTGCAGTTGCGCATCAATTCTCAGCACAGTATTGGAAATTTTGGTCGCGACAAAATAGTCGGGGTGAATAATATTTTCAAAGGCAGCATGACGGGACATTACTTGGAAGTGGTCGAGGATGCTCGCTACATGGCATGTCCGGCTGATTTTTTCTATCAGAATTTGTCTGATGGCCGAGTGGCCCTTGCGGTTGCCGAGCATGTCAACTGGCAGGCCATGGTAATGGCCTTCTATGTGTCGGTGATTCTGAAGGAAGACGCCTATGGCAAGGTCAAATTTGCGCTGGAATTGTTGAACAAGGCGTCCGCGGATTTTCGCGATCACGTCTCGGTAGTGAAGTTTATCTGTGAGCGTACGGGCGTTTCCAAGGCGCATGCACATTCGATTCTGAAGCAGCTAAGAATCGGTGGCTACATCGAAATGACTGCCGGCAGCTTGGTGCAGATATTTAAGAATTTGCCGGATGCTTACTGATTTCATTGCCTGATAGGTCAAGAAAAAACGGAAGATCGACCGAGACCTCCCGCCAGCGCATTCCAGCACATCACATCAAAATAATGTCGTATTGCTCCTGCGAATAGTCGGTTTGCACCTGTAGCGAGATTGGCTTTTTGATGAAGTCACCCAGCATCGCCAGATGTTGCGACTCTTCTTCGAGGAACATATCGACGACCAATTGCGCCGCCAGGATGCGAAACTCGCGCGGGTTGAATTGCTTGGCTTCGCGCAACACCTCGCGCAGGATTTCATAACACACCGTGCGTGAAGTCTTGACCTGGCCTTTGCCTTGGCAGGCGGGACACGTCTCGCACAGGATATGCGCCAGTGATTCGCGAGTACGCTTGCGCGTCATTTCCACCAGCCCCAGTGCAGAGAAGTGCGAGACTGAAATCTTGGTGCGATCGCGTAACAGTGCCTTGTTGAGCTCGGCCAGCACGGCGCTGCGATGCTCAAGGTTTTCCATGTCGATGAAATCGAGGATGATGATGCCGCCCAAATTGCGCAGGCGCAATTGGCGCGCAATGGCATGCGCGGCTTCCAGATTGGTTTTGAAGATGGTGTCGTCGAAATTGCGGCCGTTGACGAAACTGCCGGTGTTCACATCAATGGTGGTCATCGCTTCGGTCTGGTCGACGATCAGGTAGCCGCCTGATTTCAGATCCACCCGGCGGCCCAGGGCACGCTCAATTTCTTCTTCAACCCCATATAGATCGAACAGCGGCCGCTCGCCGCGATAATGTGTCAGCCGTGACAACACCGAGGGCGTGTAGAGGGTGCCGAACTGTTCCAGCATCTGGAAATTTTCGCGCGAGTCGATCTGGATGGTGGCTGTGTTATCGCTGACGAAGTCGCGCAAGACGCGTTGCGCCAGACTCAGATCCTGGTACATCAGTGTCGGCGCCGGCTTGGTTTTGGTCTGGGTATGAATGTTGGCCCAGGTTTTGCGCAGGTATTCAACGTCCATCTGGAGATCGGTGTCGGAGGCATCTTCGGCCATGGTGCGGATGATGAAGCCACCTTTTTCTTCCGGTGACAGCAGACTTTGCACCTTGTGGCGCAAGCGCTCGCGCTCGGCATCGTTTTCGATGCGCTGCGAAATGCCGATGTGTTTGTCTTGCGGCAGATGCACCAGCATGCGGCCGGCAATCGAGACTTGGGTGGACAGTCGTGCACCTTTGGTGCCGATCGGGTCCTTGATCACCTGTACAGTAATGGTCTGGCCATCGAACAGCAGTTTTTCGATCGGCACTTGCGGCCCGCTCTGGCCGCCTTGGCCGTCGTGCGACTTGGCTTCCCAAATATCAGCCACATGCAGGAAAGCGGCGCGCTCCAGACCGATGTCGATAAAGGCGGACTGCATACCGGGCAATACCCGCACCACTTTGCCCAGATAAATATTGCCAGCTAGCCCGCGCGAGAGCGTGCGTTCAATATGCAGTTCCTGCACGGCGCCTTGCAGGATCAGGGCCACGCGTGTTTCCTGCGGCGTGATGTTGATCAGGATATCTTCGCTCATGAGACCTGTTGACGATTAAAGTGTGAATGGAGGGGCGACAGTGTCACGGTGTCACAGCGGCACAGGCATGAGCAGGCGTACACCGGCTTTTTGCAGTAATTGTGCCGTTTCGAACAGCGGCAAACCCATGATGCCCGAGTGGCTGCCGGCGATGTCCTTGATGAAAATTGACGCCAACCCCTGAATACCATAGCCGCCCGCCTTGTCATACGGCTCCTGGGTGGCGCAGTAGCCACGGATGGCTTCGTCAGTGAGGTCGTCGAAGGCGACGTCGGAATATTGGGTGATCTGCCACATCTGCTCTTGCCAGGCTACGGCGATGCTGGTCAGTACTTGATGCGTGCGCCCTGACAGCAGCGTGATCATTTCGACGGCCTGTTTGAAATCAGTGGGTTTGCCCAGAATCAGGTCGTCTACCACCACGGTGGTATCGGCGGCCAGCAAGGGGCGCGCCGGCAACTGTCGTTGCAGCATGATCTGGCGCGCCGAGAGCAGTTTGTCGCGTGTGACGCGAGCGACATATTCGGCAGGCTTCTCATTGCTCAAGACTTGTTCGTCGACTTCCTTGTCGCTGAGCAGAAGTTCGAACTCGATGCCGATCTGACGCAGCAGTTCACGTCGACGCGGGCTTTTGGAGGCAAGGTAGATCTTTTTGTCGGCAAGTTTCATGAGGTAACACTTCTCAGTATTGGTCGGTACCGCGGTGTTTTTTCAATGCGTTTGCCTGAACCGCATGATCAGACCCGGTGATACGGATGATTTTGGGTTATCGACCAGGCCCGGTAGAGCTGTTCTGCCAGTAGCACGCGCACCATCCCATGCGGCAAGGTCAGGCTGGAAATGCGTACCAGCATATCGGCGTTAGCTTTGAAGCCGGCATCAAGACCATCAGCGCCGCCGATGACGAAGGCGACGTCACGGCCATCCTGTTGCCACTGCGTCAGATGCTGTGACAACTGCATGGTGGTGACATCCTTGCCATGTTCGTCGAGGGCCACGATACGTGCACCCTTGGGCAAGGCAGCTTCGATTTTGCTACGCTCCTGCGCCATCACTGTTTCTGCGGTTCTGCTGCCGGAACGGTCGACCGGTTTGATTTCCTTGAGGAGAACGCGGCAATCTGCCGGCATCCTCTTGGTGTACTCATTCAATCCGGATTCTATCCAGGCCGGCATTTTGTGGCCGACGGCGGTAATGATGAGCTGCATGGCTCACACTGCCGACGCAGGCATTAGACTTTGGCGCGCGGAGCACGCTTGGCCGCAGCCTTTTTAGGCGCACTAGCGCTCTTGGGTGAGGCCACCTTGATGGTTTTACCCACCGCCTTTTTGGCTGGAGCGACCTTTTTCTTGACGCCAACCGCTTTGACAGCGCCCACCGTCTCGGAAGCGCGTGGCTTGCGTGGCGCCGGTTTTACACTTTCGGTAGCAGCACTGGCAGCGCGCGGTTTGCGTGTCGGTTTTGCAACCTCTGCAGCTGCGCTTGCTGCACGCGGTTTGCGGGCTGGTTTTACATCTTCGACTGTTGCAACGCGTGGTTTGCGCGCCGATTTCTTGGGTGCGTCGTCATCAATGGCCTGGCTGGCTTCAACCGCTTCGGCCTGAGCACGCGTGCGGCGGATTTTGGTCGGCGGTGTTTCTTCGGCGTCACGTTTGGCCGAGGCTGTCGAAGCAACACGCTTGGCTGCGCCCAGCTTGACTTCCTTGTCGCCCCAGATTTCTTCCAGTCGATAGTAGGCACGAATGGCCGGTTGCATGATGTGGACAATCAAGTCGCCCAGATCAACCAGCACCCATTCACCTGTGCCTTCGCCTTCCATGCTCAGCACTTGGCCGCCCTTGGCCTTGACCTTGTCACGCACCGATGCTGCTAGCGCTTTGGTTTGGCGATTGGAGGTGCCGGAGGCAACCACCACGCGGTCAAACAGGCTGGTCAGGTGGGTCGTGTCAAAGATTTTGATGTCCTGTGCCTTGACGTCTTCGAGAGCGTCCACGACGGCTGCTTGTAGTTTTTTGATATCCATTAGTTTTGATAGAGATGATGTTGTTCGATATAGTCTAGCACCCTCGCAGGGATCAGCGACTCCGGTCTTTCGCCGCGTTGCAGCAAGGAACGGATTTCGGTCGATGAAATGTCGACCTCCAGACTGGATGCCAGATAAGCTTTGCCGTGTGCGGTGTTGCGGATTTCCTGTTGTGAGCCTGCACGGCGGGTAAATTCTTGCATGACTACTTGCGGCACCTGCGCGGCGTTGATGCCGAAGCCAGGACGTGAGGCCGCGCACAGATGGGCGTAGTCAAACAGTTGCTGCCAGCCTTGCCAGGTGTCCAGGTGCTGCAGCTGGTCGGCGCCCATCAGGAAAACGATGGAGACATCGGGCCCAAGTTCAGCGCGCAAGGCTTGCAAGGTGTCAATGGTATAGGTTGCAGTGGTGCGTCGGATTTCCTGCTCATCGATCACCACCGGAATATTTTCTTGGCTGAAGGCCCGTTGTACCATTTCCACACGGTCGGCCGCAGAAGCCTGCAAACCATGCTTCTGCCAAGGGTTGCCGGCAGGAATGACGCGTAACTCATCGGGTTGCAGCAATGCCACAAAATGCTCGCCCAAGGCGACGTGGCCGTTGTGCACAGGATCGAAGCTGCCGCCAAGTACCGCAATACAGCGCCGTACCAGCTCTTGCGGCGCCGCCACTACAGCCATTCCTTGTGCACCAGAAAATCGGTGTAGAGAGCGGCTTCCGGGCTGCTGGCTTCAGGTTGCCAGTCATAGCGCCATTTGACCAGCGGCGGCATCGACATCAGGATGGATTCGGTGCGTCCGCCTGACTGCAGACCGAACAGTGTGCCGCGGTCCCATACCAGATTGAATTCCACATAGCGGCCGCGCCGGTAGGCCTGGAAGTCGCGCTCGCGTTCGCCGTAGGGCAGAGCGTTGCGTTGCTGCACGATAGGCGTGTAAGCCGCGATAAAGAGGTCACCGACGCTGCGCAGGAGCGCAAAGCAGTCGTCGAAAGGTAAATGGTTCAAGTCGTCGAAGAAGATGCCACCAATGCCGCGCGGTTCCTGACGATGTTTGAGGTAAAAATAGTCGTCGCACCATTTTTTGTAGCGCGCATGCAGGTCGTCACCAAACGGCGCCAGTGCTGCGCGACAGGTACGGTGGAAATGCACGGCATCTTCCGCAAAACCATAGTAGGGCGTCAGATCCATGCCGCCGCCGAACCACCATACCGGCTCCTGGTCGGCACTGGAGGGATGGGCAATGAAAAAGCGCACATTCATGTGCACCGTCGGCGCATATGGGTTGCGTGGGTGCAGCACCAGTGATACGCCCATGGCTTCCCACTCGCGGCCGGCAATCTCGGGCCGGTTGGCAGCAGCCGATGGCGGCAGGTTGCGACCCATGACGTGCGAGAAGCCGACGCCGCCGCGCTCGAACACATTGCCTTCTTCGATGATGCACGAGGTCCCGCCGCCGCCTTCGGGGCGTTGCCAGGTGTCACTCAGAAAAGGTTTGCCATCGATCTCCTGCAACGCCGCGACGATGCGCAGTTGCAAATCTTGCAGGTAGGCTTTAACGGCAGAAGAGGCGTGGTCGGTTGGTGTCACAGCACAAATTGGTAGCGAGGCATGGGTAATGAGGCGTGCCAGTGGCTCGCTATCATAATGATGATGAAGGACAAGGCAGGCGGTACGCGCAAGAAAAAATACCCCGCGATTGTACCCTGCCAGGCCGTCCGGGGATAGCCCGGACGGTTTTTGCGTTGACTGCGCGACTTATGTCTGCGGCACAGTGGAAATATGATGGGTGGCTGGCGCCGGCCAGCCGGCTTCGGCGCAGGTGGCGGCGATGACGCGGTTGGTGTCGTTGTAGACCTGACCAAAGCTTGGTGTTGGTGCATACAGGCGTACCGCTAGCAAGGTGCCGCTGGCATTGAACTCCTGAATCACCACGCTGGGTGTCGGCGTGCTCAGTGCATTGGGAATCTGTGCGACTTTTTCGGTCAGGCGTGCGATGGCATCGGCCGGGTCAACGCCATAGGCAATCTGACAACGCAGGTCTATGCGACGGGTCGGCTGGACGTTGTAGTTGATGATGATGTCGGAGAACAGCTTGTTGTTGCCGATGATGACGCGCAGATTGTTGTCGGTCAGCATGGTAGTGGTAACCAGACCGATATCGGTGATGTTGCCGGTCTGGCCGGCGGCGCTGATGTAATCACCTACCTTGAACGGGCGCAGCACCACCAGAAATACGCCGGCGGCAAAGTTCGACAACAGACCTGACCAAGCTACACCCAGCGCTACGCCGACGGCGCCAATCATGGCGGCAAAGGAAGTGGTGGGGATGCCGCATACCTCCAGGATGCCCATGATGAGCAGCACGCGCAGAAGTACTTGCAGGGCCGAGATGGCGTAATTGACCATGGTCGGTTCCAACTGACGCGTGGTCAGTACGCGGCGCACGACTTTGGCGAAGGTGTTGACCAGTATGCTGCCGATTACCCAGATGACGATGGCGGCCAGTACTTTGAGCCCGAACGGTACCAGGTAAGCGTTGATGAGCGTATCCAGATTGAGCAGGTGTTGTTGCATGGGATTTCCTTTTATTGCGATGGCATTGAGGTATTAGTGCAACTGATGGCAATTTTGTTGCTGAGTTGGTGCAATTTTATGGTTTGGGAGCGTTAAAAACCAAAAAACCTCGCAAAACAGGGGTTTTGCGAGGTTCCGGCGTATTTGCGCGCCTGTACTGAGCAATCAGCGCTTGAGCGCGCGCCAGCCGATGTCGCGGCGCAGTTGCGCCCCCTCGAAATGGATCAGATCAGTGGCGGCATAAGCTTGCTTTTGCGCCATCTTGACGCTGTCGCCCAAACCCACCACGCACAGTACACGGCCGCCGGTTGTGGTCAGTTTGTTGCCGTTGAGTGCAGTACCGGCATGAAAGGTGACGCAATCGACGGTTTCGGACGGGATATCAGTGATCAGGTCGCCCTTGCGCGGCGCATCGGGATAACCGGCGGCAGCCATGACCACGCCCAATGCAGTGCGGCGGTCCCATTCCAGTTCGATGGTATCGAGCGTGCCGTTGACGGCATGTTCCATCACGCTCAGCAGATCGGTCTTCAGACGCGCCATGATCGGTTGCGTCTCGGGGTCGCCCATGCGGCAGTTGAATTCCAGCGTCTTGGGATTGCCGACTTCGTCGATCATCAGGCCGGCATAGAGAAAGCCGGTGAAATTGATGCCATCCCTGGCCATGCCTTGCACGGTTGGCACGATGATTTCGCGCATCACGCGTGCGTGCAACGCCGGGGTCACGATAGGCGCTGGTGAATAAGCGCCCATGCCACCGGTGTTGGGACCTTGATCATGGTCTTGCAGTCGTTTGTGGTCTTGGCTGGTCGCTAGCGGCAGAATGTTCTTGCCATCGACCATGACGATGAAACTGGCTTCTTCGCCGGCCAGGAATTCTTCGATCACCACGCGCGCACCAGCGTCGCCCAGTTTGTTGTCCGACAACATCATGTCGACTGCTCCATGTGCTTCGTCCAGCGTCATGGCCACCACTACACCCTTGCCGGCAGCCAGGCCGTCAGCCTTGATCACGATTGGAGCGCCTTTTTGCGCAATGTAATCATGCGCAGCGGCGACGTCGGAGAAGGTTTGATATTCAGCGGTCGGGATGGCATGACGTTGCATGAAGGACTTGGCGAAATCCTTGGAGCTTTCCAGTTGCGCCGCTTCGCGTGTGGGACCGAAGATTTTCAGGCCGCGCGCGCGGAACAGATTGACGATGCCAGCCGCCAGTGGCACTTCAGGGCCGACCACGGTGAGCGCGACATGTTCTTTTTCGACGAAATCGGCGAGTTCATGGAGATCTGTGATCGCGACGTTTTCCAGGCGTTCGTCGAGCGCCGTGCCGCCGTTGCCGGGGGCGACATAGACAGTTTGAATACGAGGTGATTGGGCAATTTTCCAGGCCAGTGCGTGTTCACGACCGCCAGAGCCAACAACGAGAATTTTCATGGGAAGCACATCTCTATCTATAAGGGTTAGCCGGCTTACTCTTCTATCACGGCGTTGCTGAAAATCTCTTGGACGTCATCGAGATTTTCCAGTGCGTCGAGCAATTTTTGCATCTTGATGGCATCGTCGCCGGTGAAGACTGTTTCCGTAGCCGGTTTCATGATGACCTCGGCCATCTCTGCCTTGAAGCCAGCCTTTTCCATGGCGGCCTTGATGCTGGCCAGGTCGTGCGGCGGCGTCAGTACTTCAATGCCGCCTTCGTCGTCACTGATGACATCTTCGGCGCCAGCTTCCAGTGCCACTTCCATGACCGCATCTTCATTGGTGCCGGGCGCGTAGAGCAATTGGCCGCAATGTTTGAACATGAATGCCACCGAACCTTCGGTACCCATGTTGCCGCCGAACTTGGAGAAGGCATGACGCACTTCGGCGACGGTACGAATACGGTTGTCGGTCATGCAATCGACAATGATGGCAGCACCGTTGATGCCATAGCCTTCATAGCGCACTTCTTCGTAATTGACGCCGTCGAGCGTGCCGCTGCCGCGCTGGATGGCGCGGGTGACGTTGTCCTTGGGCATATTGGCATCGGCCGCCTTGTCGACCGCCAGGCGTAGACGCGGATTGGCATCGGCATCGCCGCCGCCCATACGGGCTGCCACGGTGATTTCCTTAATCAGGCGTGTCCAGATTTTGCCGCGTTTTTCGTCTTGTCGGCCCTTACGGTGTTGAATATTGGCCCATTTGCTGTGTCCAGCCATGATAAATCTTTCCTGCCTTGATGAAACACCTTGCGTCCTGCTTTGCGCATTGCCGCCGAATTCCGTGCAATGTCGTAGATCGCCTTGGATCGGAGAAAGGTGTTCTAGTTATAATCGACCCGGAATTTTATCATACCGGCTACCCCCGACGCCGACTTGGGACGCTCTCTTTATTGGTTTTCATCATGTTCAAGCCGCTTGCCGATGTCTGAAGTCCGTGGTCGCTTCCAGCCGCGTCTTACCTTGCATACGCTCACGCGTGGCGACGGCGTGCTGGGTTTGCGTCCCGGTGGCCTGTTCGGACCGCGTGGCGGCAACGTCACCGTGGCACAAGTGGATTGGACCTATCAGACCGACTCAGGCCTGTACTGGGAAACTGCAGCGCCGCTCACGCTCATGGCGGATGCAACACCAGCAGCGCCGCTGCTGTGCGACGCCGCAGGGCGTCAATGGCGGTTGCAGCGTGATCTGGCAGCAGAGGCGGCGGCCTGGGATCTGCTCGGTGCCAGCGGTTTGCATGCGTTGCCGGCGCAGGCGTTGCAATGGCGCAGCGAGGAACTGGCAACACTGACGGACCCCTTGTGGTCGCAGTTGCAGGAAGAGCGCTTCGGCGATTTCTGGGCCGATCAGGTACCGCAGTTGCAGCAACAAGGCTGGCGCATTGTGGTGCGGCCCGGCTTTGCCCATGAAAGCGTCATGGTTGACGCCTGGCGTCTGGTGGTCAGTCCGGCCGACGGTGAGGTGTTAGGTCGGGAGCTGATCACCGTGCTGCCGCAGTCAGCGACCAGGCGCATCGGCGCAGTGGGTGGTTTGGGGGGGGCCGGGCGCGCCGCCTGGTGGTTGATTAGCATTGGGGTCGAGATCGAAGGGCAGCCTTGCGATCTGGTGCCGATGCTGGCCGATCTGATCGGGCGCGATGCACGCTGGCTCGACCAGCGAAAAATTGCGGCGATTGACGATCTGGCGCTGATTTCCTTGCGAGCACCGGGCGGCAAGCGTGTTGATGCATCGGCTGCAGTGCTCAAGCTGATTGTCGCAGCCATGATCGATCTGTTGACCGACCCGCGTCGCAAGGAAGGCGCCTTGCGCGTGTCCGCCTGGGATGTTTGTCGCATCGATGACTTGTGTGAGCGCCTGGCTACGGGTGAGGGGACTTGGCAATTGCACACCCACGCTGACCTGCAGGCCTTGGCGCAGCGCCTGCGCGCGGCCGGTACACCACCACCGGTGGCGGCACCTGCCGGGTTGAATGTGCATTTACGTGCTTATCAATTACACGGTCTGGCTTGGTTGCAATACTTGCGCGCTCATGATCTGGGCGGCATTCTGGCCGACGACATGGGGCTGGGCAAGACCGCTCAGGTGCTGGCGCATATCCTGCTCGAAAAGCAAGCTGGCCGGCTCGATTGTCCGGCGTTGGCAGTGTTGCCGACGTCGCTGTTGTTTAACTGGCAGGCCGAAGCGCAACGCATGACTCCCGACTTGCGTGTACTAGTGTTGCAGGGCACGCAGCGCGAGCAAGACTTTACCCGGATGGCGCAATACGACCTGGTGCTGACCACCTATGCGCTGGTATGGCGTGATCTTGATGCTTTGTTGCGCCAGCAATTTCATCTGCTGATTCTGGACGAGGCGCAAACTGTCAAAAATGCAGGTGCCCGTGCGGCGCGGGCGGTACGTCGGCTGCATGCGCGCCACCGATTGTGCATGACCGGAACGCCGCTGGAAAATCATTTGGGCGAACTGTGGAGTCAATTCCACTTTCTGATGCCGGGCTTCCTGGGCGAGGCCAGTCGCTTCAAGCGTCTGTGGCGCAAACCGATTGAAGATAACGGTGATGGCGCGCGTGCGCAATTGCTGGCGCAACGCGTACGGCCCTTCTTGCTGCGCCGGCGCAAGCAGGAAGTCGCCAGTGAGCTGCCGGCGCGCACGGTGGCCGTGAAATTACTGCGCTTGCAAGGAGCGCAACGCGACCTCTATGAAAGCGTGCGCGTGGCCGCCGACTTGCAGGTAAAGCGCGCCTTGCAGCGCCGCGGGTTCACTGGCGTGCAGGTCTCCATCATGGATGCCTTGCTGCAATTGCGCCAGGTCTGTTGTGATCCGCGCTTGCTCAGGGGCGCTGCCGGCAAGCACATCGAGAGCGCCAAGCTGGCGCTATTGCGCGACATGCTGCCCACGCTGGTGGCGCAGGGACGGCGCGTGCTGGTGTTTTCACAGTTCGCCACCATGCTCAAGCTGATTGCTGCCGAACTGGATGATTTGCAACTGCCATGGCTGTCGCTGACCGGGCAAACGCCTGTGGCGCAGCGCGCTCAAGTGGTGGCTGATTTTCAGGCCGGCCGTGCGCCGCTGATGCTGGTGAGTCTTAAGGTTGGCGGCATCGGCCTCAATCTGACTGCCGCTGACACCGTGATTCTGTTTGATCCCTGGTGGAATCCAGCTGTGGAGGAGCAGGCCATTGCGCGCGCGCATCGCATCGGTCAGCAGCAGGCGGTACTGGTCTACAAGCTGATTGTCGAAGGCAGCATTGAGGAGCGTATCCAGCAATTGCAGGAGCGCAAGGCGATTTTGGCTGAGGGTGTGCTGGGCAGTGATGCGGCGCTGGCACCCAAATTTGACGAGGCAGAATTGCATGCTTTGCTTTGCCCTTTGCTGGGGTGATATGCCATGCGGGAAGTGACTTGCCTCGATCTCAGAACAGATCACTGCATTTGGTTGCCCAATTGCAATTCATTGATTATGATGTCAAATTGACAATATTCAAGGGGCCATTTTGATTGAGTGCAGATTTAAATTAAATGACAAGTCCATGAGTGTTTTTTCGATTGGAGCATCGTCTTTCCCAGCGTTTTCTGGCCTGGGTACAGATGTTAATCGACGAGCCGCCATGTGCCGTTCAGGTACAGGTCCAATTCCTCCTGGCAAGTACTATATCTTTGATCGCCAATCAGGAGGGATGTTAGGCCCGCTGTGGGACAGACTTGGAGGTAGAGATAAAAGAGCATGGTTCTCTCTTTATGCCATTGACGGAAAAATTGATGACTATCTAATTTGTGACCAGATTACACGGGGCAATTTCCGACTTCATCCAAAATGGATTTATGGAATCAGCAAGGGATGCATAACCATAGAAAACTATTTGGATTTCCAGTGTATCCGGGCGATATTGAAAGGCACGCAACAAGTTGCGGTTGAGGGTACTTCGCTCACAACCTACGGCATAGTAAGCGTTATATGAAAATGTGCTTTCGTGCTTTGCTTGGGTTATGGGTACTGGTGGCAAGCTGGTCATTATCATATTGGTGGCAAACTCATCCCGATACGGTATTGAATCTGCCGGGTTTCATCTGGGACTGGCTGGCTAATTTGTACGGAGTCGAGAATGCTGAACAAGTGGCCGATTTGGAGTTCATAGTGGCGCTTGTCGGATCTCTTATTGCTGTCTCTGCACTAACCTGGTTACTGTTTTTTATCTGGCGCCGATGTCGTTGGCGCATCATGGCCTAAGCAATATTCCGTATTAACCAAGCATCTTTGATCCCTAGAAGAATATGCGCGCACATCGCATTGGCCAGCAGTAGGTGTGCTGGTCTATAAGCTGATCATTGAGGGCGGCATCGAAGATGCGTATCCAGCAATTGCAGGAGCTCAAAGCAATTTTTACAGAAGGGGGGATATGAAAATGCGCTTTCGTGTTTTGCTTGGACTATGGGTACTGGTGGCAAGCTGGTCATTATCATATTGGTGGCAAACTCATCCCGATACGGTATTGAATCTGCCAGATTTCATCTGGGACTGGCTGGCTAATTTGTACGGAGTCGATAATGCTGAACATGTCGCCGATTTAGTGTCCATAGTGGCGCTTGTCGGATCTCTTATTGTTGTCTCTGCACTAACCTGGTTACTGTTTTTTATCTGGCGCCGATGTCGTTGGCGCATCATGTCTTGAGCAATATCCTGCATCAGCCAAGCATCAACGCACCAATCGAGGCAATGAACCGTCGGCAGTCCGCACGCAGACGGTTTACAATCGCCCGATGTCCACCATTCTCCTCTCGCACAACGCTGTTCAACGCCGCGCCTTTCTTACCGGACTGTCGTTTGCCGTGATCGGCGCCATTTTCTTTTCTGCCAAGGCCATTGTGGCCAAGCTGATGTATCGTTATCAGGTCGATGCAGTCATGGTGATTTCACTGCGCATGTTCCTGTCGTTGCCGATGTTTGCCGCGCTGGCTGTGTGGCAGGCGCGCAAGTCGCCGCCGCTGGCCAGAAGCGACTACGGAAAAATCGTGTTTCTCGGCTTGATCGGCTATTACCTGTCGAGCTTTCTGGATTTCCTGGGTTTGCAATACATTTCGGCCGGTCTGGAGCGGCTGATCTTGTTTCTGACACCGTCATTCGTGCTGCTGATTTCATTTTTCTTCTTCAAGCGCCGCGTCACGCTGCTGGAGTGGGGCGCGCTACTGGTGTCCTATGCCGGTACTGCACTGGTGCTGCTGCACGATCTCAAGCACGGCAGCAATGTGTTGCTCGGCAGCGCGCTGGTGCTGGGCGCCGCCGTGTCGTACGGTCTGTATCTGATTTTTTCCGGTGAGTTGGTGCGGCGAGTGGGCGCCATGCGGCTGGTGGCGTATGCGATGTGCGTGTCCTCAGTTGCCTGTATCGTGCAGTTTTTTATTCTTCGTTCGCCAGCGACGCTGATACTGCCGCTGGCGGTCTATCAACTGTCGTTGATCAATGCCGTGTTTTGTACCGTCTTGCCGGTGTGCCTGACCATGATTGCCGTGGCGCGCATCGGTGCTCCCAGCGCCGCCCAGGCAGGCCTGGTGGGGCCGGTGTCAACGCTGTTTCTTGGTGCACTATTGCTTAATGAACCAATTACACTGATTCAACTGATTGGCACGGCGCTGGTGTTGTCGGGAATTTATCTGCTGTCACGCAAGAAAATGTAATTTTTACCACAATCGATTCAGGAGACCGAAATGACTAAAGCGATCAGGATGTTCAAGACCGGTGGACCAGAGGTGATGGAATACGTCGACGTCGAAGTTGGCGAGCCGGGTCCGGGCGAAGTGCTTATTCGTCATGCCGCTTGCGGCCTCAATTTCATTGACGTGTATTTTCGCACCGGTTTATATCCGCAACCGCTGCCTGCCGGTCTCGGCCAGGAAGGCGCCGGCACCATCGAGGCGGTAGGCCCGGGAGTCACTGATTTCCAGATAGGTGACCGGGTTGCCTATGCTGGTCGCGGCAATGGCGCTTATGCCGAGGCACGCGTGATTGCGGCAGATATTCTGGTCAAGCTGCCCGACGCGATCAACTTTGATACCGCCGCGGCCATGATGTTGCAAGGCATGACCGTGCAATATCTGTTGCGCCAGACTTATCCACTCAAGGGTGGCGAAACCATCCTGTTTCATGCCGCCGCCGGCGGTATCGGCCTGATTGCCAGCCAGTGGGCGCGCGAGCTCGGCGTGACCATGATCGGTACCGTCAGCACCGAGGAAAAGGCTGCGTTGGCCAAGGCTAACGGCTGCACTCATGTGATTAATTACAAGACCGAAAACTTCGTCGAACGCGTCAAGGAAATCACCGGTGGCAAGGGCGTGCAGGTGGTATATGACTCGATCGGCAAGGATACCTTCATCGGTTCGCTCGATTGCCTCATGCCGCGTGGCATGATGGTCAGCTTCGGCAACGCTTCCGGTCCTGTGACGCCGTTTGGCCTCAATGAGCTGGTATCGCGCGGTTCATTGTTTTTGACGCGGCCGTCGTTGGGCCACTATGTCGCCACGCGCGCGGCGTTGGAAGCAACTGCCGGTGATTTGTTCGATATGGTCGCCAGCGGTCGCA
>Ga0302155_10000641_pt1 | contig 26767 bp, 22 predicted proteins | sample I_Bog_N3_1_FD_193508 | JGI IMG/M metagenome (GOLD analysis project Ga0302155, IMG submission 193508) | Peat permafrost microbial communities from Stordalen Mire near Abisko, Sweden - I_Bog_N3_1 | ecosystem: Environmental > Terrestrial > Soil > Wetlands > Peat | place: Sweden: Abisko, Stordalen...
GATCGGCTTGATGGAACTGCTCGCGCAGACCAAGCAGACCGCCGAGTTCTCCGCCAACCTGTTCGAAGCCTTCACCCTGGCGACGCTGATCTACTTCACCCTGAACATGAGCCTGATGCTGCTGATGCGCCTGGTCGAGAAGAAAGTCGCGGTGCCCGGCCTGATCTCCGTGGGGGGTAAATAATGGACTTCGATTTCAGTGGTATCGTCCCGGCCATTCCGGGTCTCTGGAACGGCATGTTGATGACCCTGCAGCTGATGGTGCTGGGCGTTGTCGGCGGCCTGGTCATCGGTACGCTCCTGGCCTTGATGCGCTTGTCTTCGAACAAGCTGCTGGCCAACCTCGCCGGTGCCTACGTCAACTACTTCCGCTCGATCCCGCTGCTGCTGGTGATCACCTGGTTCTACCTGGCAGTGCCGTTCGTCCTGCGCTGGATCACCGGCGAAGACACGCCGATCGGTGCGTTCGCCTCCTGCATCGTGGCCTTCATGATGTTCGAAGCGGCGTACTTCTGCGAAATCGTCCGGGCCGGCGTGCAGTCGATCGCCAAGGGCCAGATGGGCGCCGCCCAGGCCCTGGGCATGAGCTATGGCCAGACCATGCGCCTGATCATCCTGCCCCAGGCGTTCCGCAAGATGACCCCACTGCTGTTGCAGCAGAGCATCATCCTGTTCCAGGACACGTCGCTGGTCTACACCGTGGGCCTGGTGGACTTCCTCAACGCCTCGCGCTCGAGCGGCGATATCATCGGCCGCTCCAATGAATTCCTGATCTTCGCAGGGCTCGTCTACTTCACAATCAGCTTTGCCGCCTCGCTGCTGGTCAAGCGTCTGCAAAAAAGGTTTGCCGTATGATCTCTATCAAGAACATCAACAAGTGGTATGGCGACTTCCAGGTGCTGACCGATTGCAGCACCGAGGTCAGCAAGGGTGAAGTGGTGGTGGTCTGCGGTCCTTCGGGCTCGGGCAAGTCCACCCTGATCAAGTGCGTTAACGCCCTGGAACCCTTCCAGAAAGGCGACATCGTGGTCGACGGCACCTCCATCGCCGACCCGAAGACCAACCTGCCGAAGCTGCGCTCGCGGGTCGGCATGGTGTTCCAGCATTTCGAGCTGTTTCCGCACCTGACCATTACCGAAAACCTGACCATCGCGCAGATCAAGGTCCTCGGCCGCAGCAAGGAAGAAGCCACCAGGAAAGGCCTGCAGTTGCTGGATCGCGTCGGTCTGTCGGCCCATGCCCACAAGCACCCGGGGCAACTCTCCGGCGGCCAGCAACAGCGTGTGGCGATTGCCCGCGCCCTGGCGATGGACCCGGTGGTGATGCTGTTCGACGAACCGACCTCGGCCCTCGACCCGGAAATGGTCAACGAAGTGCTCGACGTGATGGTGCAACTGGCCCAGGAAGGCATGACCATGATGTGCGTGACCCACGAAATGGGCTTTGCGCGCAAGGTTGCCAGCCGCGTGATCTTCATGGACCAGGGCAAGATCATCGAGGACTGCAACAAGGACGAGTTCTTCGGCGACATCAGTGCCCGTTCGGAACGTGCGCAGCACTTCCTCGAGAAAATCCTGCAGCACTGAAACGACCCGCTCCCGACACAGCGCCATAGCTGTGGGGGAGCGGACATTTGCGGGAGCAGAGCACTGCTCCCACAGGTTATGCGTACATCCCGATCCTCTTTTCCACAAGAAATACGATCTGGTTGACCCAAGGCAAACGTGATGAAATGCGACCCCAACCTCTATCGCGCGACGCCGCCCTCATTCGCCGTGAAACCCCGCCTGATCCGCCAACTGTTCCTGCCGCCCCTGATCATCCTGCTGATGATCGGCCTGGGCTACGCCGGCTATCGCATCAGCGAACACTATGGCATCCGCACCCTCAGCGAAAACGGCGAACGCCAGCTGGAGCTGCACGCCCGCACCGTCGAAAGCGAGATCAGCAAGTACACCTACCTGCCCAGCCTGCTGGAGCTTGAATCCAGCGTCTCGGCCCTGCTCAAGGAGCCCGACGCCGAACACCGCCAGGCGGTCAACGACTACCTCGAAGGCCTGAACCGGCGCAGCCGCAGTCGGGCCATCTATGTCATGGACACCACCGGTCGGGTATTGGCCACCAGCAACTGGCGCGATGCCGACAGTTACCTGGGTGAAGACCTGTCCTTTCGCGCCTACTTCCAGGACGCCGTGCGCGGCCTGCCCGGGCGTTTCTACGGGATCGGCAGCACCAGCGGCGAACCCGGCTATTACCTGGCCCACGGCCTGGAAGAACATGGCAAGATCATCGGCGTGGCGGTGATCAAGGTGCGCCTCGAAGCCCTTGAAGAACGCTGGCAACGGGCCCGCCTGGAGGCCTTTGTCACGGACGAGAACGGCATCATCATCCTCTCCAGCGACCCGGCCCGGCGCCTCAAGTCCGTGCGCCCGCTGACCCCGGAGATCAAGGAACGCCTGGCCCGCAGCCTGCAATATTACTGGTGGCCGCTGAACGAGCTGCAACCCCTCGCCCGCGAACGCCTGGCCGAGGGTGTGGAAACCCTGACCTTCCCGGCCAACACCGAGCTGGCCAAGGACGGCGACAGCGTCAGCTACCTGGCCCAGACCCGGCGCCTGAGCGATACGCCCTGGCATCTCACCCTGCTCACCCCCTTGCAGGACCTGCGCCGCGAAGCCGCCAACCAGGGCATGCTGGTGGCCGTGGCCTTCGCCCTGGTGGCCTTTCTGCTGATTGCGTGGAACGAGCGGCGCAAGGTTATCGCCACCCGCCTGGCCGCCCGCGAGGCCCTGCAGGAAGCCAACAGCCAGTTGGAGCGGCGGATTGCCGAGCGCACCGTCGACCTGCGCGCCAGCAACGATCGGCTCAAGGACCAGATCCGCGAACGGCGCCAGGCCGAGGAAACCCTGCGCCGCGCCCAGGACGAACTGGTCCAGGCCGGCAAGCTGGCCGCCATCGGCCAGATGTCCACCAGCATCGCCCATGAACTCAACCAGCCGTTGGCCGCGTTGCGCACCCTGTCCGGCAACACCGTGCGTTTCCTCGAGCGCGGCGAGCTGGACACCGCCAGCACCAACCTGCGCACCATCAATGACCTGATCGACCGCATGGGCCGGATCACCGCCAGCCTGCGCGCGTTTGCCCGGCGTGGCGACGACAAGGGCGAGTCGAGCCTGGCCAAGGCCATCGACGCCACCCTGCAGGTCCTCGGCAGCCGGGTCGAAACCCTGCACCTGGAAGTCCATCGAGACTTCGACGACGTGCAACTGGCCATCGACCAGACCCGCCTGGAACAGATCCTGGTCAACCTGGTCGGCAACGCCCTCGACGCCATGCAGGCCCAACCGTTGCCGGAACTGTGGCTGGAAGGCGACTTCGTCGAAGGCAAATACCGTCTGCTGGTGCGCGACAACGGCCACGGCATCGAGCCCGAGGCGCGCAAGCACCTGTTCGAACCCTTCTTCACCACCAAGCCGGGAGAACAGGGCCTGGGCCTCGGCCTGACCCTCTCCGCCAGCCTCGCGGCGGCGGCCAGCGGCCACCTCGGGGTCGAACATCCCCTCATGGGTGGCACCGCCTTCGTCCTCACTTTACCGCGGGTCAACCCTGCCAAGGCCCAGCCGATATGAACAACGACCTCACTGTCCTGATTGTCGAGGACGACCCCCATGTCCTGCTCGGCTGCCAGCAGGCGCTGTCCCTGGAAGATATCCACAGCGAAGGCGTCGGCAGTGCCGAGGAAGCCCTGGCGCGGATCGGCGACAACTTCCCCGGTATCGTCATCAGCGACATCCGCCTGCCGGGCATCGACGGCCTGGAACTGCTGACCCGGCTCAAGGCTCGCGACAGCAGCCTGCCGGTGGTGCTGATTACCGGTCACGGCGATATCTCCATGGCCGTCGGTGCCATGCGCAACGGCGCCTATGACTTCATGGAGAAGCCCTTTTCCCCGGAGCGCCTGGTGGACGTCGCCCGCCGCGCCCTGGAGCAGCGCGGCCTGGCCCGGGAAGTCTGGTCGCTGCGTCGGCAACTGGCCGAACGCGACTCGCTGGAAGGCCGGATCATCGGCCGCTCGCCGGCCATGCAGAACCTGCGGGAACTGATCGCCAATGTCGCCGACACCTCGGCCAACGTGCTGATCGAAGGCGAGACCGGCACCGGCAAGGAACTGGTCGCCCGCTGCCTGCATGACTTCAGCCGGCGTAAATCGCAACAGTTCGTCGCGCTCAACTGCGGCGGGCTGCCAGAAAACCTGTTCGAGAGTGAAATCTTCGGCCATGAGGCCAATGCCTTTACCGGCGCCGGCAAACGCCGCATCGGCAAGATCGAGCACGCCCATGGCGGCACGCTGTTCCTCGACGAAGTGGAAAGCATGCCGATCCCCATGCAGATCAAACTGCTGCGGGTCTTGCAGGAGCGCACCCTGGAACGCCTGGGCTCGAACCAGAGCGTGGCCGTCGATTGCCGGGTCATCGCCGCCACCAAGTTCGACCTCGACGAAATGGGCCGCGCCGGCGAATTTCGCAGCGACCTCTATTACCGGCTGAACGTGGTGACCCTGGAACTGCCGCCCCTGCGCGAACGGCGCGAAGACATCCTGCAATTGTTCGAGCACTTCCTGCAGCAGTCCTCCCTGCGCTTCGACCGTATCGCCCCGGAACTGGACAACCAGACCCTGTCCAGCCTCATGAGCCACGACTGGCCGGGCAATGTGCGCGAACTGCGCAACGTCGCCGAGCGCTTCGCCCTGGGCCTGCCGCCCTTCAAGAAAACCGGCGCGCAAAGCAGCAGCGGGCTGGGCTTTGCCGAGGCCGTGGAAGCCTTCGAACGCAACCTGCTCAACGAGGCCCTGCAACGCAGCGGCGGCAACCTGAGCCAGGCCAGCCACGAACTCGGCATGGCCAAGACCACCTTGTTCGACAAGGTCAAGAAGTACGGTTTGAGTCACTGACGGCGGGCAAGCACAATGGATTTACTGTTGAAAGCCGCCCTTGGCGCCCTGGTCGTGGTGCTGCTCGCCGCCCTGTCGAAAACCCGCAACTACTACATTGCCGGGCTGGTGCCACTGTTCCCGACCTTTGCCTTGATCGCGCACTACATCGTCGGCAAGGGGCGTTCGATCGAGGACCTGAAGACCACGATCCTGTTCGGCATGTGGTCGATCATTCCCTACTTCATCTACCTGGCGACCCTGTATGTGCTGGTGGACCGGCTGCGCCTGGAGACATCGCTGGCACTGGCGGTACTCGCCTGGTTGCTGGCGGCCAGCGTGCTGGTCAGCCTCTGGCTGCGTTTTCACGGCTGATCCGCCGCCGTCGCCCGGCTCCCCGTCCGTTTTGTGCAGGCCTGTCCTTTGCATTTGCCGGCAAAGCCCTTACGCTGTGCGCCTTCATGGACGCTGGAGCGAAGCCGAGCGACTGTGCAATCCGGCGCGCCATAAAGCGTTGACCCTGCTGTTCTAGGAGCTGTTTCCGTGACCCTTGGCGTTTTTTTGCTGGTACTTTTTTCCGTTGTCCTGGACGTGATCGGCCAGCTCTGTTTCAAGATGGGCCTGGACCGTCTGCCAGAGTTGGAAGGTGGCTTCAGGCTGAGAGCCTTCTGGGGCCAGGTCTTCAACGCGCCCCTGCTGTGGTGCGGGATCGGTTCTTATGTCATCGAGTTTTTTGTCTGGATCGAAGCCCTGTCCCGGGCCCCGTTGAGCCTGGTGTTTCCCATCGGGGCCCTGGCCTATTGCGGCGTGGTGCTGGCTGGCAAGGTGGTGCTGGGCGAGACCGTCAGCCGCCGCCGCTGGCTCGGCACCCTGGTGATCACCGCCGGCGTGATGCTGGTGGCCATTTCCGGCGCTTGAGGGCTCCATTCATGTTCGAAGGAAATTGTTGATGAGCGGTTCAAAACACATCGATTGGCTGCACGGGCGCTTCGGCACCATCGTGCTCTGGGCCTTGCTGATCGCTTGCGAAAGCGGCGGACAGATCGCCACCAAGATCGGCGGCGACCAACTCGGGCAGACCGATTTCAGTTTGCAATGGCTGCACGCGGTACTGCTCAACCCGGGTGTCTGGGTGGCGGTAGCCTGTTATATCGGGGCGTTTTTCGTCTGGATGCTGATTCTGCGACGCAGCACGCTGTCCCTGGCGTTTCCGCTGAGTTCGCTGGTGTTTGTCGCGGTGCTGCTGGCGTCCTGGCTGGGGCTGAACGAGCAGATCAGCCTGCTGCACTGGATCGGTGTGGCGGTGATCATCGGCGGGATTGCGTTGCTGGCCGAAGGTGAGAAGAACTAGCCAGCGATGGCGGTGAATGTGACACCGCTATCGCCGGCAATCGAGCGTCGACCGACGCTCCTGCAGGATCAGCTCCGGCCTCAGAACTTGTAGCTGATCGCCGTCTGGATCTGACCCTGGTCGCTGTCGCCCTTCTGCTTGACGATGCTGCTGTCCGCCGCCGAACCCACCAGGTGAATCCAGCTGGCGCTGGTCATCAGCGACCAGTTGCCGCCCAGGGGGATGGCAAAGCTCTGGGTCAGCGTCACATTCTGGAAACCACCGCCGGCGTGGTACTGACGGATCCCCGAGTCCTGTGCCTCCTGGGCACTCACACCGAAGAAAGTCTGCGCCTGGCGCTCATCGGCATAGTGCGCGGTGAAGTTGCTGCGGCCGATAATCCCCATGCCCAGCGGATAACCCAGCTCACCGCCCAGGCGTCCCAACAGGCCGCCCTGCCCGCTACCGCCGCCGACGGCACTGCCCAGCTCGGCGAACAGCCGCCAGAAGTCGGCCGGCGCGTATTCCACGAAACCACCCACCACGCCCATGTCCGGCACATCGCGCAAACCACGCAACGAGCCGTTGGAGTCGCGCCCTGGCACGTAATTGGCAAAAGGCCCGATGCTGAAACCGTTGGCCTTGAACGCGTCCCAGGTCAGGCCGTCATCGCCGCTGAGGCTGACATTGCCCCAGTCCAGGTCCACATACGGCAGGGGCGTGACTTCATAACGGCTACCCGACGGATCATAGGGCTGATAACCCACCCCAGCCCCTACCTGCCCGGTCGGACCTTCATCCGCCAGGGCGGCGTGGCTCCAGCCACCCAACGAAAAAAGGCCGGCCAGCAGCAATGAGGAGGTCAGACGAATCATGAAAGTGTCCTTGTCGATACATGCCTTCGCGTTCACGAACACGACTTTTAGTAGGCAAGCACTGATGTTGTTTGTAGGAAGCTACAAATTTTGTAGCTCCATGTACGTAATCTGATACATGCACGGGATTTATCCCACGAGAATACCGGATTTAAGCACTTGGCACACTCCGTGCTCTGCGTAGGGCATGCGCAGTGTGCGCTCTTATTCAACAGGTACAAGCAGATGATGCACTGGCATATCGTGTGTGATTTCGATGGGACCATCTCCCGCACCGACGCGATCGACAACATCCTTGAGCGATTCGCCGACCCGAGCTGGGAAAGCATCGAACAAGAGTGGCTGGACGGTCATATCGGTTCGCGTGAATGCCTCAGCCGCCAACTGGCGCTGGTCAAGGCTTCGCCCGCTGATTTGCTGGCGTACTTCGACACCATCGATATCGACCCGGACTTCCCGGACTTCGTCGATCATGTCATGGGCCTGGGCGCGTCCATCGAAGTGGTCAGCGACGGCATCGAACAAGGCATCGCGCGGATCCTCTCGCGCAACTACGTGACCTTGCTGCCGATCCTCGCCAACCGCCTGCGCCAAGTCGACCACAACAGCTGGCGCATCGACTTCCCGTATTCCAGCGACGCCTGCCGTGCCGCCTCCGGCAACTGCAAATGCAAGTCCGCGCCCAAGGGCAAACGCATCCTGGTGATCGGCGACGGTCAATCGGACATGTGCGTGGCCGGCACCGCCGACTTCGTTTTCGCCAAGGGCCGCCTGGCCGAGCATTGCGAACGCAACAACATTCCTTACGCGCGCTTCGACTCCTTCGCCGAGCTGCCAGCCATGCTGGCCCTGCTGCCGAACGACATCGCGGCGAACGCCGGCAACTACTCTATCGATCTTGAACAACAGGAACTCTTCCACCATGTCTGATATTCGTATCGCTACAGCCGAAGACCAGGTGCTTCTGGAAAAAGAAGCCAAATATTGCTCCTACGGCGATACAGTTCACTACATCGAACCACCGCGCATTTTCAGCCGCTGCGAAGGTTCCTATGTCTGGGACACCGAAGACCAAGCCTACCTCGACCTGCAAATGTGGTACTCGGCGGTCAACTTCGGCTACGCCAACCCACGTCTGAACAATGCCCTGAAAAAGCAGATCGACACCCTGCCGCAGATCGCCAGCCAGTACCTGCACAAAGGCAAGATCGAACTGTCGGAAATGATCGCAGTCGACGCCAAGAACAAGTTCGGCCTCGACGGTCGCGTGCACTTCAACGTCGGCGGTTCGCAGTCCATCGAAGACTCGCTGAAAGTCGTGCGTAACGCCACCAACGGCAAGAGCCTGATGTTCGCCTTCGAAGGCGGCTACCACGGCCGTACCCTGGGCGCGTCCTCGATCACTTCGAGCTACCGCTACCGTCGCCGCTACGGCCACTTCGGCGAGCGCGCACAGTTCATCCCGTTCCCGTACCACTTCCGCGGCCCGAAAGGCATGACCAAGGAAGAATACGGCAGCCACTGCGTGCAGCAGTTCGCCCGTCTGTTCGAAACCGAATACAACGGTGTCTGGGACCCTAAAGTCGGTACCAGCGAATACGCCGCGTTCTACGTCGAGCCGATCCAGGGCACCGGCGGCTACGTGATCCCGCCGATGAACTTCTACAGCGAGCTGAAGCAGGTCCTCGACCAGCACGGCATCCTGATGGTCGTCGACGAAATCCAGATGGGCTTCTGGCGTACCGGCAAGCTGTGGTCGATCGAACACTTCGACGTCAAGCCGGACGTGATCGTCTTCGGCAAGGCGCTGACCAACGGCCTGAACCCGCTGGGCGGCATCTGGGCCCGTGAAGAACTGATCAACCCGAAGATCTTCCCACCAGGCTCCACCCACTCCACCTTCGCCTCGAACCCACTGGGTACGGCCGTTGGCCTGGAAATGTTCAAAATGACCAGCGAAGTCGACTACGGCGCCATGGTCATGGCCAAGGGCAAGTACTTCCTCGAAGGCCTGCAAGAGCTGCAGAAACGCTTCCCGATCATCGGCGACGTCGATGGCCTGGGCCTGGCCCTGCGTTGCGAAATCTGCACCGCTGACGGCTTCACCCCGGACAAGGCCACCCTGGACTACATGGTCGAGGAAGGCATGAAGGGCGACATGGTGGTTGACGGTCAGAAACTCGGCCTGATTCTCGACGTGGGCGGCTACTACAAGAACGTGATCACCCTGGCTCCGTCGCTGGAAATCAGCTATCCGGAAATCGACCTGGGTCTGAAACTGCTCGAGCAACTGCTGAACCGAGCCATGAAGCGGTGAACATGACACCTATCGATCTGGGCGAAGGCGATGCTGGCTTCGTACTCGGCTCGGGTCCGGTCGGGATCTTGCTGATCCACGGCCTGACCGGCACCCCGACGGAACTCCGTCGGGTGGCCCAGGGCCTGGCCAAGAAGGGCAACTGCACGGTTTACGTGCCGACCCTGGCCGGGCACTGCGGCGGCAACGAAGACCTGCAGGCCACCGGCTGGCTGGACTGGTATGAAGGCGTACGCAAGACGTTCGTGGCAGTGAAACAACGCCACGAACAGGTTTTCGTCGGCGGCCTGTCCATGGGTGCGGTGATGTCCATGTACATGGCCTCCGAGCACCCGGGCCAGATCGCCGGGCTGCTGATGTACTCGACCACCCTGCGCTACGACGGCTGGAGCATTCACAAGCTGGCGTTCCTGACGCCGTTGCTGATGAAGATCCCGTTCGGCGTGCACATCTGCCGTTTCGAGGAAAAGCCGCCGTATGGCATCAAGAACGAACGCCTGCGGGCCATCGTCGAGCGCCAGATGAAAGCCGGCCAGAGCAGCGATGCGGGGCTGTTGACCATGGAAGGCATCACGGTGCGCGAACTGCACCGGATGAACGCCGTGGTCATGCGCCGCATGCCGTCGATCAAGACCCCGGCCCTGGTGATCCACTCCATCGAGGACGACATCACCAGCCCATGGAACGCCGACTACGTCGAGCGTCACCTGGGTGGTCCGGTGACCAAGGTCATGCTCGACAACTGCTATCACATGATCACCGTCGACCTGCAATACAAGGAAGTGATCGAGCTGAGCGCCGACTACGTCGAGCGTTTGAGCGGCATCTCGAGCGAGCCTGAAGCACAGCGGCAACAGGCCTAAGGAAAGACCCCGTGATCAGCGCCCAAGCCTTCTCGACCATCGAGGCTATCGACCGTAACGCCTGGAACGATTGCTTTGTCGGCGTCCTGGAGAATTGGGAGTATTACCTGGCGGTGGAGAAAGCCGGCATCGAAGACTTTGAATGGCGCTACCTGGCGCTGTTCGAAGACGGTCGTTTGCTGGCGGTCGCCCCCGCCTTCCTGACTTCCTACAAACTCGACACCACGGTGCAGGGTTTGGTTAAACGCATCACCGGTTGGATCAATCGATTCCTGCCAGGATTGCTCGAATTTCCGCTCTACGCCATCGGCTCGCCGGTGGCGGAGCGCTGCACCGCCGGAACGGCCAGCCATGTGCCGCCGGTACGGCGCCAGGCCCTGCTCGGACAGTTGCTCGCCCTGGCCCGCGATGACGCCCGGCAATTGGGCATCCGCCTGATCGCCGTCAAGGACGCCCCCAGCGACGACAACGACTGGAGCCGCAGCTGCAAGGCCGCCGGCTACCAGGCCATGCCCAGCCTGCCCAACGCGCTGTTGCCGATCCCGTTCGGCTCCATCGACGCCTACCTGGGGACCCTGGACAAGACCACCCGCAAGGACCTGCGGCGCAAACTGCGGCTGCCCGGGCCACGGATCGAATGGCGACGCAACATCGACGATGTGCTGCCACGGATCATGGACCTGTACCAGGCAACGCTGGCCCGTAGCGAGCTGCAATTCGAACGGCTACCGGCGGGTTACTTCACCAATGTGCTCGAACACATGGACGAACGCGCGGCCTGCGTCCTGTACTGGGCCGGCGACCGCCTCGTGGCGTTCAACCTGGTGCTGTTCGACGGCGACCGCCTGATCGACAAGTTTTTCGGGCATGAGGTGAACCAAAGCCGCGAACCCAATCTCTATTTCCGCAATTGGCTGGCCAATGTCGAGTACTGCATCCGCCACCAGATTCCGGTCTACGAGTCCGGGCAGGCCGGCTATGCCAGCAAGATTCGCCTGGGATGCAGCTTCCAGGGCAACAATATGTTTTTCCATCATCGCAACTGGCTGATCAACAATGTCCTCAGAGGGGTCAAACTGTTGGTTCGCCCGGATCGATTCGACCCTGCCATGTCTGCTGCAATAAGCGAAACCTGATGACCACCACGCCAGAACGCCGCCGAAAACGACGCCCCTTCTCGATCTCGCGCTGGAGCGTGCAACGCAAGTTGCTGCTGGCGTTCTGGCTGGTCAGCGTGATACCGACCATGATTGCCGCGGAACTGGCGGCCACTACCCTGTCGCAGATTTTCGACAGCAACGTGCGCATCTGGCTGCAAGAATCGACGAAGGTGGTCAAGGACGAAATCAGCGAGATCAAGCGTTCCAACGCCCGCGTCGCGCAATTGTTCCTGCTCTACACCCGCCCGCCCAGCTCGCACCGGGCCGCCAAGCATGACAAGTTGACCGCCGACATCGCCGACGCCATGGGCATCGACCTGGTCGCGCTGGTGCGCACCCAGGATCACAAGGTGGTGTTCACCACCCAGCCGGATGACATCGTCTCGCAGATCAGCACCGCGCCGAATGCCGTGTTGCAGACCATCCAGGTCGCGGGCGTGACCACCGGCGTGGTGGTCTCGACCTTCGACACCACCCAGGACGGCGTCGACTACCAGATGGTCATCGCCACCTACCTGGACAGCAGTTTCCTCAACAGTGTCGCCGACGTGCACTCCCTGGACCTGCGCCTGTACCTGGCCAACCCCCAGGGCTTCTCGGAAATATTCTCCACCCAGCGTTTCGAAGATCACCCCAGCAACGTGCCCGACAACATCACCGACAACCTGCGTGAAACCCGCCAGCCCAGCGAGGTCTTCACCAACCGCTACAGCGGCCTGTACTGGCCGATCTTCAACGACACCGGTGACCTGCAAGGGGTGATTTTCAGTGGCCTGCTGCGCCATACCAGCCTGGTCGGCCTGGTCAACCAGAGCAACCTGTTCATCCTGATTTTCATGCTCGGCTCGCTCTTGTCCCTGAGTGTCGGCTGGCTGGTCTCGCGGCGCCTGACCCTGCCCTTGCGCGGCCTGGCCGAAGGCGTCAGCGCGGTGATCTCCGGCGACTACAACAAGCGTATCCCGGTGACCGGCAGCGACGAGTTGTCGGAACTGAGCCATACCTTCAACCACATGACCGAGCGCCTGGGCGAACTGCATCACCTCGAAGCCCAGTTGCGCCGTCGCGATCGCCTGCACGCCCTGGGCGAAGTCGCCATGGGCCTGGCCCACGAAATCCGCAACCCGCTGGGCATCATCAAGACCGCCACGCAGTTGCTGCACCGTCGCGCCAACCTGCCGGACACCGACAAGCGTCACCTGGAATACGTGATCAGCGAAGTCTCGCGGATCAACGACCTGATCACCGAGTTCCTCGATTTCGCCAAGCCCAGCGCACCGATTCGCGCGCTCTACCCGGCCCGCGAGCTGGCCGAGGAAATCCTCGGTTTCTGCGCCCCGGAACTGGCGATCCACAATATCGACGCACAGATCGACGACCAGGCGCCCGGCGCCACCCTGTATGCCGACTCCCGGCAGCTGAAACAGGCCTGCCTGAACCTGATCCTCAATGCCATCGACGCCATGCCCAAGGGCGGGCGCCTGACCATTGGCATTACCAAGGACCCGCGCTACACCATCATCAGTGTGACCGACACCGGCCAGGGCATCGAGCCGGACATGATCGAACGTATTTTCACGCCGTTCGTCACCACCAAGGCCTCGGGCACCGGCCTGGGCCTGGCGAAGGTCTATTCGATCATGGAAAACCATGACGGGCGTATCGAGTGCATCAGCGAAAAAGATGCCGGCGCGACCTTCAACCTGTACATTCCGGCCCATGGTGGCGACCTGGACCACGAGGATGAGGAAGAAGACGATGACGCATAACGTTCTGGTGGTCGATGACGAGCCCAAACTCTGCGACCTGCTGAGCTCGGCACTGAGCCAGAACGATATCCGGGTCTTCACCGCCGGCAACGGCCTGGAAGCCCTGGTGGTGCTGGAACAGGAAGACATCGATCTGGTCATCAGCGACTGGCGCATGCCCGGCATGGACGGGCCGCAGTTGCTCTCGGAGGTCAAGCTGCGTTTCCCGCAGTTGCCGGTCATCGTGATGACCGCCTACAGCACCGTGAAGAATGCCGTGCAATCGATGCGCAACGGCGCCTTCGACTATATCGCCAAGCCGTTCGACATCGACGAGCTGGACATCACCGTCAACAAGGCCCTGCAATTTCGCGACATCCTGCGGGACAACGCGCGCATGCGCGCCGAGCTTGACGAGCACCAGCAGATCGACAGCCTGGTGGGCGACAGCCCGACCTTCCGCCGGGTCCTGCAAGCCGTGGATTCGGTGCGCGAGAGCAACGCCACGATCCTGCTGACCGGCGAAAGCGGCACCGGCAAGGAAATGGTCGCCCGGGCCATCCACAAGCATGGCAACCGCGCCGACATGCCGTTTGTCGCGGTCAACTGCGCGGCAATTCCCGAAGGCTTGCTGGAAAGCGAGATGTTCGGCCATCGCAAGGGCGCCTTTACCGGGGCCGTTGCGGACCGCGTCGGGCGCTTTATGCAGGCCGACAAGGGCACGCTGTTTCTCGATGAAATCGGCGACATGCCCCTGGCCTTGCAGGCCAAGATCCTCCGTGCACTACAGGAGAGGATCATCGAGCCGGTGGGCGATCCGCGCGAGCGCAAGGTCGATGTGCGAGTGATTGCCGCGACCAACAAGAACCTGCTGCAAGCGGTGGCCGACAAGGAGTTTCGCGAAGACCTCTATTACCGCTTGAACGTCTTCCCGATTCCCCTGCCCGCCCTGCGCGAGCGGGTCGAGGACATCGCGCCACTGGCCCGGCATTTCGCCCATACCCTGGGCGCCACCGCCGGCAAGCGCATCGACGGTTTCAGCGCGCAAGCCTTGCAGGCGATGCTCAACTACCCGTGGCCGGGGAATATCCGTGAACTGCAGAATTGCGTGGAACGGGCGACCATCGTCGCGGCCGGGCACGTGATCGAAGAGACCGACCTGCCGGCTTACCTGTTCGAGCCGACACCGCCCCAGAGCAGTGCCAATCCGCTGCCCGGCATCGCCCCCGGCCTGCCGAAGGACCTCGACGCGGCCCTGGCGGACGTGGAGAAGGCTTATATCCTCGCGGCCCTGCAGGAAAGCAATGGCGTGCAGGCAGCCGCGGCGCAGTTGATCGGGATTTCCGAACGCAGCTTCTGGTATCGCCTGAAGAAGCTGGCGATCCACGTCGACAAGATCATCCGCTGAAGCGGGTTCGGAAACCCCTGCATAACCTGTAGGAGCATGGCTTGGCGGCGATAACGATGAGTTCCCTCAGAGCTGTGCCCAACGACTGACATCCGCCTGATGCAGGCGCAGATACGGCAGCACCGCCGCCAGCAACGGCGCCTTGAACGCCTCCTGGAAACGATGGGCCAGCCCCGGGATCAATACCAGCTGACTGCCCTGGATATGCGCCGCCAGGTGCACGCCGTGCATCACCGGTAGCAATGGATCCGCCGTGCCATGGACCACCAGGGTCGGCACCCGCAGTTGATTGAGCAACGGCACCCGGCTCGGCTCGGCGAGAATCGCCATGATCTGGCGCTTCACCCCTTCCGGATTGAAAGCACGGTCATAGGACGCCGCCGCCTGCTGCAACAGCTTGCTGCGATCGTCGCGCACCTCGGGGCTGCCCAGGGCAGCCAGCAGATCGGCTTGCTGCTCGATCGCCACCTCACGGTTCGGCGCGCTGCGTCGCGAGAGCAACTGCACCAGTGCCGCACTCGGCGCCGGCAGGCCCTCGGCACCGGAACTGCTCATCACCAGGGTCAGGCTCTCGACCCGCTCCGGCGCCATCGCCGCTACGTGCTGGGCGATCATGCCGCCCATGCTCGCACCCAGTACATGGAACTGCTGGATCTGCAACGCATCCATCAGGCCCAGGGCATCGCCGGCCATGTCGGTCAGGGTATAAGGCGCCGCCACCGGCAGGCCGAGCTTGTAGCGCAATACCTCGAAGGTCAGGTTGGCGCTGGCCGGCGCCTGGCGCCAGGTGGACAGGCCGACATCGCGGTTGTCATAGCGAATCACCCGGAACCCCTGCTGACAGAGCGCGACCACCACCTCGTCCGGCCAGTGGATCAGTTGCCCGCCCAGGCCCATGACCAGCAGCAAGGCCGGATCCGAGGCACGCCCGATACTCTGGTAGGCCAGGCTGACGTTTTCCAGGTCGACCCGCTGGGTCGGAACATTGACATCGCATCTTGAAGCCGCAAAAGACGGCAGGCCGAACAGCAGTGCGGCCAGGAAAATTACTACACGCATGAAAACACCGAAACGCAGAACCCCATTGAGGCGCGAGTTTGATGTTATTTGTTCAACCGCGCTGCCACAGTTCCGTGACAGTTTGATGAAGATTGCCGAGTGGCACCGGCTCCCACAGGCTCGCATCAACCCAGCGAGAGCGCTCCTGTCGACAGCCAGGGCAACATGAGACAAACTCATGCCCTGCCCGCCACTCACAAAATCTACTCATGGAGCCCCAGGTGCTGGAAATCCGTCACTTGAAAACCCTTCACGCGCTGCGCGAAGCCGACAGCCTGGTGGAAGCCGCCGAACGCCTGCACCTGACCCAGTCGGCCCTGTCCCACCAGTTCAAGGAACTGGAAGAGCGCCTGGGCATGCCGTTGTTCGTGCGCAAGACCAAGCCGGTGCGGTTCACCAGCGCCGGACTGCGCCTGCTGCAACTGGCCGACGCCACCTTGCCGCTGCTGCGCGGGGCGGAGCGGGATATCTCGCGCCTGGCCGGTGGTACCGCCGGCCGTCTGCACATGGCGATCGAATGCCACAGTTGCTTCCAGTGGTTGATGCCGACCATCGACCAGTTCCGCGATGCCTGGCCGGAAGTCGAGCTGGACCTGGCTTCGGGCTTTTCCTTCACCCCGCTGCCGGCCCTGGCCCGTGGCGACCTCGACCTGGTGGTGACCTCCGACCCGCTGGAGTTGGTGGGCATCACCTACGTGCCACTCTTCACCTATGAAGCCATGCTCGCGGTGGCCAACCAGCATGCGCTGGCCAACAAGCCTTATATCGTGCCCGAGGACCTGCTCAAGGAAACCCTGATCACCTACCCGGTGGAGCGCGACCGGCTGGATATCTTCACCCGTTTCCTCGAACCCGCGGACGTCGAACCGGCGCAGGTGCGCACCTCCGAACTGACGGTGATGATGATGCAACTGGTGGCCAGCGGCCGTGGTGTCTGCGGCATGCCCCATTGGGCGCTGCACGAATACAGCTCGCGGGGTTACGTCAAGGCCAAGCGGCTGGGCGAGAAAGGCCTGTTCGCCACCTTGTATGCGGCAGTCCGCACCGACATGCTCGATGCGCCCTACATGCGTGACTTCCTGCTGACGGCCAAGGACACTTCGTTCTCGACCCTCGATGGGGTCAGCGCGGTACGCTGAAACCCCGCGGCGCCATGAAACATCAGGCGCCTGGCACCCGCGAAGCACGATAAAACGGCAGGATCAGGTCCCGTGTCAATGGCGCGAGGAACAGGCCGCCATCACCAGCCGGATCGATCCAGACCACCTCTTCGATCTCGGCGGCGGGTTCCAGCGGTTCGTCGGTATGGACCCGGAACAGCTCGGCCACCACCTGGTGACCCGGCTCATTGGCCGCCGCTGCCGCAAACTGGCCGAGGTAGGTCGCGGCAGTCGTGTCGATGACCAGCCCCAGCTCTTCTTCAAGTTCGCGGGCCAGGGCATGGACCGGTTGCTCATCGGCTTCGATCTTGCCACCCGGCTGCATGAAGGCCTGGGTACCACGTTTGCGCACCAGCAGGGTTCGACCGTCGGGGCCGATCAACAGGGCGGCGGCGATACGGATAGTTTTGCAGGTCATGGGGATCACAACGGCCTTGGGAAAAGGCCGCAGGATCACATGGGCGGCGATGACCGTGCAATCATGAGAAGGTGCTATTCGGCCTGTTCCAACAACGCCAGGACTTCCTCCGGAATCTTGACGAACACACTGTACTTGGCGCCTTCCATGGATTCGAAGGCAATCAGCTTGTCCACCAGCGCCGCGCTGAGGACCTTGCCGGCGTTGAGCAGCAGCATGCCGTTGTCGGCATTGAGGTTGCGCGCCAGGATCATCCCGGCCACCAGCTCGCGGGTGCTCATGACCTTCACCGACGGATCGCCCAGGGTCACATCGCTCAGGTACTCGGCGCAGACCTTGACGAAGTCCTCGACCAGGCCCGGGTCGTAGAGCTTGCCGGCGTACTTGCGAATAAAGAGCAGCGCCTCGTCGCTGTTCATCTGCCGCTCGAGAATCAGGCCGCGCTGCAACTCGATGAAGTCCACCGCCAGTTTCAACACCCGCGACCCGAAGGGAATCCCCTCGCCCTTGAGGTGATCGGGAAACCCCGTGCCGTCCCAGCGCTCCTGGTGATGCAGAATCAACCGGGCCGCATCCTGCATCGGCTCCAGGGTCATCAGCAGCGACTCGCTCTGCTTCGGATAACCGCGATAACGGTCGCGATCGGTGTGGTGCAGCAGGTCGGCCGGCGCGCCCATCATGCTGTCGGTCCAACTCATCTTGCCGATGTTGTGCAGGGCCGCGGCCATGGCCAGGTCGCGGCTGGCCGCGTCATTCATGACATGGACCTTGCAGTAGATCTTGACCAGATCGATGATCGCCCGGTTGGTCTGCTTGTCCTTGGGCAGACGCCATTCGACCATCCGCGAGAACACCTCGGCCGTGACGGCGTAGCTGCGCTTGAGTTCTTCATAGGCCAGGTCGAGCATGTCGGCGGTCTGCTGGACTTCACTGGTGCGCGCGATCACGCGCTTTTCCAGGGTCGCATTGAGCGACTGCAACTGCCGGTTCTGCTCGCGGACCAACAGCTGCAAACGCTGGCGCTCACGCTCCGAGTGCTGGAAGGCCAGGCCCTGGGTGATGGTCATCAACAGCTCTTCATCGTTCCAGGGTTTGCTCAGGTAACGGTAGATCCGCCCTTCGTTGATCGCCTTGGCGATCATGTCCAGGTCGGCGTAACCGGTCAGCAGGATCCGCAGGCAGGCCGGATACAGCTCATGAACCCGCGCCAGCAGAGTGGCACCGTCCATGTTCGGCATGCGCGCATCGCTGATCACCAGGTCGATGGGCTGCTCGGCCATGATCTCCAGGGCACGGGCACCGCTGTCGGCGAGGAACAGTTCGTAGCCCTGGCTGCGCAGCAAACGACGCAGGCTGTTGAGGATCGACTCTTCATCGTCAACCAGCAGAACACGGGGTTTGATCACGACTTCAACTGTGGATTCATCCATGGAGCACCTCATGTCTGCGTCAGGCTTAGATCCAGGGACCTTTGAATAGCCGGCAGTCCCTGTCTTTTGCGCTAAGGGTAGATGTTCGACCATCAATTGGCATCATGTTTATCAGCAATCCAGCTCAGGCCGATCTATGCTGCAAGCAATCCAGCGTGCCACAGCAAGCGTGGTTATCAGGAAAGGAACTCCGCATGAACTCGGTACATCCCGCTGTCAGTGCGACCGGAGCCTTGCAATGAGCATCCCGGCCGCGCGCGCCAATCGTCGCATCCTGATCATCGACGACACGCCGTCGATCCACGAAGACTTTCGCAAGACCCTCTGCCCGGAAGAAGTCGAAGACCACTTGCAAATGGCTGAGCAAGCCTTGTTCGGCGACACCATCGCCCGCAAGGTCGATTGTTTCGAACTCGATTCGGCGTTCCAGGGCCAGGACGGCCTGGCCAAGGTCGAACAGGCCCTGTTGCAAGGGCAACCCTACGCCATGGCCTTTATCGACATGCGCATGCCGCCGGGCTGGGATGGCCTGCAAACCCTCGAACGGCTCTGGCAAGCCGATCCCAAGCTGCAAGTCGCACTGTGCACCGCCTATTCCGATTACTCCCTGGAAGAGATGAACGAACGGGTCGAAATGGGCGATCGCCTGCTGATCCTGAAAAAACCCTTCGATGCCATCGAGATTCGCCAACTGGCCAGTGCCCTGACCGTCAAATGGCAGATGACCGAAGACGCCGCGCTGAAAATGGACCAGCTCGAACAGGCCGTCGAAGAACGTACCCGCGAGCTGTCCGATGCCAACATCATCGTGCAGAACAGCCCGACCCTGCTCTATCGCCTGCGCGGCGAGCCTTCGTTCCCGCTGATGTACATCTCCCACAACATCACCAAGTTCGGGCATGTCGCCGAGGACTTGCTGGCCTCGACCGACTGGGCCGCGGAGCTGATCCACGCCGATGACCAGGAAAAGGTCGACGCGGCCATGGCCAAGGTCCTCGACAAGGACGCCGAGGGCGCCTCGATCGAGTTTCGCCTGCGTACCGGTGACGGCCAGTTGCGCTGGGTGGAAAACCGCTACGTGCCGGTCCGCGACCCGGAGGGGCGTTTGCTGGAAGTCGAAGGCATCATCATCGACATCACCGAACACAAGCTCGCCGAAGAGAAAATCGCCCTGCTCGCCCGCACCGACGGGCTCACCGGGCTGGCCAACCGCTCGACCCTGATCGAGCGCCTGCACCAGAGCTTTGCCGCTGCCCGGCGTGGCGCCTCGCCGTTCGCGGTGTTCTACCTGGACCTGGATCACTTCAAGCACATCAACGACACCCTCGGGCATCCGGTGGGCGACCTGCTGCTGCAGGAAGTCTCCCGACGCATCCAGGCCTGCACCCGGGAAAACGATGTGGTGGCGCGCCTCGGCGGCGATGAGTTCGCGGTGCTGCAGACGGAAATGCTCGACCCCGCGCAATCCGGCGCCCTGGCGAGCAAGATACTCAAGACCCTGGTGGAGCCTTACCAGTTGGAAGGCAATGAAGTGCGGATTTCGGCCAGCGTCGGCATCAGCACCTATGCCCAGGACAGCGAAAGCGCCGACAGCATGCTGGTCCAGGCCGATATGGCGCTGTATCGCTCCAAGAACAGCGGGCGCAACCAGTACCACTTCCATTCCGAGGAGATCAACCAGGAAGTCATCGACCGGGTCGCGATTACCCAGGACCTGAAAAAAGCCATCGAACAGGACGAACTGGAGCTGCATTACCTGCCGGAAGTCGACCTGGGCAGCGGCAAGATCCTCGGCATGGAGGCACTGGTGCGCTGGAACCACCCTGAGCGCGGCATACTCGGCGCCGACCAGTTCATCCCCGCCGCGGAAAAGACCGGCACCATCGTCGCCCTGGGGCGCTGGGTACTGGAGCAGGCCTGCCGGCAGATGCACCAATGGCGCAAGGACGGCATGGCACCGCCGGTAATCGCCATCAACCTGTCACTGGCCCAGCTCAAAAGCGGCAGCGAACTGATTCGCGATGTGCTCGAGACCACCGGCAAATGGGGGCTGTCGCCCGCGGACCTGCAGTTCGACGTCACCGAAGCGACCCTGGCCCACACCAAATGGACCCAGAACGACGTACTGCCCAAGCTGCGCGAACTCGGCGTGAAGATCGCCATCGATGATTTCGGCACCGACTACTCGTCCTTCGACTACCTCAAGACCTACCGCGTCAACCACCTGAAGCTGGCCCAGTCGCTGATCAACCACGCGAGCCAGGACGTGGAAAGCGCCACCACCTTGCGGGCGATCATCAACTTTGCCCGGGAAGTGGGGATCGGCATCATCGCCGAAGGCGTGGAAACCCAGGAGCAGCGCCATTCATTGATGGCCACCGGTTCACCGATGACGGCCCAGGGCTATTACTTCAGCAAGGCCGTCGACAGCCAGCGTGCCAGCGAACTGCTGCACGCCGGCCATATCCCCCCCCGTCCAACGTCAGAGATCCGCCTATGAATCGCGCAGCCGGCGCTGCCAACAAGCGCATCCTGATCATCGACGACACCGCCTCGATTCATCAGGACTTTCGCAAGATCCTCGGGCCCGAACAGGAGGATGAACTGAGCCTGGACACCACCGAGCACCTGCTGTTCGGCACCACTCGCCCGCAGCGCCAAAGCTTCGAGATCGACTCGGCCTACCAGGGGCAGGAGGCGCTGGAGCTGGTGAAGCTGGCCTTGGCCGCCGAGAAACCCTATGCCATGGCCTTTCTCGACATGCGCATGCCGCCGGGCTGGGACGGCCTGGAAACCATCGAGCAACTGTGGGCCGTCGACCCGGAGTTGCAAATCGCCCTGTGCACCGCCTACTCGGACTACTCCTGGGAGTCCATGGACGAACGCATCGCCTTTGGCGACCAACTGCTGATCCTGAAAAAGCCTTTCGACGCCCTGGAAATTCGCCAGATGGCCAGTGCCCTGACCTGGAAGTGGCAGCTGGCGCGGGACATCGCCTCGAAGATGACCCATCTGGAGCGAACCATCGAGGAGCGGGTCCAGGAACTGCTGCAGGTTTCCCGGCTACTGCAATTCGATGTGCTCACCGAACTGCCCAACAGCACCCTGCTCGGCGACCGCCTGGGACAGGCCATTGCCCTGGCCAAACGGCACAGCGAACAGGTGGCGGTGATGTTTATCGGGCTGGATCGGTTCAAGCGCATCAACAATGCCATGGGCTATCCGGCGGGCGATGAAATGCTCAAGCATGTCGCCGATTGCCTGGTGGCCGCCTTGCGCCAATCGGACTCGGTGTTTCGTTACCGTTCCGATGAGTTTGTCCTGGTGCTGCCCGAGTTCATCCACCCGCAATATACCCGTGGCACCGCCGAGAAAGTGCTCGCGGCACTCAATACGCCCCATGAAATCGCCGGGCACCGTCTGCGGGTCACCGCGAGCATGGGGATCAGCCTCTATCCCGGCGACGGCGAGGACCCGCTGGTGCTGATCAAGAAAGCCGAAGCCGCCATGCGCAACATCAAGGAACAGGGCGCCAACAATTTCGGCTTTTTCATCGAGGACCTGAACCTGCGAGCCCGCGAGCATCAATCCATCGAGTCCGGTATCCGCGTGGCCCTGGAGCGTAACGAGTTCGTGCTGCACTACCAACCCAAGCTGGACCTCAAGACCGGCAAGGTGGTCGGCGCCGAGGCGCTGATCCGCTGGCAGCATCCCGAACGCGGCCTGCTCTTCCCCGCGGATTTCATCGCGGTGGCCGAAGACAGTGGCCTGATCGTCCAACTGAGCCATTGGGTGTTGCGCCAGGTCTGCCTGCAAGGTCGGGCCTGGCAGGATCAAACCGGCACAGGGTTGATCCTGTCGCTCAATATCTCGGCCATGGACTTCCGCCAGCGCGATTTCCTCGACAGCATCCGCCAGGTGCTGGAAGAGACCGGCATGGAGCCGACCCGGCTGGAGCTGGAAATCACCGAAAGCGTGTTGATGCAGAATGTCGATCACACCATTGAAACCCTGAAAGCCATCAAGGCCCTGGGCATCCGCCTGGCCATCGATGACTTCGGCACCGGCTATTCGAGCCTCAGCTACCTGCAACGCTTTCCCATCGATGTGCTGAAGATCGACCAGTCGTTCGTGCGCGACCTCAATGGCGACAGCAACGATGCCGCGCTGGTAAGCGCGATCATCAGCCTGGGCAAGAGCCTGCACCTGAATGTCATCGCCGAGGGCGTGGAAACCCAGGATCAGTTGTCCTTCCTCAAGGCCCATGACTGCGAGGAAGGCCAGGGTTACTACTTCAGCAAGGCGGTCGAAGCCGGGACGTTCCTGAACCTGTTGCAGGACAAGCGCTTCGAACGACCGGCACAGACCTGACCCCTCCGAATCTTTTGCCAAGGACATGCTCATGATGCCTCGCGCACCGCTGTCGCTGCTGGCGAGATCGTTCGCCTGCTGCGGGATGTTGCTCAGCACAGCCCTGGTCGCCGCACCGCTGGACGAACCGCTCAAGCCATTGCCGGATATCCCGGTGCAGGACCCGCGTAAAGTCGAGCTGGGGCGCCAGTTGTTCAATGAAAAACAACTATCGCGCAATAACACCACGTCCTGCGCCACTTGCCATCACCTGGAACAAGGCGGGGCGGACGATAAACCCTTTTCCATCGGTTTCCAGGGCGGCAGCCTGGGCATCAACACCCCGACCGTGCTCAACGCCGCGCTGAACTTCAGGCAGTTCTGGAACGGTCGCGCCGAGACCCTGGAAGCGCAGATCGAGGACGTGGTGGCCAGCCCCATAGAAATGGGCAACACCTGGCCCCACGTCGTCGACACCCTCAACCTGGCCCCGACCTACACGGCGGCCTTCCGTGAGGCGTATACCGACGGCATCACCATCGCCAACGTGCAGAATGCCCTGGCCACCTACGAACGCACCCTGCTGACACCCAACTCGCGTTTCGACCAGTACCTCAAGGGCAACACCGACATCCTGACCCTCGAAGAAAAATACGGTTACCAGCGCTTCAAGGACTACGGCTGCATCGCCTGCCACCAGGGGGTCAATATCGGCGGCAACATGTTCCAGAAATTCGGCGTGATGGGCGACTACTTCAAGGCCCGGGGCAACCCTACCGAGGCCGACCTGGGGCGCTTCCTGGCAACCGGGGAAGAAGACGACCGTAACGTGTTCAAGGTTCCCAGCCTGCGCAACGTCGCACTGACCGCGCCGTATTTCCACGACGGCTCGGCCAAGACCCTGGAAGACGCCGTCCATGTCATGTTCACTTACCAACTGGGACGTGTCCCGTCCACCGAGGACATCCGCCTGATCGTGCTGTTTCTCAAGACCCTGACCGGCGAACTGGGAGGTAAACCGCTATGACTCAGACCAGCGGCTTCCTGAACCGGATCCTCCTGCCGCGCCTGGCCCTTCTGCTCGTGGCAATGCTGGGGCTTCTATACCTCATGGCCGGCACCGACGCGACCCTGGACTATGCCCGTTGCCGTGACCTGGTCAACCGGGTCAAACAGCTGGATGCACAATGGGACACCGAAATCCTCAAGGCCAGGATCGCGCTGACCCGCAACTACGACCCGTTGGTCAAGCCTCCGCAGGAAATGCAGCAACTCTTGCGCACGTTCACGCTCATCGATCCCGGCCAGGAACATAAAGCCGCCGACGCCTGGAAGGACCGCCGGGACACCCTGACCCAGGCGCTCTCCGAAAAAGCCCGGCTGGTCGAACAGTTCAAATCCCGCAACGCGATACTGCGCAACTCCCTGGCCTTCCTGCCGACCGCCGAAGACGATATCCAGCACCAACTCAGCGAGCTGCAGGACCAGGACAAACTGATGCTCCAGGACATGTCCAACGACATCTACGACCTGCTGCTCAGCGCCCTGGAATTCGCCCAGACCACCACCGATGAGCGCGCCCACACTATCGAACTGGGGCTCAATCAAGTGATGATCGACGCACAACGCCTGCCGCCCTCGTTCAATGAGCCGGTGCAAATCCTGCTCAACCACATCAACCTGATCCTGCGCGAACAACCCAAGGTCAACTCACTGATCGAACAGATCGACGCCGTGCCGGTCTCCGAAAGCCTGGACGCCATCACCGACCAACTGAACCAGGAGCAGCAACAGGCCGACCAGATCAACCAGCGCCACCATTGGTACCTGTTGCTCTTTTCCGCCCTGCTGCTCGTCCTGCTGCTCTACCTCGCCAGCCGTCTGATCCGCAGTTATGCCGAAATCAACCGGGTCAACCACGCCCTGCAAGTCGCCAACACCGATCTTGAACAACGCGTCGAACGACGTACCCAAAGCCTGCGCGAGGCCCAGAGCGAACTGATGGAAAGCGCGCGCCTGGCCGGCATGGCCGAGATCGCCACCAACGTGCTGCACAACGTCGGCAATGTGCTCAACAGCGTGAATATCTCCGCCGACCTGGTGGCGCGCAAGTTGCGCAGCAGCAAGACCCAGGGCTTGGCCAAGGCGGTGACGATGATCAACGAGCACAAGCACGATCTCGGCGAGTTCATTACCGGCGACGAACGTGGCAAGCTGTTGCCCGGGTATCTCAACCAGTTGGTCGAGGCCATTGCCGCGGAACAACAGAGCATGAGCGACGAACTGACCCAGTTGAGCAAGAGCGTCGACCATATCAAGGACATCGTCTCGACCCAGCAATCCTATGCCGGTGTCTCGACCATGGAGGAGCCGCTGCACATCCGCGATCTGCTCGAGGACGCCCTGCGCATGAACTCCGGCGCCCTGAGCCGGCACAACGTCACGGTGATCCGCGAATACGACGACGTGCCCCGGGTGATGGCCGACAAGCACCGCTTGCTGCTGATCCTGATCAACCTGATCAGCAACGCCAAGCAGGCCATGGCCAACCTCACCGACCGCCCGCGGGAAATCACCCTGCTGGTCAAGGCGATCGAAGACAGCACCTTGCGCATCAGCGTCAAGGACGCCGGCGAAGGTATCCTGCCGGAAAACATGACGCGGATCTTTGCCCATGGTTTCACCACCCGCAAGGACGGCCATGGCTTCGGCCTGCACAGCTGCGCCCTGGCCGCGGTCGAAATGAAAGGGCACCTGACTGCCCACAGCGACGGCCCCGGAAAAGGCGCCGTCTTTACCCTCGAATTGCCCTTGAAAACCGCCGTGGGGGCTGTATGAACACACTTCGCAACCGCCGTATCCTGCTGGTCGATGACACCCCATCGATCCACGAGGACTTTCGCAAGATTCTCACCCCCATGGTCGACGAGTCGCCGGACCTGGACCTGATGGAAGCCGCTCTGTTCGGCCAGGAGGTCAAGATCAGCAGCGTCCTGCCGTTCGAACTCGACTCGGCCTATCAGGGACAGGAAGGTCTGCAAAAGGTCGAACAGGCGGTGGCCTGTGGGCAGCCCTACGCCCTGGCCTTCGTCGACATGCGCATGCCCCAGGGCTGGGACGGTGCCGAAACCATCGAGCACCTGTGGCAGGTCGACCCCAACCTGCAAGTGGTGGTCTGCACCGCCTACACCGACTATTCCTGGGACGACCTGCTGGAACGCCTGCACGGTCACGACCGGCTGGTGATCCTGAAAAAGCCCTTCGACAATATCGAAGTCCAGCAATTGGCCAATACCCTGACCAATAAATGGGAAATGACCGAGCGCGCCAACCTGCAGATGCACCGGCTGGAAGAGTTGGTCGAGCAGCGCACCCTGGCGCTCAAGCAGACCAGCCTGGCCTTGCAGCATGAGATCGACGAACGCAAGCAGTTGGAAGGGCAGCTGGTTCAATCGGAAAAACTCGCCTCCCTCGGCCAACTGGCCGCCGGCGTCGCCCATGAGATCAACAATCCCATCGGCTTCATTTCCTCGAACCTGGGGACCCTGGAGGGCTATTTCGGCAAGCTGCTGGAAATGCTCCAGGCCTATCAGAGCGCCGAGGAAGGGATCGCCGCGGCCGAGTTGCGGGCACGCTTGAAGGACCTGCGCGAACGGGTCGAGCTGGATTTCCTCGAAGAGGATATTCCGCTGTTGATCAAGGAGTCCAAGGAAGGCATCGGC